>Ga0209187_1002573_pt1 | contig 16877 bp, 14 predicted proteins | sample BantaG_FD_187430 | JGI IMG/M metagenome (GOLD analysis project Ga0209187, IMG submission 187430) | Marine algal microbial communities from Bantry Bay, Ireland - BantryBay_4 metaG (SPAdes) (version 2) | ecosystem: Host-associated > Algae > Red algae > Unclassified | place: Bantry Bay, Ireland... | reverse complement strand
AGGCATCGCCCATATTGGTTTCTATTCCGACCGCGCTTCCAGCGCTTCATATTATTTCCCAATGAATTCCGGTGGTTCCCTTCGGTCACCGACCGGCTAATTGCCTTCAAGCCTCCGGCTTTCTTTCCAGGGCAGAGCGAACTCCTTTCCATACAAATCGGCTTAGCTAGCTAAGTGCCATTGCATGCAGACACACTAGGAAATATGGCTTGTTTGGACAACTGGTTGGCACAGGTCGATGCATGAGGATTTAATGAAATCCTTTATTCATAGGCTTTTCCAGCATTGGAGTTAGACATAATATATATTATACGACGTTGATGCTGAATTGCTACCTAGCCTACCACATCCCGTAATGCGCCCTAAGATGAGTCGCTACACTCAACACTGACTGTGTTACTATTGAGCCTCAGACAGAGCATACTTATGAATCCATATCCTCCCGAACACTTCCTGTGTATCCTCCTCGGTCTTGTGATGATCTTGTCTCATGCACCCGATGCCTTGGCTCAGGATTTTGAGCTGAAGCTCAGCACGACCAAGATTAAGCCAGATTTTGGTTTTATGGAGCGCCCATTAGAGGATGAGTTCCTCGAACTTCGGGCTGAGTTGAACCATACGCTCCCAGCGGGTGGACTCGATGAATTAACTTTCACGTACTACTGTTGTTAGAGGAAAATGCAAAGAAGCCAATAACTGCTTCCGAATATAATCTCTTCAAAGGTGAAGTCACCTACAAAGATATTCCCGCTACTAAGGTAATGAGCACCATGTTTCTTAGCCCGATGAGGTTGCGACGCTACGGAGAACTATGCTCGATTCGGGTTGAGGTTTCTTACCAGGGGCGTTCGATTGCGGAGATTACCAAGCCGAAGATTAAGGAGGCTGCCTGGTGGACAAAGGAACCCACTGGAGCGTTGTTGCGTCGAAGCGAGACCGTATTCAAGCTATGGCCGCTCCCTCAAGGAGCATGTGAGCTTCAGGCTCCTAGGATCTTAGAACTCCGGAACCACTTGCATTAGAATCGGAGATTCCTATTCTTGGCATTATGAAATGCCTTCAAACCTTGCTCCTCCTTGTGCCATTACTCGTTACCTGCCTGTCTGCCCAGGATTGGCCTGGATGGCGTGGTCCTTCTGGTAATGGTCATGCACCTGCTGGCGCGCTTCCGCCTCTGACATTTAGCCCGACCGAAAATGTTTTGTGGAAAACTCCGATTCCGGGTCGCGGCCATGGATCACCGACAATCGTTGGTGACACGATTTACTTGAGTAGTGCGAACGACAAAAAAGGCTCCCAAAACGTTCTCGCGGTGAATCGAAATACCGGAGCCATTGTTTGGCAGACAACCATTCACAAAGCCGGAGCTAGTGATCAAATTCACGCCAAAAATACCTACGCAAGCGGTTCTGTCGTCAGTGATGGAAAGCGCCTGTTTGTTTCCTTTTACAATCGGGCTCGGATTACGGTACATGCACTTTCGTTTGCTGGGGAACGAATTTGGGATAAAGACATTGGTGCATTTAACCAAAAGTATCCTTTCGGTTATGCGGCCTCCCCTCTTGTTGTTGGCGATCTGGTGGTGTTTCAAAAAGATGCGGAACAAGATTCCCAATTGACGGCATTCGCCTGTGCGACCGGCGAAGTACGCTGGAAAACAGACCGTGAAAATAACTCGAGTTACCCATCGCCGGCGTTGATTCGTAACCGTGATTCAGCCGCAATTTGGTGCTACGGAAACAACACCGTGAACGCCTATGATCCTACTTCTGGAAAGCTTCTTTTAGAAGCCAAGGCCGGGCCAAAGCATGTTGCGGGAACCATGGTTGGTGGCAACGGATTGGTATACGGGAGCGGCGGTTATCCCGAATCCATCACCTTCGCGGTCAATGCGAAGACAGGTAAAGTGGCCTGGGAAAATAATCAGAAATGCTATGAGCAGAGCATGCTGCTGCATAAAGGCTATCTGTACGGAGTGAACGACAATGGAATCGCACACTGCTGGGATGCGAAATCCGGTAAGCTGCAGTGGAAGGAACGCACCAAAGGCCCCGTGAGTGCATCACCAGTGCTCATCGGAGATCGCCTCTACTGCTTCAATGAACTCGGAACCTGCTTCGTGATTCAAGCCACCCCGGTAAAATATACCTTACTGGCCACCAACCAACTTGGCAACGACAGCTTCGCCTCCCCCTCGATTACTGGGGGCCGGATATACGCCCGTACTGCGGAACGGCATGACGGAGCACGCCAAGAAACACTTTATTGCATTGGCGAGTAGATCACTTGCGACGAAAGCAATGAATTAAAGCGCTGGTACTAGGAGGTCGAGCGGGCCGGCAAAATCGGAACTCTTGACGGAGCCTGTGCGTTCGAGTTCTTCGTGGAGTACTTCAATAATTGCTAGCTTTACCAGGTCTTCAAAGGCGATTTCATCAAGCTGATTGTCTGATGAAGTGCGGACCAAATCCTCGAAGGCGATTTCATCAAGCTGATTGCCTGACGAAGTGCGGACCAAATCCTCAAAGGCGATTTCATCAAGCTGATTGTCTGACGAAGTGCGGACCAAATCCTCAAAGGCGATTTCATCAAGCTGATTGCCTGACGAAGTGCGGACCAAATCCTCAATGGCAATGAGGTCTTTAGCTTCTGCGGTTGATGCCGCAAGGCGAATCAAATCCTCAACGGCCACGAGGTCTTCAGCTTCTGCGGTTGATGCCGCAAGGCGGACCAAATCCTCAAAGGCGATTTCATCAAGCTGATTGCCTGACGAAGTGCGAAATAAATCATCAATTGCAATGAGGTCTTTAATTTTCGCGGTGGATGCTCCAAGGCGAAACAAATCATCAATGGCAATGAGGTCTTTAGCTTTCCCAGTTGATGCCGCAAGGCGAATCAAATCCTCAACGGCCACGAGGTCTCTTGCTCCCGCGGTTGATGCCGCAAGGCGAATCAAATCTTCAATGGCAATAAGGTCTTTAGCTTTCGAGTCTGCTGGCCCAACGAGATCTTCAAAGGTTTTAGTCCCATTAGTTAGCATCAGATCTTCAACTGCGATAATGCATCGGCTTACATTTTGATCCGTTGGTATTTTAGATTGAGCAAATGCAGGACAGATACTTAGGATGATTAGAATAGAGATATTAAAGCAGTATGTCATTTAACAACTATACATATTTCATAAGATTGGTGTCAATCGCAATTGTATAATCGCCTTCTTAAAGACATAGGGATAAGTCGGAGAAACCCGTGTAATAACACAATCATCAGAACGATGAGGTTTCGAAATGGCAATAAAGGCCAAGCCCATTTAACCGGTTTTGAACCGGCCGCCAATGCAGCACATAAACGTTGAAGCGTTGCTACGCTCAAGGGCCAGTCGGAAATGCCCTTCAGCCATCCCAAAGGGATCGAATCTTTTCCAAAATGCAAACCAGCCAGAGCTCCAGTAACTGCACCAACCGTGTCTACATCTCCTCCAAGCGACCAAACGGATTCAAGGCATTCCTCAAAACTGGTATGACGGTGGATCAGTATAGCAAATATTGCCACGGGAACAGTGTGGTATATGTAACCTGAGATCCCTTGTTCACAACCGATCTCTTTTGCGAATTGATGCAAGGTCCAGCCCTCGGAAACAGCTTGTTTGATTTGATGGATACAATCCTTCCACTCGTCGTCTGTTTCCAAAGGGATCAACTTGTCTAGGTCAATGGTTTGCTGGTTTGCTATCATGGATGCTACTTGCGCAATAGCCAAAGCTCCTCTGTAGGCTCGTGGATCCGAATGCGTTATCAACGTTGAATGAGCGATCCACTCCTTCACTGACGCATCGTCAGCTTGAAAGATGCACCCTACGAGGCCCGCTCGCATGGCGGGGCCATTCCCTGCGGAATAAACCCCAGAGTTTTGTGGAGACCACCCCATCCAACTTTTCACTAATGCTCTCGCAGTACCCAAGCCTGTGCCCGGAGGCAGCGCTAAAAGCCACCAGCGGAGACGGCGAGCTAAACATGACGCAAAACGACTACCATCTCCCCTCGCCTCAAGAATGGATTGGCCAACCAGAAAGAGATGTTCGGTATCATCGCTAAATACACCTCGTGAAAAACATAACCGGTGCTTCCAGGCTCCCCAGCCTAACTTTTGAATGGTTTCAGGGCTTAATCCCTCTGCGGGTAGCCCCACTGAATCTCCGACCGCTGCACCAAATATCAAGCCTTCGAATTGAGCTTGAAGGTTACCTTTTCGATGTTCTGTACCTGCTTTTCCTGTCATACCATCAATATAGTGTTATATTGACACTATGTTAAGTGGCCGACTGCATAAAACCTTTTTGAACGAAAAAATTTGGAATAAAGCCTAAATGATATCGATGAAACGTCCGGGGAGAACCTTGATCATGCGTTTCATTTCGAGCCCGATGAGCACCCCGTTTACGCGGGCAGGATCTAACTTGCCTTCGCGGATCAGGGTATCGACATCCATTCCACCCGCGGTTTCCAGCAGAGCCATAACCCGCGTTTCGACTTCGTTGAGTTTTGGCTTAGGGCGTTCGGCCGGCTTGGTTTCTGGAGTAAAGAGGTATTCGAATTCATCGGTGATGTCTTTGAATGACTCCACGAGCTTCGCCCCATTTTTGATGAGAAAGTGACAGCCCTGTGCGTTTTTATTGTCGATTCGACCTGGAACCGCGAAGATTAATCGGCCTTGGGCGGTCGCTTCGTCCACGCTGATCATCGCCCCGCTTTTCATGCCCGCTTCCACGACCAAGGTTCCCAAGCTTAGGCCGGTAATGATTCGGTTCCGCATGGGAAAAGTGGTTCGCCCTGGTTTTGTTCCAAGCGGGAATTCAGAAATAACCGCGCCCTGTTTTACGATTCGCTGGGCTAACTCTTCGTTTTCGGTAGGATACAATTCATCCAACGCGCTGCCAAGGACCGCGATGGTTCGGCCTTTGCCTTTGAGTGCGCCTAAATGTGCCGAGGTGTCGATGCCTCGGGCGAGTCCGCTGACCACGGTGTAGCCAACCGAGGAAAGCCCATAGCTCAATCGGTCTGCGGCCAAGGTGCCATAGTGGGAACAGTTGCGTGACCCGACGACCGCTACCGCGTGCTGGTCTCGCTCGACGAAATCTCCGCGCACATATAAGGCCATGGGCGGATCATGGATTTCTTTCAGCGCTTTCGGATAGGCTTCATCCGCGATGGTAAGAATTTTCGCACCGAGTTCATGCGCGTCCTCTTCCTCATGACGGGGGTTAATCCGTTCGCGCTGACTGATGATGTTGTCGCAAAGTTTTTGTCCGATGCCTTTACCCTGCATCAGTTCATTGGGCGACGCTGTGAAGATGGCTTCGACTGAGCCGAGGCATTCGATCAAACCACGCACTTTTACCGGACCGATACCGGGCATCATATTGAGAGCGATATATGCGTGGCGTGGGGTCATGGGCGTTTCCGGTTGATTCGAAACCAGCTTTCTTGTTCGGCGTCATACTCTGAATCTGGACGATCCTCTAAAACTGTTTCATCCGTGGAGGCTGAGTCTGCGGGGACTACGGTTTCGTCTGTAAGGGGCTTCAGAGAGTCGATCGGTTCGGAGCGAAAAGAAGCGGCTTCCGAAACCAAAGGGTCGGATGTGTCCACTTTTTCAGCATTTGGCGGAAACATTTCAACCTCGATTTCGGTATCACTCCCCTGCTCTCTTTCTGATGAAAAGTCTTCGGCATATTCGTCGGCTACGCCTTCTGAATCAAATTGATAAGGGGCTGGAGTCTGAGGCGGGCGAATCAAGGCGCTGTCCCCCGTGTGGATGGGCAAGCTACCGGCGACATCCATATCGGTTTCGGCTTCTCGGCTCCAACTCGGATAGGGCATGCCTCGGGTAAAGGGGCCGCGTCGCAAGGCCACGACTTCGGTTATCCGATCTGTAGAGCGTGAAATCTCGTAGGTGCTTCGGTTTTCATTTTTCCGAAACATGTGATCTGCCGGATGAGAAAGAACTTCGAATCGGAGTTGCCCGTGTTTTTCGCCCTTAAATTTGATCTGCTTGATCTTCATGAAGGGATACGCGTTTTCGTAATAGCGGTGTAGCAGTTTTCTAAACCGAGGGACGTTTCGAATATCCACGGAAAGAAAACGAATCGCCTCGATCGTCAGCCAAATAAGGAGGCAAATAACGATCCAGGTTATGAGGAATTGTTGAACCGGGCTAAATGTATCAAGAAATGGCACAGTGTTCCTTCCAAACTTCCTCCAGAGCGCTGTCGTCTACCGCCACGCCAAATTCGACGGTACCAATCTCTTTCGCGAGAACGAAATATGGTTTTTCATCACGCGACTTTTTATCGACGCTCATGGCGGCTCGAAGTGCGGGCCAATCGAGAGTCGCATCGCTTGTGGGTAATCCGGCAGTGCGCACCAAGTCGATGATGCGTTGGCTGTGGTCGGAATCCAATCCCATAACTTTTTGTGAAAGAAGCGCGGCATAAGCCATGCCAATGCCAACGCCTTCACCGTGTAGGTATTTTTTATACTGAGTAACTTTTTCTACCGCATGTCCGAGGGTATGTCCGAAGTTTAGGATGGCGCGAAGCCCCCCTTCCCTTTCGTCTTGGCGGACGACATCGGCTTTGATTTCGCAGCTACGACGGACCACGTGATTTAACGCATCCGTGTCCAAATCGAGTACAGATTGAAAGTTTGATTCAAGCCAGGCGAAGAGATCCGCATCGTAAATAACCCCGTACTTAATGACTTCCGCCATGCCTGCGATGAGTTCGCTTTTAGGCAACGTTTTTAAGGTGTCTAAATCCGCCAGAACCAGCGAGGGTTGATGGAACGCCCCGACCAAGTTCTTACCTTCTGGCAGGTTCACCCCAGTTTTGCCACCGACGGAACTATCGACCATGGCCATCAAGGAGGTAGGGACTTGGATGAAGTTGACACCACGGAAAAGCGAGGCGGCTACGTAGCCTGCAGTATCGCCAACCACGCCACCGCCTAGGGCAATGATCGAGCTGCGACGATCTAAGCCGGCCGTGACCGCGTCTTGAAGCAAGCGCGTGACATTGGCCATGTTCTTCGAGGGTTCCCCCGCTGGAATTTCAGAAACCGTGATATCAAAATTGGATTGGGCGAAAAAGGTCGTTGCCTTTTCGACGTACAACGGTGCCACATTTGAATCCGTAATGAGCAGGGCTCGGGTTGGGTGCCCGTCGTGCGCCACGCAAGAATTCAATGCACCACTTTCAATCCGAATGGGGTATGAGCGTTCGGCTAGATCAACAATTAAGGGGGGATTTTGCATTACATACTCCGTTTGCAACGTTCTGCTTCAACCCGTTCCTGCATCTCCGCGATACAGTCTTCGAGGTCGTTGTTTACCACATTAATAAGATAGTTAGGTGCTTCAGAAATCTCTTTTTCTGCGCTACGGATACGAATTTCAATGACTTCAGGTAAATCTTCTTGGCGATTTTCGAGGCGCTGTCGTAAGGCATCGAGGCTCGGCGGTAAAATGAAAATATCGATGTAGCCGCGCTTGACCAAATCGTCATCATTCCAAGTCGCGACTTTCTTTCTGAGAATACTCGCACCTTGGGTTTCAATATCCATGATGACGTCTTTGTTTGCTTCCAAGCTTTCGAGAATAGTCGATTTCAAGGTACCGTAATAATTTCCAACATATTCGGCATGCTCGAGAAATTCGCCAGCCTTAACCTTGGCTTCGAACGCGTCTCGGGAGAGGAATAAATAGTCCACTCCATCGACTTCGTTTCCTCGCGGCGCCCGCGTGGTACAAGACACATTGTACACCAAGTTTTCGTTGGCCTCGACCAGTCGATCACAGATGGTCGACTTCCCCGTGCCTGAGGCTCCGGAAACGACGATGACAACATTGATGTGTGATTCGTTCGTGGTCATTCGACATTCTGTACTTGTTCGCGGAATTTTTCCAACTCGGATTTAAAATGGATGGCCGCGTTAGCGATGGTGGAACGCCCGGCTTTGCTTGCAATCGTATTTACTTCTCGGAAAAGCTCTTGAGATAGAAAGTCCAATTGGCGCCCGACCGCCTCATGCGAATCCATTAACTGGAGCACCTGATCGAGGTGGCTACGCAAGCGGGTGATCTCTTCGGTGATGTCACTGCGCTCTGCGTAGTAGGCAATTTCACGAACAAGGCGATCGTCTTCGAGATCAACCGGGAGGCCCGCAGTCTCTAGTTTGGTCATCAGGCGTTGGCGACAAATTTCTGGAAAACCGGCCCCAAGCTTTTCGACTTCTGTAACGAGGTCTGACATTAATTTTACCCGATCCCTCAGATCGGCTTCCAAGGCTTTTCCTTCGTCTCGGCGCATCGCGACCAAGGAGTCGAGGGCAGCTTGGAACGCGTTTTTGATCACGGGCCAGTAGGTCTCACGATCGACTTCGGAGGCGACGACTTGGACAATCTCGGGATGATTGAGAAGCGCGCTGAGTGTGAGGTCATCCTTAAGCTCAAGTTCTCCGCTGAGCTGGCGCAGGCTGGTAACGAAGCTTTTGGCCAGAGCGCGATCGATCATCACTTCGAGGGCACCTTGGTCCTCAAAGGTGATGGCGATGTCACCGGTCAGTCGGCCGCGCGTGATGCTGGACCTGATCAAAGTATGTACCTCGGATTCCAGCCCGTGCAGGGGGTTCGGCAGGGTTAACGCGATATCACAGTTCTTGCGATTCACGGTGCTAAGTGTGATTCGCACTTCTGCCCCGTGCTCGTTTGCCACACCTTGTCCGTGGCCAGTCATGCTATGGAGCGTCATGAAGAAGTCTGCTTCGCCTCCCACTCGGCAAGTTGCATGACATCTTTATCGCCACGACCACTGCAATTGATGATTAAGATTTCATCTTTCGCCATGGTCGGCGCCAGAGCGATACCGTATGCGACTCCGTGAGAGGTTTCTAGTGCGGGAAGGATGCCTTCCCATTCACTGAGTTTATTAAATGCATCGACAGCTACCTCGTCTGTCACGTTGGTGTATTCAACACGACCAAGATCTTTCAGCATGCTGTGCTCGGGTCCAATTGCGGCGTAGTCTAGGCCCGCGCTAACCGAGTGGGTTAGATTCACTTGGCCTTCTGCATTTTGTAAAACGTAGGTGCGGGTGCCTTGTAGAACACCAATTTTTCCGCCGGCAAAACGAGCCGCGTGTTGTCCTTCAACATCTGTCGTAATGCCTCCGGCTTCGACCCCGGTCATCTTCACATCTTTATCTTGAAGGAATTCGTAAAATAAACCGATGGCATTTGATCCCCCGCCAACACAGGCAACCAAGTGATTGGGTAAACGTCCTTCTTTTGCTAAAACCTGCTCGCGTGCTTCACGCCCGATGACACTTTGGAAATCGCGAACCATCATCGGATACGGGTGAGATCCAAGTACCGAGCCAATGATATAATGAGTGTCGCGCACGTTGGTGACCCAATCGCGCATCGCTTCGTTGATCGCATCCTTTAAGGTCTGCTGGCCAGAGGTCACCGCGACAACTTCAGCCCCGAGGCGGCGCATGCGAAATACATTTAAGGCCTGACGTTCAGTGTCAACTTTGCCCATGTAAATCACGCACTTCATGCCGAACATGGCGGCAACGGTTGCCGTAGCGACTCCGTGTTGGCCGGCTCCCGTTTCTGCGATAATCCGGTTTTTGCCCATGCGTTTGGCGAGGAGAACCTGACCCAAACTATTGTTAATTTTATGGGCTCCGGTATGCGCCAAATCTTCTCGCTTAAAGTAGATTTTTGCGCCGCCGAGTTTTTCCGTCATCCGCTTCGCAAAATACAATGGGGTTGGGCGACCAACGAACTCACGTAGCAAATCATCGAGTTCTGCTTGGAATTCTGGGTCCTTCTGTGCGAGCGCGTATTGCTCGGCAAGTTCTTGAAGCGGACTCATCAAGGTTTCGGGTACGTACATACCCCCGTATTCGCCAAAGTGGCCGAGTTCATCTGGAATTTTCATGCGGAACGACTTTCTTGTATAAATTGGTCTACCAAGCTCATGTCTTTAATGCCTGGTGAGGCTTCGGTGCCGGAACTGACATCGACGGCCCAAGGGGAAACTTTGCGAATCGCGGTGGCGACGTTTTGTGGCGTGAGCCCACCCGCGAGAATAATCGGTAAGGAGCATGCTTGGCGGAAATCTGCCGCGAGCTCCCAGTTGACGGTTTTACCCGTGCCACCAGGAAGCTGCTCGTTATAGCTGTCAATGAGCAGCGCATCGACGGGTAGTTTTTCAGCGGTTGCAGCTGAACATTTATCGAGGTGGACTGCAGCCCAGGTACTTCCTGTTTTTCCTGAGCTTCCGATGTCTCCTGTGCAGGCAGACATGGTTTCGGCTGACTCTCCGCCATGGAATTGAATGATATCCAATCCCGCGAGCTCTTGGGTGCGAAGAATCGTTTCAGGGGTTTCGTTAACAAACACCCCTACCCGCTTAATCGACTTAGGAACGCCTTGCGTCCATTCACGAACCTGTTCTGCGGTAACCGCGCGTGGCGATTTTTCATAAAAAATAAAGCCCAATGCATCCGGACACAATGCCGCAACATCAGTCACGTCTTGTGCTCGGGCTAGGCCGCAAATTTTTACAAAAATACTCACTGTGATCTTCGCGAATGTACTACGATTTCTTGAGAGCCTCTTGTTTCAAAAAGGCGGTGATGAATGGGGCGATGTTGCCGTCTAGAACCCCGTTGGTGTTGCCGACTTCGGCTTGGGTCCGTAAATCTTTTACCAGCGTATAGGGTTGCATAACGTAAGAGCGAATCTGACTGCCCCAAGCAATGGCACCTTTGTCACCGTAAAATTTCTCTTGGTCTTTGCGCTGCTTGTCCAACTCGTATTCGTAGATCTTGGCTTTCAGCATCAGCATGGCACGAGCTCGGTTGTTGTGCTGCGAACGTTCAGCCTGACATTGTACCACAATCCCAGTTGGATCATGCGTGATCCGGATCGCAGAGTCGGTGGTGTTAACGTGCTGTCCCCCTGCCCCAGTGGCACGGAAGGTATCCACTCGGATGTCTTTATCTTCGATAATAATTTCAATATCTTCGTCAACTTCGGCAATGATGTCCACCGCGGTGAACGAGGTATGTCGGCGAGACGAGGAGTCAAATGGACTAATCCGAACCAAGCGATGGACCCCTCGTTCGGATTTCAACATGCCGAATGCGTATGGACCGGTGATTTGCGCCGTCACATTTTTGATTCCCGCTTCTTCTCCGTCATGCATGTCCATGATGGAAAATTCGAAGCCATTGGTTTCGGCATAGCGCTGATACATGCGAAGCAACATTGCAGCCCAATCGCAGGCTTCCGTCCCGCCTGCGCCAGCATTAATCGACAGGTAGGCGTTGCATTTGTCGAGTTCACCACCAAGCAGCGACTTCATCTCGAGTTCAGACAGCAGGGCCTCGATGGAGACCAATTGGGTTTCGGCATCGCCTGACAAGGATTCGCGCTCTTCTTCCGTCGCATCGCCTGCCAATTCAAAAATTACTTCGAGCTCCTCGGCTTGAGAGAGCAACTCATCGAAGGGCTTAATCACGGTTTTGATCCCATTGACTTTGCCAATAATCTTTTGCGCTTTATCACTATTGTCCCAGAACCCAGGGGTAACCGTAAGCTTTTCGAGCTCTTCTAGCTCACCACGTTTTGTATCGACGTCAAAGATACCCCCGCATCTCTTCCACGCGGGTTTGAATTTCCGGAAGTTTGATTTTTAATTCGTCGATCATTAGATGTGTCCAATTTTCCCTGTGGTATAGAGAATGAAAGCACGGAAAGTCAACCCGACTAGCGAAAGAATGGGCCTCAATCCCCAGTCCGCTTCGTCTAAACCGATGACGGAACACGCCACTCAATTTTCCATTTCGACGATTCCGTGAATGAATTTTGTTTCCTATTTTCTGCTAAGCTCATAGGAATTCGACCCACGTGAATATTATCCGCGCTATGCTTGATCGGCCCAAATTGGGCATTTTATTGACCATCATTACCTTGGTGGGCGGTATCTACGCGTTGTTCGATCTCAAACGGGAGACGTTTCCTGAGATTACCATGAACATGGTGGCCATCAATACCATCTACCCGAACGCGTCGCCGGAAGAGGTCGAAGACCTCATTACGAACCCGCTGGAGGAGGAAATTGAGGCGGTGGATGGGGTGGATAAATACACGTCCAATTCTCGCGAAGGAATTTCGACCATCGTCATCACCATCGACCCAGATGTGCCGGATCAAGACAAGGTGAGCGACCGGATCCGCCGAGCTATTGATAAAGTTCCGCTGCCCGAAAGTTCAGAGGAGCCACTTTTTCTCGAGTTCACCAGTGACCAACCGGTAATCCGAGTTTGCGTGACCCATAGCGCGGGACAGATCAAGCTGCGTACCGCCGCGTTGGACATGGAGAATAAATTAAAACGGATTCCGAATGTTTCGAAGGTGACACGAGGGGGCTGGCGCGAAGAAGAATTTCAAATCGATGTCGACCTCGATAAACTCGAGGAGGTTGAGCTTTCTCTGCAAGACGTCGAACTCGCGTTGAAACGCCGGAATATCAACTTGCCAGGTGGCAAAATCAAATTGGATGATGGCGAGATTGTAGTTCGCACCATTGGTAAATTTTTTACCGCGGACGAAATCAAGAATGTGATAATTCGAAGCAACCTTGATGGCAATCGCCTCCGTATCCAAGATGTCGCCTCGGTCACTCGGGCCTACAATACCGACAGCTCGTATGGTGCTCTACTCGATGGCAAAGATTCGATTATCTTGAGCGTCGAAAAGAAGGCCAAAGGCGACCTCATTGATGTGGTTAAAGAGATCCGTAAAGTGGTGGAGCATGAAAGCACGGTGGCTACAACTGGGCTTTCTTTTAGCATGGTAGACGACCAGTCCTACTATGTAGCGCGACGGCTTAACGTGGTTGCTAACAACGCGAAAGTGGGCATCTTACTTGTGCTTATTTTCCTGTTGTTTTTCCTCGATTGGCGGGTCGCTACGTTCACTTCCTTCGGCATCCCCTTCTCCTTCCTCGCTTGCTTTTTGATCATGCTGTTTTTCGGCGCGACGCTAAATCTCATGACCCTATTCGGGCTGATCATTGTGCTTGGGATGGTGGTGGATGACGCAATTATCGTGGGGGAAAATATATATCGCCATATCGAAGAAGGCAAAAGTCCACATGACGCAGCGCTTATCGGAACCCAAGAAGTGACCATGCCGGTTATTTCCACCGTGTGCACCACGGTGGCAGCCTTTGCCCCGATGTTTTTTGCCCCAGGCATTTACGGCGACTTTTTGGGGATGCTTTCCTTTATCGTCATTGCCGCCTTGGTGGCTTCGCTCTTCGAATGCCTTTTACTCATGCCCTGCCATGTGTCGGAGTTCGTGAACTTTCTGCCTTCGGTGGTTCGGAATGCCCGTTACGCAATTGCTGCAATGGCTTTGATTCTCCTCATCGTCGGTGGCTTGGGACATTTTTTCCAAGACCTGCTCCCTGCGCTGCTTCAGATCCCAGTGCCGTTTTTAGCTGAAGCATACTCCCCAGCTCAATTACTGGCTGGAGCCGGAGCTGGACTTCTCTTGCTGATTTTAGCCGGCTTCTTACTCCGCCCCATTGGTGAGACCTTGATGTGGAGCATTTCTAAGATATACGACTTTCTCATCCAGCCGGTACTGAATCCGTGGTTGCGCTATCTCTTTATCGCCAATGTACTAATCTTAGCCGGCTTTTTCGGGGTTTACGCGAAGCAAAATATGAAAATTGATATCTTTCCTCGGGATCTGATTGATATTTTCACCATTAGCTTGAGTGCGCCCGTCAATGCGTCGCCTGAACAAACCCGCGCTTTAGCCGACAAGTATTCCAAGGTCATCGCGAAGTTGCCCAAGCATGAAATGGTGAATCAAGTTACCTACCTCGGCTTCAAAGATATGACCGAAGGCGCAGGCGTGGTGCAAGGGGCTCGGTTTGCCAACATCATTGTATACCTCTCGCCACAAGATGAACGGGATCGGAAGACCTCAAGCATTCTCGATGAAGTCCGAACCACATGTGCTGATTTTGGTGAGGCTGAGTTTAAAATGTTGAGCCCTGGACCCCCAGCCATGCCGGCTCTAGAAGTTCGTGTAAGTGGGAATACAATCGATGGCATCCTCCCCATAACCGCCGACATCATGACGTGGTTGGAAACCCAGGAAGGCGTGGTGGATATCACCCAAAGTTTTACCGATGGCAAAGACGAACTACAGGTGGAAATCAATGAGTCGAAGGCAGCGCGATTCGGCCTCAATGTGTCGACCATCGCTCAAACCGTTTTCTCTGCCTTTCAAGGAAGCGAAACCACCATCGTGCGTGAAGGCAGCGAAGAAGTTCCGGTTCGTGTCAGGCTGAAAGAATCGTTCCGCAATGACACCAACACCCTCAGCCGGTTGTCGATTCCGAATGCGCTTGGGCGGCAAATTCGACTCTCATCTGTGGCTCAGTTTAATTTACGCCCGGGCAGCCCGAAGATTTCTCATTATAATGGCGACCGATCCGTGAGCGTGACCGCGGGCGTCATTAAAGATGTCACCGACTCAGCCACCGTGAACGCAGCCGTGCTGAAAGCCTATCCCGATTTCGCAAGCCGCTTCCCCGGGTACCAAATGATTCTCAGTGGCCAATACGAAGAAGATCAAGAGCTCCTCGACTTTGTCAAATTCGCTGTCCTCGTCGGGGTGATGATCATCTATTCGATTCTCGTTCTCCAATTTAATTCCTTTACCCAGCCCTTCATTTTGCTGAGCGCGATTCCGCTCGGTGGTCTCGGAGTGGTGATTGCCCTTATTCAATATGACAAACCGATCAGTATGATGGCGCTCATGGGCATGGTTGGGCTGGTGGGCGTGGTGGTGAACGATGCCATCGTTCTTATGTCCTTTATCAACAACGCTCGAGCCCGAGGGATGTCTGCTCGCGATGCGGCGCGTGACGCAGGTCTGAAGCGCTTACGCCCTATTATGCTCACCACGGTGACCACGGTGGCGGGGCTCTTCCCGGTTATTTATGGCATCGGGGGCTATGAGCCCTTCTTGGTTCCGGCGGCGATCGCCCTCGCCTATGGCCTGATGTTCGCCAGTCTATTCACCTTGTTTGTGGTTCCTTGTCTGTATCTCCTCTTTGTCGATATTGGACGGCTTTTCTCGGCTATGCACGGTTGGATAACCGGAACCAAAAATCAAAAGACCGAACAAATCTCTGCTGGATAGAAGCGGGAAACTGGGGGTAAAATCAAAAGGATCGAGAACATCCTTGAAAAGCTGGTTGGATTGGGCAAGCGCAATGGCAAAACCCAAACAGGAACCCTATGCGCCTCAGAACATTTCAAGGACTTCGTCCCGCCGCCAATTGTGCTTCAGACCTTTGCAGCCCACCCTACGACGTCATCGACACCGATGGTGCCAAAGCGATGGCGGAAGGTAATCCCAAAAGCTTTCTTCATGTCATCAAGCCAGAAATCGACCTCGCTGACGGCATTTCGCTGTATGACGATTCGGTCTACGCAAAGGCTCAAGAAAATTTCGAGCGCTTTCAGGCTGAAGGCTGGTTGGTGCGTGATGAAAAACCAAGTCTCTACGTATACCGTCAAAAAGTGGGCGACCATGCCCAGCACGGGATCGTCGGTGTCTGTCACGTTGGCGACTACGAGAACGACATCATCAAGAAGCACGAGAAAACCCTGCAAACCAAAGAAGATGATCGCACACGCCACGTGAAAACGTTGCGGGCAAATGCTGGACCTGTTTTCCTAACCTTCCGTGACGACGCGGAAGTCGCAAAACAGATCGAAGCAACCGTGGCAGGAACTCCGGTTGTCGACCTCACGGCAGAAGATGGCGTTCAACACACGGTTTGGCCGATCGCGAATCCTGAAGCGGTCACCACGCGCTTCGATGCGATTCCATGCTCCTACGTTGCAGATGGGCATCACCGTTCCGCAAGTGCGGCTCGGGTTGGTGCTGAACTTGCCGCCGCGAATCCTGATCACACCGGCGAAGAAGATTACAACTGGTACCTCTGCGTGCTTTTCCCTGCAGATGAACTCAAGGTTCTCGCTTACAACCGCTTAGTTGCCGATCTCAATGGCCAAGACAAAGCAGCCTACCTTCAGGCGGTCGAAGCGGTGTTTGATGTGAACGAAGGTGGACCCGCGATGCCGGCGAATAAAGGCGACATCAGCATGTTCCTCGACGGAGCCTGGTACACGCTTCAGGCCAAAACGGTCGATGAAAACGATCCGGTGGCATCACTGGACGTCAGCATTCTTCAGCACCAGCTCTTGACTCCGATTCTCGGAATCGACGATCCGCGGACCAACTCCCGGATCAGCTTTAAAGGCGGACATGGAAGTACCGACTTCCTCGAAGCTCAGGTAAATGCGGGTAAAGCGGCCGTGGCCTTCAGCCTCTATCCGACCAGCATTCACGACATGATGGATGTGGCAGATGCCGATAAAATCATGCCTCCTAAAAGCACCTGGTTCGAACCGAAACTCCGTTCCGGGATGTTCGTGCATACTTTCTAAGGCTTCTAGCCTAAGACTCGAATTTCGAATGAAAGAGGTGCTTCGATTGAAGCGCCTCTTTTTATGATGTAGTGAATCATTAATGTGTCAGAAGGTGTCTGATGTGTTAGAAGGAGTCTGACACCAATGGCACTTAGATAAGCCGATTTGTATGGAAAGGAGTTCGCTCTGCCCTGAAAAGAAAGCCGGAGGCTTGAAGGCAATTAGCCGGTCGGTGACCGAAGGGAACCACCGGAATTCATTGGGAAATAATATGAAGCGCTGG
>Ga0209187_1002572_pt1 | contig 16878 bp, 5 predicted proteins | sample BantaG_FD_187430 | JGI IMG/M metagenome (GOLD analysis project Ga0209187, IMG submission 187430) | Marine algal microbial communities from Bantry Bay, Ireland - BantryBay_4 metaG (SPAdes) (version 2) | ecosystem: Host-associated > Algae > Red algae > Unclassified | place: Bantry Bay, Ireland... | reverse complement strand
AGAAAAGATGAACATGGCAACATGTACCCAGTTGAAGTCTCAAAAGAACAAGCTTGGTACATTGGACCTGGAGCCAATGAATTTTCTCATCTATCAGCGGAGTATTTAGAATCTTCCGCTGCGTTGATTCAACTAAATAAAGATATCGCTCGCTCTTTTGGAGCGGTGCCTGCATATTTAGCATTACATGGATTAGAGCTAAAACTCAAAGGTGCATTACATGCGATCGACAAAACCACCTATACCATTAAAGAACTCCGTAGTAGAAAGTTTGGTCACAACATTAATAATTTACTTAATGAGTATCACAAGCACTTCGATTCTCTCTTCGATCAATTTGATCAAGACAAACAAGATTCGATTACAGGTGTATTTGATAACTATGCAACTAAAGATTACGAGTACCTAGACAGCCATCATGGAGACCAAGGAAGTCAACTAGTAGTAAATTTTGAACTAATCGAAGAGGTTGTTTTCAAAATGGCTCATACAATCAACATAAACCTTAATGAAAATTTCAAAGCATAAAAGCTTCCCTCTGAGGTCAGAGAGAAGCTTTATTTCTTTATCGATATGTCTATCAGAGATCACAAAGCAAAAACTGCTTATACTTCTTGATCGTCATTAGGAGTTTTCTTACCTGCCTTATCATATTTCTCTCTAAGCTTTTCTAATTTCTTTTCTGTAAAACGAGTTCCATTTTTGAATAAGTATGCATTAAAACAATCTGCTACTTCCCACATTTTTTCAACTCGTTTTAGAGTCTGTCTTTCACAATCGATTGATATGTAATGTTTGAAAAATTTAAACCTAAGATTACCATACCCTCTTTTATTTAGCTCGAAATATGCTTCATGCTTCAATCTAGACTTGGCAACCCATTCTTCTCCTTCTTTTCTATAGGCATCAGCCATAGGAGATGATTCAGCCCAAATAAGATCTTGATCACAATCAACATATTCTTGCCATTCTAATAAAGTTATGATCTCTTCTTTTGAAGGGTTTAAAGTATCATACTTTTTCTTTCTTAAAATATTCCAGCCCATTAGTTTATTATATAATCTTCTAATCGTGATATATTGAAATCAATATCAGGATATAAATTTTTGAGATGACTTTCCCAAGAAGCTTTCTTCCCAGTTGTAAAGACAGTTCTCGGCATGTAGATATCAAGACGAGCTTTTTCGTATTTGATAAGATGCTCTTTCCATAAAATCCCTTTATCTAAACCCAAATTATCAACAAGGTCATCAATATGCTTTTTGTTTTTAGCCGTTAGCCAGTCACTTACGTTACTAACTTTTGTAGTCTTCATACTCACCGCTAAACTGGATTTTATTTCTGTGACTCCGTTTATTACTTTCCTGCTAGTTTCCTTAAAAGCATCTAATGCCTTAAAATTATGAGCTATTGGATTTGTAGACTTTAACCCATTTTTGGTATACCTATATGCCACCATTAATTCTTCAAAGTATCTTCTGGTCTGAAAAAACTCTACTATATCATCTGAAGACTTTATTACAAAACTCCATCCATCATCAAGATGCTGTTGAAGTTGGGCAGGTGTCATCTTTTTAATCTTTGCAATTATTCCTGCACAAAGACCATTATTATGAACTACTACTCCAGAAGCATTAACCAAAAAGTTATGGTAATCCTTTACTTCGAGATTGTACACCTCTTGAACCTGATCTAATTCCTTCGATATAACTTTTACACCACCATTTTTTGTCAATACTTCTTCACCAATCACTAACTCGCCAGCCAACTGCCATTCTCCATAAGTAGTTGAATAGATAGGATGCTTATGAGTTACACCAAGTTCCTCCCCATTATCGAACTCAATCTTCCAAACGTCCGATGCTTCGTGTATAAATAATCCTGTTACTGGTTTATAGTCGTAGTCATCAGCCTCGTCATCATCCACAGGCTTCTTCTGTGGTATGATATGCTTTATTGATGTAATCCTAAACGGTCCAGATATACCCATCTCAGGTATATCTAAATTCACTAGAGCTTCGACTTCATACCCCTTGTCTGTTATCCACTCATTATGCAAAGCTAGTTTTGCGGTCGACCCTCCAAGTACTTCCTCAAAAACTACCTCATTCCAATTTTCATCATCAAGGTGAAATTCGTCTCTTTCTCTTTGTTCATTAGAAGTGTAAGGGTCCTTGCTAAACGATTTCTTCTCTTCAATTAATCCAAAGTACGTATCATCTGCACTTGCGATTAAATTATCATCACTTCTTTGCTCATAATTATTTACTGAAGTATGTGCCACAGCATAATCTAACAACTGTACTTCCTGTATTGGAATAGTAACAATTGGCATTGCAGCCGCTACAGCCATTGCCTTTGTTGAATTCCTCAAACTAAACTGATTAGCATTACTCGCCATTAACACTGGGGTGTCTTTCACAAAACAACCTAATCTTCCAATTTTACATCCAAACACAACGTTGCTAGCATCTGCTTCGTTAATCTTTTTTCCGAATTTACTACAGAACTTAGATAGTCCTCCAGATTTGGGACCAGCATTTTTAGCCAGTTTTCCTAGAGCTACAGCTATTTTAGAGCCTTTGAGTGCGGCTCGTGCTGTAGTTATTCCTAATTTAAAGCCAGCATAAGCACCACCAGTCAAACCAACCAATATAGCATCTGAGGCAAATGTGCCAATTTGATATGCTGCCCAATCATGAATATTATTATTAAAATTTCCACCCACTGATATCAATATTTCTTTTAATACCCAGTTACCAATTTTTTTTGCGGCATCAGAAAATATTTTACTAGGTCCAAATATAGCATATTGTAGTACATTAAACCCTATTTCCTTTAAGTCATCAGTTGTAAAGTTATTAACTTTTTTCATTACATTTTTAAAGGACTCCTTCAAATAGGCTAGATTTTTTCCATTTTTGAAAACTTTGTCAACAGCAACTTTACTCACCAATGAAAGAGGGCTTACTATACCCAAAAATGCATTCAAATAGAACTCTGGATCTGTATAATGAGACATTGCATAGTTTGATATGAAATTTGTAGAATCATATAGGAACTTAAGTGTACCTAGTACACCATCTACTAATCCAGCTATGAAAGCGGCTTCCATCGTAATATAATCATCGGCAATATTCGGCAAACCAAATTCATCTAAATTTGCTACACAGTAATTATACATACATTTTCTCCCGAATTGGACGTCAAAATCACATTCTATACCTGAACCTCCAAGTACTTCACCTTCTTCGATTTCTACATTGTCCCCGTACTTTGTAGAGAAACTTTCATCTAACTTTGTTTCACTTTCGTTGGCAGTAAGATTATTATCAGTCAATACATACCCAAATCTATCCTGTGTAGATCTTGCAGATTCATTTTCCTCGCCTTTAAGTGTATTAGTCGATTCGATTTCAAAATCAAAATATAAGAACAACTTTAGTTTTGAGTTATCAGAACTAAATGATTCATATAGTGAATTAAAGTCAGCTTCATCATGAGCAATATGATCAAGACCTGTTACATACCATCCCATACTCTTACTTGCCGCATCCCCTTCATCAGCCTGTTGCAACAATTCTGTGAGCGATTCTCCACCCATTTTTATATTCCCATAATGCTGAATGGTGTTTTGAGCTACTTGATCTTCTAATACATCATCATGATCCCTGGTTATATCGAAATCATCTGGCAAGACAAATTTTTCGAAACCTAGGTCTGTTAGTTGAGATTCGAAATCAGTTGCCAATTTTATTTTATCCCAGAAAGCATTAAATGCTTGTACTTCAGTTAATACGAATTTTTTACCATAGGTATTATTATATTCTTCTAATAAGAAGTCTTCCATATACTTTACTATAGCATCGGAACCTAATTTTGATCTTGGACTACCATCTATTAAGTTAGGTAAATCCATATATACTTTGAATGATACTACTTGATCAGGTGTAGATGTACCAATATTTTCTTCATCAGAATAGGTTACATATTTTACAATAGTCAAGTGATTTTTGAAACTATTGATCTCCGTTTCAATTTGATCAAAGGCAGCTTCCATTCCATATTCTTGATCAGTTGCCGCTAATATTGGATACAAATAGTAAGAATTGACTGCAAAAGAAGGGCTTAAGGCAGTTACACCATTTTCAATTAATTTTTGATCAATATTTGATTTTAAGTTGCATGCCGCATTTTCTATTAAAGTTGTATTGCTGTCATCACCTGTACTGATACCAATATGGTCAAGGTTAACATTATAACACTGACTTGTTGCATTGAAAGACACTAGATTTAAAAAAATAAAGTAACTAAATATGTAAATTAATTTATTTATGTTCATTTTTATTGGTTTTACTGTGTTTAAAAGATTGGATTTATTCTGTAACAGTGACCTTCATGCCATCAGACATTGGTGAGATCATTCCGTTTGCATAATGGATCAAAATTTTATATTCATATGTCTTATCCTTTGTGGCAGTTTTATCAACCACACCAATATTAAACTGATCAAAAAAGATTATTTCTTCAAATGGAATCGACTGTATTGTTCTTGGTCTAGTTATAATTGGATCTCTGATTAATTCTATATACCTAATTTGTTCTTCTTGTTTTACCTCATAAGTAAGAAGAACTTCACATTTGATTTCTGTTCCTAATTGTTGGATGCCAGAGGCCATTTCTGATAATGAAGTTGAAAAACTTTCTCCTGTATTTGTCCCATTTATTATCGCAGCATATTGAGAATAGGATATACTCCCTGATGCTAAAAGGTTAGCCATTGCAGCACTAGCACTGTTAGGATTGTTATTTATTTGGGTAATTGTATTATTAATTTCATCAAGTTGTTGTTGATTTTCTGAATTGCCAACTTGACTACAGTCTACTCTAAAGTCAGAGCTTACAAAACTACCATGTATATTAGAATAGAATGGAGTAATTTCTATTAAATTTGAAAGTGAACGAAGTCCGGCTAAATCCTCAGCCACTAATCTATATTGATATGCTATTGCATCTAGCTCACTCGCATCAAGAAAATTGAATATATCATCTCCTTCGCCAAAGGTTTGACTTTCTTGTGGAGATCCTACTTCAATTTTCAACACAGTATCCCATCCAGCTCTATCTCTTGGTTTTCGTTCTAATATATGAAATACTACATCACTACTCGAGCTATATTTCCATGCTAACTTAACACCTTCTGGCGTAGGGAAAACCTTGTGTAATAGAGGAGCAGAAGGAGGTAATGTATTAGGTCTAGCAAGAGCCAATATCTCTGAATATTCAGAATGGTTTCCTCTAATATCTGAAGACTTTACACGATAAAAAATGGTATCCATCAACATTTCTGTTGTAATGATTTCAGTAAATGAATTCTCTTCTACATCATAATTTGAAATGTCAATAAAGTCCGCATATCGAAGATTAGATCTAAATACCCTATATCCAGATAAGTCGTCTTCTGTAGTTCCTGACCATCCTATACTTACCTCACCTTGATCGTTGATATCACCAAAAAGTCCTGTAGGAACAGGAGGAGGAGTTCTATCTAAAGGTTGAGATAGCACAGCTCTTGATTTATAATGGTGTCCATTCTTATCTACCATGGTTACCATGTAATACCCTTCACTTGATGGATTATTATCGATATAGGAAAAATTATCAGGTGTAATTGGACTAGTATTTACGATCTGATAATTTCCATATATTTCAGATGATTTGTATACATCTATATTTTCAATATCGGATATCTGATCCGCAGTATATCCACCCCATATTATTGTGACTTGATCTTCTTCCTGAGAGGGGAGCGCAATGCTCAATGAAATATTCATCCTTCCAGGTGTACCCTTACCAGAAACTGCTTGTGAAGAGGGGCCGTCAAAACCAAACGGTGATTTTCCTACTACTCGATAGTAGTATGTTATATCATTACTAGGAATACTGTCTAAGTAATATGCTAATGCTTGACTATTTAAACTGTTTTTATCACTTCCATAGATAAAAGGGGCGTCATTGACTTTTTGAAAGTTGATACCATCTGAAGATCTTTCTATGTTGTATGAAGTGTATTGTAGTCTAGAGTTGACAGCATTCCACTCTATAGCTATCATCTTGTCTCCAGATACAGTCCTAATGTCTTCTACTGGACTTAGTTCCTGAGCTGTAGGCAGATTAATAATGCATCCAGTCAATGAAGAATTATTATCAGCATATTGTATCTGGTAGCTATACTGATTTTTAGAATTAGCATTACTATCTACACAACCTAACCCCAATGCTTCCGCTACTTCTAAGTTTTGATCAGCAACTACAAGAGTAAAAGTGAACCTATTACTTTTAGTATTGTTAATAGTTACTATTTCTTCAAAGCTGGAAGGAATAAACGAGGGGTTTAGCTCTTCCGAATATAGTAATCCATATCCTACTTGAGCTAAATCAGAATTTTCAAAGCTAGTGTTGTTCCAGTCAGATTGAGATAAAGGATAAATATTATCTTTTATAACTACCATTGACTGCTCGACTTGTTGCGTGGTTAATGGTTGGCCATTATCTTGTAAAGTATATCGGAGTACTTTGTAACCTTGATTCATACCCTTAGACCAAGTGTCATGGTCGGCGGGTCCCCATCTTAAGATTACATCACCATTATGGAATTGAGAAGCCAAAGTAACCTTACTTTGGGAATAGCCAATGTAAGAAACTAAACTTAAGAATAGTGTTATTATTAATTTCATGATTATAAATATTATTGGATTATCAATGATTATTGTGTGCCAAATATTCTACCGATGATTTCAGTAGTTCTATCTGTTGTTGATATTAGATTTAGATCATCTACTTTATATTCCCCAAGATGCTGTTGTTCGAAAAAGTATATATCATAAAAGTCAGTAATTGGTATAGATTCCTTTCCCGGTAAGTTGTATTTTATTCCTAAGTCATACCACTCATCATCTTCAATAGATATTAAACCGAAAGTGAGATCATCCGTTCTCATTGTAAATGAATTATTATCGAAATTTTGACTTGTAATTAAATAATCATTATTTAATGTCTTATTTGTATAATAAACAGATGCGTTTTCATATCCTAAAAATTCGTAGAATTGATAAGGTGAAGGCCAACTGTTTTGCCCTTGAAAAATAAATACATCTAGATTGTTTCTATCGTCACCTGGATTCTGAACTGCTTCGAATTCTACAAAAGGACGATCACCCAATAAATCAAAATAGTCAAAAGATTCAATATTCGCTGAAGTTCTACAATATCGAAGGTATATATCGAATATTTGAGAAGGACCTCTTACAGTATTTTCATCTTTATCTTTCTTTAAACTATATTCACTAAAGATATTTTCAAGCTTCTCTTCTACTGATGAGTATTCACTTGTTCTAAAATACGAAGTATAATATATTTTATCTAATGATTTAGTGTCATTAATAGCTATTTTATATTGAGTTTCTTCTTCATTTTGAGATATAGACCCAAATTTCCTTGCTATTTCAAGTTTATAGGATGTTCCGTTTTGAAATTTATCAGGATTCATACTAAATGTAAGTTCATTATTGAATGAGTTTCCTGCTTCGTATTGAACTTCTTCTTCATGGATATCTCCATATTCTGACGTAAACCTAGCAACAACATTATACGGACTATCATCACCATTTTCATCTTTAAATGGGGAAATAAAAATATGTGTTTGGCCTTTAATCAGTTTAATATAACCTTGTTTTTTTACATATTGGTCTTTATGAAAATTAGTCATTCCATTTACTGGATATTCATATTCAATATTTGTGATTGGAATATGTCCTAAATCGTTTACAGTTTTGAAGAAAAAACTTTTTGATTGAGTTTCATACACAATTCCATTCTTTAAAATGTCAATACTAATCTCAACTCGGATTGAATCATTTTCGTTAAAAAAGTCTAATGGTTTAAAAACTAAATTATTTAGATTATTATCACTTATCATATCAAATTCAACCGTTCCAAATTGATCTAATACCTTTATCGACTCATAATCTAACTGAAATGTCAATTCTCCAGGATCTTCGCCATCTAGAAATTGGTATTGCGGAATTGTATCATTTAAAGGAAACATAAAATCGAAAGCAATATTTTCTTCTAATCCCACATCCTCTTGAGATTCGAATGGATATATGTTTGCATATAGATCTAAGCCAAAATCGGTTTCAGAATTTTCACTTGTAAAATTACAACGTGATCCGATTTCTATTTCTCCTTTCCATGTTCCTTCTCCTGTCCAAAAAGAATCATATTCCACTTCAAGAGCTGCTAGAGCCCATGTAGGATTAGGTGTTTGTACCTGCAATACAGTTGCTACACCAGCTGATGCAATATTAAATCCAAAGAGCTCTAATGATCCATCAAGATATGCCCAAGCTTGCCCCATAGCATACCATCCGTTCATACCTATTTCGTCAGTCTTTCCTGTATCATCATCTAAACAGAGAAGGTCATTATATTTACGCAACATAACATCAAATCCTGCACCAACGCCTACATTTACACCACAACCAGCTACACTAGCGTCGAATAGAAAATCAAACGAAGCTCCAAATGCAAATGCAAACTCGTTAGTTCTAGCAGATTCTGTAATATTTAAATCCCTACCTAAGTGTCTAACTCTAGAGGGTAAGCCAGGGAAAGGAGGTATTTTAGTTCCTATGTCAAAATATCCTTGTAAACCAGCTTTTATTATTGCGAGATCGACATTTATACCAGCTCGTTTACCTGGAGTAGGTTCTCCAACCCATATCCACCAATCCTTTCTACCAAAATAAATATCAACAATACATAGAGCTCCATTTTGTCCAGCACCTGATAGAATACCACCCGGAGTATTAAGGTAAGCTCCAATTTTTCCACTGAATTCTTTCTTTGTGAAATTGTATCTAAATCCTGCATATCCAGTAAGTACCGCACCTGAATTGTTGTCAGGTTTCGGAAAATAGTTTTCATCGATTAGTTCCGTGTCCTGTCCTGTAAGATTTACTGGCAAGTTTAATGTTGCGACATCTACAAGACTATATGGATCAGGAGCTTTAAGAAACTGACCTTGAGCTCTTATTTCTATTTCATCTAACGAATTGGTAGGTGAGAGCTTAACAATAAATTCTCCTGTTCCATTGAAGATGTCTTCTTTTGCTAAATGGAAACCAGCCATAAGCTTGAATTCTTTTCTGTCGTCATGGCTTGGCGTATATATAATACCAGAAAGGGTACTTCCTATAGGAGATGCTGCAAATGCTTCAGCATCTAAAAAACCAGCTTGAGGCGCAATTTGTGTATAGTCGGGAGCCAGTCCTTTCATATATCCTCCACCTATCTTATTAATGGAGAGACCTGCTATATTTACACCACTAGGAAGTTCAGCAATAATATCTACAAAGTGATATTTGTGATCATTAACTGTTCCAAACTGAGCTGCTGCTGATATTCCGAAACCACCAAGTAGTTTTTTAAATTTAGCTTCTACCATTCCTCTGAACCCTTTGCCGTAAATATCGGCTTCACCAGCTACGGGCTCATACCATTCTACAAAGCCTTCTACAGACAAAGTACTCTTTATTGAGCCAGCGACACGAATTGATTTGACTTTAAAGTCATCGTATTTCATTTTGAAAACACTTGATTCTGAATCCATTTTTCCATGAATTTCAAATCCACCTCCTCCAGACAATGAATTCTCAATAAGTTCTATATCACAATCAACAGCTAGAAATAATCCATCTTGTTCAAGATTTGAAAATATTCCTAATTCATTTAGTGTTAAACCAAATCCTGAGAAAAGAGGTTTAGGCTCTTCTTGATTGTCACTATTATCGGAGACGACACCCCAAAATCCTGGTGTAAACCTAAGTTTATTTTCACCGTTTTCTTTATAGTTTTGCATTTCTAGCCGCTCAAACTTAAACGTTGGTAGGTTTATTTTTTCCGCTAATGAACTCCCTTCTTTTAGAGAAATGGTACCGTTTAAGTGCGCTTTTGCTTCAAACCCAAAATCATTAGAGTATTGAGCTTGTAAATAACTATTTTTCTTTAATGAAAGATCAACTCCAAGTGGTGAAAAAGTAAGACTATCAGTACTTGGACTGACAGTAAAAATATAATTCTCGCCGTATATTGTAGCGGAGTAATCTAGGGGTTCTTTAATTACAGGGATACCAATACGTCCCCCAAATCCACCGCCAGCAATACTGTTTTGGAGAACAAGAACATTTATGGATTCTACAGACAACTGCCATCCATTGGCATTACCTTCTTCAAAAGGCAATATAGTGATGTCTTTTTCAATTAATCCGGTAAATCCTGTATCATCGATAAGAATATCAGATGCCGTTATTGTAGTTCCACCAAAAATATTCTTTGGTAATTCTACGCTTACCTCTTTGGCATAAAACCCTTGCCATAGATCATCTAATTTTGTACCGTCGAAGTATGGTGAGATATAATCATTTGGAACATTTATTTGAAGATTTTCGATATGGTCTTTGCTAAAATCTAGTCCTAAGTCTTGGACATGCCATTTGTAACCTCTCATAGTTGTTAGTTCAAATGGAGGAGCATTTACAGTGAAGTGGAAATCTAATGAGTTTGATATTTTATTTTCAATAAATACTTCATATAAAACGTTGTCATTCTCAATAACTTCGTTGTCGAGATTTAGAGGCAGAACATGTTCTCTACAGAACTGTATTGAACCGTCTAAAGCTATACTAGAAAATCCATTACAATCCCATTCTATGAATGTAAGCTGTTGATCAGATTTTAGAAATAACCTCGCAGCGTTATTTAATCTTATTCCAACATCATTAAGAAGTATCAATTTTTTTGCTTCCTCATTCAATGCGCCAGCTTGGAAAGGTACTGCCTGAGCACCAAATGCAATTTTCTGGTTATTTTCTGTATCCGTTAATACAGCTGCAATATCCATAGATGCAGAAGTTGGATAAAATATCACTGAACTAACCATAATCGAAAGATCAAATTTATTGAATGATGTATCAATACTTATTGGGAGTAGATTTTCGATAGTTGGATCCCCTAAAGATAGTTGAGATTCTCTTAGAGCTTGCATAACAACTGCACGCTCATGGCCGTGAATATTATCGAAGCCTTGTTCATATTCAAATTGCATTGCTTTTAATACATTTAATTTTTCTATTCTTATAGGCTCATCATTAGAAACAGTAGCATAGTAAGGAGATTGTCTTATTTCTGGTGAGTAATTTTTGTATTCATTACTAATTTCGATTGAGCTGAGATCTAGAATTATGTTACTATTTTCAAGAAATAAATAAATTTCATTTAGAATCCAAAGCCTTAATCCAACTGAAGTTTGTAAGTTTTCAAATTCTGAAACTGAAAGTGATTCTAATTTTTCCAATATTAAATCTCTTATTTCATCTAATAATTCTTGATCTTCGACTTTTTTAAATTCACTATAATTAGTTTTATATTTTTTTGAATCCAATACACAGCCTATCAATGCTGAATGACGGTTTTCTGTGTTTTCGGCTTTTACATTCTTATTTTCATTTGTTAAAAATGTATTTGGTTTGAAGCTGAAATTTTCAATTACGTTATCAACATACTGATTATTTTCTCCTTGAATTAAATTAGAAATTAAAGACTTGGAAGGATCTTTAAGGTCTGTTCTAAATTCTTCACATTTACTATTTTCGATATTCCATTTTAATTGAAATTCTTCAAGTTTTGCAAAATATACAAGACTTATTGAATCAATAATAGTTGGCTTTAATACATTGATAAACGAATCTAACTGTACAGGATTTGCCGCTCCTCCTGTTGGATCACATTCTATATTAGTTTTAACAGTATCACCCTCTGCATTTGGTTGATACAAATATCCATCTCTACTGCAAAAATCTTTATTATAAGGTTTTCCAGTATCTGAATGATTACCATTTATATCAAAACCATTGTAATCATATGGAGTACCATTAAGATGCTTTCCAGTTTCTGGATCGAATCCATATCCATTTAGTCCTGTTGCTGGATCAATTCCACTTGCGTCGGTACTGCCATTTACAGGAGGAGGTACACATATATCACCACCAAAATATACAGGAGGTAAGTTGAAATCAGGAAATTCATCAATACCAGGGCCATTCTTTCCAACAACTTGACCTGCAATAACTTGATTATCTATATTTACTTGAATACTTTGAATATTGACAAAAAGTTGTTTGTCTTTAAATGGTAATGGAATAATACCTTCTCCACTTATTGGTTGACTACTAGTGGATAAGCTAGTAATTACAACAGGGAACCCATTTATGGTTAACACATTTCCAACTTTTATTTCTGAAGTTCTTAGCTCTGAAGACATACTTGACAAGTCTGGAGGAATTGAGTTACAATCTAAAGTAGGAATTTCTTCATTTCCTTCTTCTTCCTCTTCTTCAATTTCAATATTTAATGGGCTTATTAAACATTTTTTTAATTTTCCATTTGGCAACGTAAATTCTAACTGCAATGCTCCAGAGAAATTATTTATTGAATTTACATCTAGCTCGACAGAAAATGTTTCTAAATCAATCCCATTTTGGAGATTAACATATTCTTGGGTACTTTGATATTCTGCACCATTAGAATATGAAAGATTGAAATCTAAATAATTTAATTTACTTTCTATATAAGTTTCTGCTTCTGCAATAGAATATCCAATTTCTATTAGTCCATCAATTAGATGATTTGGATTATCATTGTCTATAAAGTCAAATTTGACTGTTGTTTCATTGACAGGATGGATTTTTAGTAAGCCAAGGATATCGCACATGTTTGAGGCTACAGACACAGGGATTTCGGAGTATGTGTTGCATGATACTATATCACCACCTTTGTCATATACATTTAGGCTTACGATGAAAGTAGTATAGATACCAAAACCACTGACATATTCTTGCCAGTTTGTGATATTGAAATTCGATTGATTATTATCCCAAACAGGGATAGTAGTTGTTGCTGCTCCGTTTGATGATATTCCAGTAATGTTTATTTCAATCTTAGAAATTTGGGTTGCATCAATTTGTTGTTGGAATGCAGATTGTGAGATTCCGTTAAAAGATAGTGTGAGGTCGGTATCATTAATCGTTCCCTCGATATAGCCAGGATATGAACATAACGTACTATAATCTATATCTTGAATAGGTTCACAGTTAAATAATGAACCATTGATTAAGTTTTTTGGATAATCGGTAAACACAAATTTTTCCAAAAAATCATTATGGTCACAACTATACTTATTACTCATATAGCATAGATCGCTGTTGCCAATCCATGTACAATTATTTACATTTCCAGAGCCGACTTTTACAGATTTTATTGAAGATTCTAGTATGGCGGGTAATACAAATAAATAAGGAGCGGGATCATTTGGGTTAATAAAATCGCTTACTATATCATTACTAAAATATGTTTTAGTGACAGATCCACTAGCCCCTACAAGAAATTCTATTTCAAAGTAAATGTGCTCATTAAGATTATTAACATCGTTGAATATTTGATTATTATGTTCCCACTCGGGAGACATAAACGTTAAATAAACGTAATGATTATCATATAAATAATGAATATCTAACTCATAACACTCTAGATCAGATCTTGTATCGCTAATATTATCTATTATTTTAAAATGCTTCCAATCACTGATTAAGTTTTCTTTACATTTTGTTCTTATAAAAGGACTAAAGTCAAATATATTAGCTTGAGTATGTATTAAATCTAAATCATAAACAAAGATGATTGAATCAGTAGTATTTTTGTTTACTAGAAGTATTTGATATTCAAATTCGTTCTGAAATTCATCAATTTCCACTGTAGCATCATGAAGTGTATTAATGGTGAATTTAGCTTTAGGAGCTACACAATCTGGCCATTTAGGATCAGTACTAAAATCTAAGTTGATTTTATCCGACGAAGAAGCCATTATATTTTCTATTTGTGCATTAATTGGAGATACAAATACACATAGGAGTATTAATACTATTAAGTTTCTCATAGTAAATAAGTGATAAGGTGAGTTAATTGGTTTATTTCTTTATAAAGCGTTTAGCTGTTGAGTATCCGTCAGTAGCAACTACTAATATATAGGTGCCAGATATGAAGTTCTCTACAATAATATTGGAATGGTTTAATCCCATAGAAGCAGTTTTGTAAGAAGAATAGATTTCTTTTCCTGCTATATCCAATATTTTTAAAGAGTAATCTTTTTCTCGATGTGTTATAAACTGTACGTTTATCTCATTTGTCGTTGGATTCGGAAATAAATTGGTAATTAATATTTCTTCATTTGGATTGATGAATTTGCAATCATTTACCATATTGAACTCTGCACTACCTTCAAAAGAAATAGAAAATCCTGATTTAGAATTATAATTATTGACTAGCAATAAATATTGCTCGCCTTCTTCTACAGCTAAGAACTTGAGAAAATTATCATCATTATATTTGCAGCCCTGCTTTTCAAAATCATCAACTGATGTTAATTTTAAACCAGTTTGTCCTGTGCATTCTGAGTTTCTTATGGATGATCCAAGATTTTCGCCCGAGGCCATACATCTAACTTCTTCTTTTGATTCGCAGTTACTTTTATATTTGTAAAGTATAAAGTCTAGGTCGTCATTCTTGTTCTCTGGGTTTAATACGAAGGTGAGCGTTCCATTTTTGAGTATATTCCATTCTAACCAAATGGAATTTGTCTCTATTGCATTAGATCCTTCAAAACAAGAAGTATTAGAAATTTGCTCTAGGTTTCTGCCAAAGCCGTTTAAGTAACCAAAATTATAAGTCTTCTTTTCGCATATAGGAAAAGGCGAATCACAATCTTGATAATTTTGCGCATAAGAATTTTGTAACCCGCATATAAGCAGGAGCAAAACAATGAGTCTCGTTACCATTGTAAATAATTTGTAATTAATTAAAAAATCGCGACTTAATTTGATCTTACCTTATCCTAATAAAAATCGGTTTAAAATTTTCTTGGGAGTGTAATTAAGTCTGTGTTATATCGTAAAGCTAAATCAATTAATTGAGGCAACCAAAATAAAATACGGTATATTTTGTATGTTTATTTTATTTATAATAAAAAATTTAATATTATGATATAATATTTTGCGGCCACTTCGGATTCGCTCAGTGGCCTTTGTTTTTTGCAATTATAGACTGGCGGTTAATTTTCAATTATGCTGTTCAACCTATAGTCAGATCAAGATAAGGTCAATTAGTGATGCCGAATATAGATGCATTGCTAAAAATCTAATCCAGTACACTGATCGAAGCCGAAGCCTGGGCCACTGAGCGAAGCCTAATCCAATACACTGAGCTAGTCCTAATCCAGTACACTGATCGAATCCTAATCCAATACACTGATCGAATCCTAATCCAGTACACTGAGCTAGTCCTAATCCAATACACTAATCAAAGCTGAATCCAGTACACTGATCGAATCCGAATCTAGTACACTGATCGAAGCCGAATCTAGTACACTGATCGAAGCCGAAGTGGACTATCAGTTCTTCACAAACATCTTCGATTCTACATTATTTTTGCTTTCTACACTAATAATATATAAACCTTGAGCAAAATCTGAGATATCAATTTCTTGGTTCAAAGAATTAATATCAACTAAGGAGGTAATTACTTGCCCTTGAAGATTTGAAATTACCATATTGTAACTTCCTTTTTCTGTTACTTCGATTTTAAGAATGTTTTGGTTAAATGTATTTACGCGGAAGCTTTCAATTTTGGGATTAATCTCAAATACATTTGTCGAGAAGTCTTCTGCGTCCAAAGCTTCTTGGAGCGTGCTTGTGTTGCTGTTTTCTACAGCACCAGATGCGTTTCTTACTACGGATATTATCTTGTAATTTTCAATGTCCAATAAGGTAGAGCCATCTATTTCAAAAGTGTAAATTAATTTTTCACCAGCATTGATTTGTTCTGTTATTTCTTGTACTTCCACAGCTCTTGGTATTCTGTCATAGAAGGCTTCTGTGGCTGGAATAACGGCTGGTTGATCTCTATATTTGCAACTAGAATAGACTCCAGTATTACCTGTTCCAAAGATATTTGCTAAGTTATATGCTGAGCCTTCGCCTTGTACATTGTCTTGTGTCAGTATTACAGCTATGTCGTTAACACTTGATAGATTCTCAAAAGCTTCTAATTCTACCATTACTTTTAAAATATCATTTTCTAGAGAAGCAATATTTCTTGTTTTTAACAAAGCGGGTTGGTAGATTCTGTTGATTATTTCTTTATGAATATCTGGTAATAATAGCAATGTAGCTTTGTCAAAAGCTAAGGAACTTGCGTTTCCTAGTTGAGTTTCACCTAAATTTGAGAAATAATCAAATGTATTGTCTAGTGGGTCATCAATTGTTCCGGCACGGTGAACAGAGACTGCGGAAACATGATTAGGAAATCTTTCCTGTAATAGACTAAGATCGTTTTCTACATTTACATCAAACGGTCTACTATTATTTACAAAACCTTCTACAAAAACTTGCCTTTGCCTTTCTCTAGGTACTTCGTTAAAGTACAGTACATTTTCATTTTCACATTTTAAGTTGTTGGGCTCTAATTCAATTCCGTTGATTTTACTTAAACGAGCTGATACACTTAAAGTTTTATCAAATTGAAAATCAGGCTGAATACAGAAGTAGTCAAATCTTTTATCTACATCATTTTGCGTGAAACTATATTCCGTTACAGTCCCTTCGACATCTAATTCTATATCATAATTCGAAACATTTTGAAATGGATTGGCTAGTTCAAACAATATTCCACCGTTGATGGTTATATTTCCTCCGTTCTCTCCGTATA
>Ga0209187_1002568_pt1 | contig 16902 bp, 15 predicted proteins | sample BantaG_FD_187430 | JGI IMG/M metagenome (GOLD analysis project Ga0209187, IMG submission 187430) | Marine algal microbial communities from Bantry Bay, Ireland - BantryBay_4 metaG (SPAdes) (version 2) | ecosystem: Host-associated > Algae > Red algae > Unclassified | place: Bantry Bay, Ireland... | reverse complement strand
CAGCCAACAGCCAACAGCCAACAGCCAACAGCCAACAGCCAACAGCCAACAGCCAACAGCCAATCACAAATTCAACTAAAAATCTTAATTTCAACTCTATAAAAATAGTTGTAAAAATGCGAGTAAGCTTAATCAAGTATATATTTCTTCTTTGTCTCTTTTTGCTTTCGTTAACCGACACCCAAGCACAAAAAGACGACAACATTGCTTGGTTGTCTGTATCGGGCGCTACCAAGATTCAAAAGGATCTGACATTCACACTGACCCCTATCCTTAGGCTCAATGAAGATTTCCAATCCTACCAGAATTTTTCCCTGGACTACGCCTTCAAAAGAAAATTTAACGCCAATTGGAGTGGAATGCTCTTTGGTAGAACCTGGTTTTTACCCGATGGGAAGCAGCGCCAATTCCTGTGGATTGATGCTGCCTATACCCAAAAATTAAAAAACATATCTTGGTCGCATCGAGTACGCTTTCATCAAGCATTTGATATTGAAGACCGATTCGATCCCGACTACATCAGATATTTTCAACAAATTAAATACACGGGCTGGGGTAAATTTCAACCTGTCATTGGTCTAGAGTTATGGTATGGCCTCAATGGTATTAGCCAGTTCGAACGACTCCGTTATACACCAGGATTTGCTTATAAGTTTAATGATGCTATGACACTGAGTGCAGTCCTATGGAGACAAGAGACCATCAACTTGGACAACCCTATCCAATCTAATATTTATAGAATCAATCTAGCGTTTAATTTGCCTGCGCTGTGGATAGAGAAATGAGTTGAAGGCAGATCAGCCTTTTATTATATCTATTTATTTCTTTATATTTGTATACAATATTGTTTTGAAATATTAGTTTCATAATAAATACCCACCAAGAAGCCAACCAAACTAGATTATTAACTTTTTAAATATAACAAAAATGAAAAACCGATTCTTTTACCTTTTACCTTTTACCTTTTACCTTTTACCTTTTAGCCACTTTCTCTTCATGCGAAAGCGATGAGCCTATTTTAACCGAATCAGATCAGTTGATTCAAAATAGGAGTTTGACCAAAGGAAAAAATTCAAATAAGTTTGATTTAGGTGATTTTGCATCTTGCTTCAATGATTTGGCTGATCTAGCAGATCAACCCTCATTTGAAGAAAAGTATGGAGAGCCTAAAGATTTGTTTTTTATTTATCGTGGAGATAAAGGGGAAAGCAGAATCTATCCTTTGGTTAAGGAGGGTAGAATAGAAACACTTCTGTTAGCTAGAGATATCAATGACGGACACTATATATCTAGAACAACATCATTATCAGCAGCCGATATTGATGGTACATTGGTAAGTGCTGGTATGTCTAAGTTGTTTAGATTATTGCCTTCAGAATTAAGTAGTAGCGATCAAATTCAGTCAAAACTAGGAAATGGTTTTCTTGTTTCGCGCAGCAAAGATGGGCAAATACAAATTGAAGAGCAGATTGTTTTTTCTACAAATAATGATAATTCAGTAACAGCTAGAGTAGCAAGTATGTGCGATTCAAGAGAATTAGCTGTTTATTATGCTAATTACTTTGGAATTGAAGGTGACAATGAAGCATTTATTCAAGGTGTTATAAACGCAATAAATGTTGTCAACACACCTTTAGAATATTGTGTATGTCCTGTTCATAGTTCTATTTTAGACAATATCATTGATGATTCTTCAATTCCTGAAGAGCTAAGATGCAGAGCATTCAGAAGTTTTGTTGAAGGAACGGGTTTAGGATCAGTTCCTGCAAACCTTACACCTGCGGAAGACCTTCTTGTTACTGAGCATTGGTCTTGTGCCTATAAAATAAGTAAAAATAGGCCAGTTGCACTTTCTACGGCAGAACAATTATTTGGCGAAATAAATGGAGGACGTAATGGATGCGGAGACGCCTTTAGACATGCGCTATTTAATGCATTAAATGTTAGGTCATGTGGGTCTGATATTGCTGCTCAATTTGCAAATGCACATGAACAAACTGACCCGCCTCCTTCTCCAGATGACAATTCCGTTGTAATGGATAATTGGAATAATAATATTGGAAATAATATTGCAGTTGACAATCCTACTGCAGACTTAGATGATCTTACAGAATTAATTTGTACAGCGTTAGAATCAGGTTTTATGCAGGTTTTAGAAGACCCGACTGATGATACATCCGAATCGATTCCATCAGGTGATTGTGATTGTCCATAACTAAGATACTAATATGATAAAAAGAAATGTTTCAATAGTGCTTCTTTATCTGATTTTTCTTGGTGCAACTAATTGCGACTCTTTTATTGAATTAGAACATCAAATTTATATTGAAGACATTAGAAAAGACAAGGAGTTTGTTTTTGATTTCAATGGTTATACTTCAAATGTTTGTATCAACATTTTAGATACTATATCATGCGATGCGGATTTGATTCTATCTGACTCAACTAGTCAAGATAAATTTTACTCCACAGAACTTAATTTGAAGAAAGGCGATTTTGTTAACAAAAGAGTTTTCGATTGGTATGAAGATGGTATAACGATAAAATATGTACCAAAGGGTAAATGTGAAAAAGCAGACATGAATATCCAACTTATTATCCTCACTAGTGAAAAGGTAAAACCTGATTAAACGTTATAATACTTGTTTTTACTAAAAGGCATACAACCTACTTTTAAGTAAGTTGTTATGCCTTTTTTTATGAGCCCTAAGAATAACTACTGTTTATCTTTACTTTCCCCTCGCCCCGATAGAAGTGATACAAGTGGCACTGAGGTATATGTGAGATAGGGAGTAGGGGTGGATGAGCGAATGAGCGAATACGCAACTACGACCATATCGAACTATATATCAGAGACAGGCGTACAAACGGATAGCGGGAAAAGCGACCTTAAAAATAATTATGAATTATGAGTTATGAATGATGAATTTGCCGCTCTTTTCGTAGGCACAACCTAGTCCCTAGTCCCTAGTCCCTAGTCCCTAGTCCCTAGCTGCTAGTCCCTAGACTTCACGTCCAAGGCATCCCGCAATCCATTGCCCACCAAATTGAAAGATAAAACCAAAATCAAAATTGCCAATGCAGGAATCAATGCTAATAGCGGTCGACCACCAATCGCAAAACCGTAGTGTTCGTTGAGCATGGTGCCCCAACTCGGCGTCGGTGGCTGAATCCCAAAACCAAGATAACTCAAGCCTGCCTCTAACAAAATTGCCGTGGCAAAATTAGCGGCAGCGATCACCAAAAGTGGGCCGATCAAATTTGGCAATAAATGACGCAGCATGATGCGAGATAGGGGAGTACCCATCACTTTCATCGCCTCGATATATGGTGCATTTTTAAGGGTGAGGACTTGGCCGCGGACGATACGCGCCACGTCTACCCACATCGTCAAGCCCACCGCTAAGAAAATATTGAAGATGCTCTTGCCCATCGCGATCACAATAGCAAAAACTAAAAGCAGGGTAGGGATAGACCAAACGGTATTTATCAAAAAAGAAATAATTGTATCGGTACGGCCACCAAAATAGCCGGCCAACATACCTAATAGCGTCCCAATAAAAATCGAAATGATTACTGCGATCAAACCCGCCAATAAGGAAATTCGCACGCCGATAATCAGGCGGCTTAGAACGTCACGTCCATATTGATCTGTACCTAACCAAAAACGGCGGCTTACCAAATGCGTATTTTTCACACTAGCTAATAGGTCTTTTCGTGGGATACGTTCTTGAATATCCTCCGTATTGATAAATTCAAAATTAGAATCAGTACTACTTATTTTTGGATCGTTGGCTAAAGCATAAACTACATCTAATAAGTGGAATTCTTTGTACAGCGCATCATCGCGAAACAATAGAATAGAATCGTTTTTAATCTCATAGGTATCGTATGGTATGTATGTGTTGGTATCCTCAGAACCTAAGAAGAATTTGGACATGCCAGATTTTTCTTGCACTATAAAGTTACTCTTCACTTTTAGTAGCTGGGTACGCTGCCCAATCTTGGCAAGATTGATTTCTGAGATTTGACGATTGGCATTAGGGCTACCATCAGAAACAATCTGGTAGGCGAAGATCGCCACAAAGACGCAGAGCACAATAATCATAGCCCCAAGCACGGCAGGTTTATTTTTTTTGAATCGCTTGATGGCGAGGCGATTAGGTGATTGGTGTGAAGATTGGTACCCCAAGGGTGTTTTTTGTGTAAAATTAGTTTATTTTCGTTGCATACCATTTGTATTATAGTACAAATGTAAAAGTCCAGCAGTGAAGATACTTTTATTAGAACCATATTATGGAGGGAGTCATCGGCAGTGGGTCGATGGATTAGTAGCGCATAGCCTGCACGAAATAAAAGTATATTCTCTGCCTGGGAGTCACTGGAAATGGCGCTTACACGGAGCGGCGATCACCTTTGCAGAACAATTTATCGCAGATGATTTCGCACCTGATCTCATCTTGGCAAGTGATATGCTAGATTTTAGCGCCTTCTTGGGGTTGGCGAAGGATAAAGTAGCTGGAGTGAAGACGGCAATCTACTTTCATGAAAATCAATTGGCCTACCCTTGGTCACCGACAGATGGCGATGTCAAAGATCGTCGAGACAACCACTATAAATTTATTAACTACACCTCAGCCTTAGTAGCAGACCGAGTCTTTTTCAATTCAGAATATAACCGCTCTTCTTTTCTCTCTGCATTAGTACCCTTCTTAAAAGCCTTTCCTGACCATCAAAATAAACATACCGTTGATCTAATTCGTGAAAAGTCAGAAGTACTTTCTCTTGGTCTGGATCTCCAACGTTTTGATCAGTTTAAAGCGGAACATGAAAATCATGTGCCTGTCTTACTATGGAACCATAGATGGGAGTACGACAAGAATCCAGATTTATTTTTCAAGACTTTATTAGACCTCCAGACTGAAGGACTCAATTTTGAACTGATCATCTTGGGACAGTCTTACAAAAAATCTCCACCTATATTTGAGGCTGCAAAAGAAAAGCTAGTAGATAAAGTTATCCACTTTGGTTATGCAGCGGATTTTGCCGACTACGCATCCCTACTTTGGAAAGCAAACATCCTACCCGTCACTTCAAATCAAGACTTCTTTGGAGGGAGTATTGTGGAAGCCATGTATTGCGGATGTACACCACTATTACCAAATCGTCTAGCCTATCCGCAACATGTCCAAGGAATAGAGAAAGATATATTATATGAGGATGATCAAGACTTCAAGAATAGACTCAGAACTTTAATCCAAGCTCATTTCAAAGCTGATCCGAATATAAAGAATCTAATAGCGGACTATGATTGGAAAAAATGTGTAGATCGATATGATCAAGCTTTTAAGAATGTGTAATTTTATTATTAAAACAATTCGAAATGCTCAACCACCAAATAAGAAGAGGAGATAAAATAGCACTCGTATTCATACACGGATTTTGCGAAGACCTGACTATGTGGGAAGAATACACACCTGCCTTCGAAGGACATACCATACTGAAAGTAGACCTTCCAGGATTTGGACTGAGCCCAACCTACGACGACATGAGTATCTCAAACATGGCACTAGAAGTAGCCAGAGTCATAGTGCATACCAAAGTAGAAGAACTGATCCTAATCGGGCACTCCATGGGAGGCTATGTTGCTTTAGAGATGAGTCGCTTGATTGGAGGCAGACTGAAAGGTTTGACGATGTTTCATTCACATCCTTTTGAAGATTTACCAGAGACCAAAGAAAAGAGAACCAAGGCGATGGAATTCGTTGAGGAGCATGGCAGTGGAGCATTGATGAAGACTTTGATTCCGTCACTGTTTGCGCCTGACTTGAGGGATCAATATGCGGATAGAATTCAACATATGGTGGATGCAGTATCCATATTATCGCCCCGAGCAGTTAATAATGCCATGCAAGCTATGCGAGATAAAACCAGTGCGCAGGTGTTAGTGGAAGATCTTAATTGCCCTTACCAAGTCATCTTAGGCACAGAAGATATTCCAACCCCCTTTGCTTTTTGCTTGCCTCAAATCACAATGCCTCAGATCGCAAAGTTGACCATCCTGCCAGGCATAGGCCACATGGGAATGTTCAGTTCAAAGGAAAAGACCCAGGCAGCGCTTCAAGATTTTATTGGGTTTTGTGTACAAATGAAAGATTGACCAAATAAAGATCAATATGTTCAAAATAGCAGGTAAGACTTGTAAGTAAACGCTACCGAATATGTCTTGATGATGCCTTTTTCATTCAGAATAAATTTAAATCAGAAATTATGGAAGAAAATAAATCGCAGATATTAATATATCAGACTGAAAACGGAGAGACGAAATTAGACGTTCGTTTTCAAGATGAAACTGTTTGGCTTTCACAAAAATTGATGGCTGAACTTTTTCAAACATCTGTCCCTAATATAAATATGCATCTCAAAAATATATTCGAAGAAGGTGAATTGGAAGAAAATCGAACTATTAAGGATTTCTTAATAGTTCAAAAAGAAGGAAGTCGTGATGTAAGGAGAAAGCAAGTGTTTTATAATCTTGATGCTATCATTTCGGTGGGATACCGCATAAAATCTCATGTTGCAACTAAGTTTAGACAATGGGCGACAAATCAGTTGCGAGAGTATATTGTAAAGGGATTTGTTGTAGATGATGAACGCTTGAAAAACCCTGACTTACCTTTTGACTATTTTGAAGAGTTAGAAAGGCGAATACAAGATATTCGCACATCTGAAAAACGATTTTATCAAAAAATTACAGACATTTATGCTACAAGTGTTGATTATGACCCAACTTTAGAAATAAGTATTGGATTCTTCAAAACTGTTCAAAATAAATTGCATTGGGCAATTACTGGACAAACTGCTGCAGAAATAATTAATCAAAGAGCCGATAGTTCTAAAGTAAATATGGGTTTGACCAATTGGAGAGGCGATAATATTAGAAAAAAAGACGTATCAATTGCTAAAAATTATCTTAAAGAAGATGAACTGGCAGAGTTGAATAATTTAGTTGAGCAGTATCTTGTTTTTGCGCAAGGACAAGCACAGCGAAGAGTACCAATGTATATGAATGATTGGCTTGAAAAGCTAATTGGATTCTTAAGGTTAAATGATCGAGAAATACTTAAAAATGCTGGTAATATATCGCACAAATTAAGTAAGGATAATGCAGAACGAGAATACAGTAAGTTTAAAGCCATTAACCAAAATAAAATCGTAGACGGAGATTTTGAAAAAGCAATTAGAAAAATAGAAAAGAAGAAATAATTAAATACTAAAAAGTTAGCCAGATTTACTTTTCAAACTTATGTTTTATGACCCAGCCATCATGCTTAGATGAAAAAAACTAACCCTTGAACACATTCCTCCTTATCTGTGTCGCCCTACTTCCCATAGCCCTCTTCTGCTATCTAATATACCGCACCGATAAGTACGAAAAAGAACCATTAAAGCCATTATTGATAGCCTTCGCACTAGGAGCATTTATTACACTACCCACTATCTATATAGAAGAAGCCATCGCCAATGCGGGTTGGTTTGATCTGACGTCAGCGGGGCAACTGTTCCTGTACGCCTTCATAGGCGTAGCACTGGTAGAGGAACTGATGAAAGGACTCGTCTTCTTCATTTACCCATATCGTAGCAAACATTTAGATGAGCCATTTGACGGCGTAGTCTATATGGTCATCGTCTCCATGGGTTTCGCCGCAGTGGAAAACGTGAACTATGTATTGAGCTACGGAATAGAAACAGGGCTCCTACGAGGCCTTACAGCCGTGCCAGCGCACGTGACCTTTGGTATTATCTCAGGTTACTATTTCGGCAGAGCTAAATTTGAACTACACCACCGAATTGCCCTTATTTTCGTAGGATTTCTGGCAGCTATCCTATTCCACACCCTGTATGACTTTCTGATTTTACAGGACTTTAGTCAGTACTTGATGCTAGGATCAGCAGTAGGAGTCTATCTTTTGGCGGTATTAGGCTTTTTTATGGTGCGTAATGCACTGCACTTTAGCCCCCATAAGGAGGATAAAAGTTAAGGATAATTAGCACAAAAAGTGTTTACTTAAATCCACAAATGTGCTATATTTGCACTCCGATTTGAAGAAATTGGAATATGTGAAGATAATCTTCGCAACCTCTGGTGAGGTAGCTTCCCGTGGTGAACACGTGGCAGGCGCTTCGCAACCTCTGGCGAGGTAGCTTCCCGTGGCAAGCACGGGACAGGCGGCTTCGCTAAAATACCTCTGGCGAGGTAGCTTCCCGTGGTGAACACGGGACAGGCGGCTTCGCTAAAATACCTCTGGCGAGGTAGCTTCCCGTGGTGAACACGGGACAGGCGGCTTCGCTAAAATACCTCTGGCGAGGTAGCTCAGCCGGTTAGAGCGCAGCATTCATAATGCTGAGGTCGGGAGTTCGAGTCTCCCTCTCGCTACAAAACCCTTCTACTTATTTAAGTAGAAGGATTTTTTATTTGATGCCTCAAGGAATTATCTATATTAATTCCTACTTTAGATGTGAAACCAACCAAATGAAATTTAACCTCTCACACGTAGACACCAGTAAAGGGCTTGGGCAGATAAAAGAGGCAACGAGTATTCTTCTAAGCACACCTTCTTTTATCTTAAAACATCAATTGTGGAAAGGCTTCATGGAATACAAATGGGTTTTGATCTTCTCCATAGTCATCGCTAGCCTTTTCTCTTTTACATTATGCAAAGACGTTTATCATTATTTCTATCCACCCTACGAGGAAACTATAGATATCGAAATACCCACTGAAGGTCTCGATGCAGGAATTGCGACTTTAGAAACAGTGATCGAAACAAGTCCAGATGAATCTAAGTCAAAACTAAAAGAAGCAAAAGATAAGTTAATCGGAAAGAGAGAGGAATTGACTAAAAAACACAGGCCTTTATTCTCAGGTAGTTTGAAATTTTTTCTCTTGATCTTTTTGGTAGTACTCATATACTATTTTTCTGTGCGGACAAATAATATTATTAAGCAGGAAAACAGAACGCTCAGCTTTAAAAATTTCTTTAAGGCACAGATAAGAATGATCAAAGTAATGGGCCGTAAGTGGCTCTACGGCTTGCTCATGTATATTTTGGTTTCTATTCTCTGCGGTCTCTCTAATAAGGACTACTTGACCGATGTAATTATGTTTTTTGTGTATGGCTATTATTTAGGATTTGCCTTCCTAGACAACTACTTGGAACAATATAAATTTTCACTAAAAAATAGTTCCAAGTGTATCCAAAGACATTTTGGAGCTTCAGTAGTTTTTGGCGTGTTCGCGAGTGTGTTAATGAATGTCCCACTACTTGGTCCTTTAGTCGTTCCTGTTGTTTGTAGTATAGCAGCAGCTAGATATGGGCATACTGTGGAGATGGAAAAGTTTGATGTGGATCAATTTAGAATAAAAGCGGTTGGATAAAGGCATACTTAATGTGGAAGATTAAATTTCTCTTGCCATTAAAATTAGGTAAACCCTTGTAAACATCTAGTTTGCAAGGGTTTTTTGCTTGATGTGAATACAACAGAGTAACAAAAAAATAAAATATAGGATAGAGCGAGCAACTTTCAAGTAGATAGTTTATGTTATAATTATATGGTAGAATTTCAAAATATGATTATAGAGCACTTCAACACGTTTGAAGAAGTTAATGTGCTAGGCGTAATACACAATACAGATGTGATAAATTCGAAGACTGTATTTATCACTTCCGTAGATGAGGAACAAGACACTCTAATAGGTGTCATTAACTTCAAACTGGAGAATTTAGGTGACAACCTAGTCGGATTCAGAGTAGCTATCTCGCAACTTGATCCATCTAGTAATGAGCTAGCATCTTCTTTAAAATTTAGTGAGATTCAACGGTTGAATTAATTATTATGATGGGGAAAGGAGATACAAAAACTATTCTAGATGTGTGAGAAAGTAAGTGCTTGCAATAAAGATATCCAAACTATTTATGCATTTTATGACATAAGTGCATCTTATAATTATATATTTCAAATAAATATAAATTCTATGAAACGATTCTTTATACTTGCCTGTCTATCTATTTGCACACAAACAATGAGTTCTCAGTCTAATGCACTATGCAGTCATCATTTAGATATAGATTTTCCTTTGCAGACCACAACTAAATTTGATAGTACTTTACAGGCTTATGCCTATATAGATTCATTAATGCGAATTGTAAAGTTGCCGATGAATTTTCAGGTGAGGGAGTGCTCCGAAATAAATTGCAATAGTACTAACAATGCATATGCTAGCATGAATAATGATGGAACCAGATTTATAACTTATGACAATAACTGGTTTAGTAGGATTGATACAACTGAAAACAAAATTGTAGCTTTAACGATTTTGTCTCATGAGATTGGACATCATCTAGCTGCGCATACATTATTCTTAAATGAGAGAAATTATGAAGAATCAAGAAAGGTTTGTGATTCAAGTAAATCGACTTTTGATCCTAAAATATGTCGTGAAAAACATTTAGAAAATTACAAAAATTATCTATGGAAAAGACGGCAGAATGAATTGCAAGCTGATAGATTCGCTGGATTTATAATGACCAAATATGGGTTACCATTATCCGAAATACATAGTTCATATAAAGCATTTTTGAAACCACATGTAGATTCACTTTCTACACATCCTAGCATAGATAAAAGAGTCGTTGCCTTAACTGAAGGTTTTGAAGTGGCGAATGAAATGAACAATGATAATGCACCATATGATTTAAACAAAATTAAGAGAAGCAAGTTAAATATTCAACTATCGGAAACTACAAGATATGATAGGAATAAACTTATTTCTAAACTTATTAAATCGATTACCAATATCCCATATGAATACATAAAGAAAAATTCTAAGATTGAAATCAATTCCCATAGTTCGGGAGGTCCACCTAGAGGACTTATTAAGCCGCGAGTTGAGGATTATTTAGGCAAGTCTTATTCAGGTTCTTTTTTAGAAGTTGAAGAACCTGAATTCGAATATTTTAAATACAGGAATTACGGGTTAGTTGTGAGTCATAATAATCGAATTTATTATAGACCACATCCAGCAATTCATATTAAAAATGGTGTTTTACGAATTTTGTTATTTGAAGACGATGAATCTTTTACAGTTTATAAATCGAATTTTAATGAGTCTGAGATAAGCTTTGAGGAAATTAAAACTATATTTATTGAGATATATGGTGCTGGGTTGAAAAACAAGATTGAACAGTTTGAAGCAAAGTAATTTATAATTAACTAAAATAATGAGAATATGGATGAAATGATTTTTATTTCTTGGGATAAAATTGCTGAAAAGTTTGTTGATTATAAATTGGACAATGTAGAAGAATCTTGCTATTTGTTATTTACAAATAATGCCGATGTTAGAGAATTAAAGTGCATCCCTATTATACGTATAGACAAGTGGGATTCTCAAAAAGGAGATTTTGACCGCTTTGTTGAAATGGCAAAAAGGCGATTTGAAAATGAAGTTATAATTTATAATATTGATTTTGCAAGGCCTATTTACATATGGGCTTCTTGTAAAGGCGAGGATTTTCATTTGACACCATATTCAAAGAAATAAGTAAGACTTCTTAAAAATGAAAATTAAATTAGAAAATGGTACTATAGTAGATTTGGATAGAATTCCAAATGAGTGCCCTTGGTGCCATAGATTCATTGAGCCGAAACACATCACTACGAATATTAAAGATCGAGATCATTTAGAATTAGTTTATAGATGCTCAAATTTTGAATGTTTTAGCTTATTTATTTCCAGCTATATTAAAACAGATTATACTGGAGGAGAACATCGGCTAGAAAGAATCTCAGTAGGGAACTTAAAAAATAAAAATTTTTCAGAAACGATACATGATATATCGCCATCTTTCGTTAGAATATTTAATCAAGCTTTCTTTGCAGAACAAAGACGTTTATTTGATATATGTGGGGTAGGATTTAGAAAGGCACTTGAATTTTTGATAAAGGATTATTTGATATTGTCAAATCCAGGAGATGAAGAGAAAATTAAAAAGAGTTTTCTAGGTAACTGTATTAAAAACCTAGTTGATAATGAGAAAATAAAAATTGTTGCCAAGCGAGCTGTTTGGCTTGGAAATGATGAAACACATTACATCCGAAAATGGGAAAACAAAGATTTAGGTGATTTAAAAAAGCTTATCGAATTGACTGTTCTTTGGATCGAAATGGAAAAATTAACAGAATCTCTTGAACATGAGATGCCAGATTAATACAGTAAATGGATTTTTATTTTTTATAAGGTAAACCCTAATAAGCCCTCCTCCATCTCCTCACCCCCAACAAAAACAACAAGATCAAAATCAAACCCACCATCGCACCAATCTTTACATAGCGCTCCTGCTCGATACGAATCTTACTCTCCACGAAATAAGGATTACCAGAACCAGGCGTTCCGATACCAGGCGACATGACCCAGTTTTCTTCGTCTCCATTATCTAGATCAGGGAGCATGAGATTGTAGGTGAATACAGAATCAGTAGGCTCCAAAAGATAACCGATACTATCCACCATATCTCCTTGATGAGAATACAACTGGACCACTTCTCTTCTTTTGCTCAAGCCGTATCCAATATCACCGATGATTCCTAATTGCGTAGGAATACTATTTCTTAATTTCTTTTCCTTTTCAGACACAATAGCATATGACTTCCCAGGTAGTTTGAACTCAGGAAAACGGAACTCATTTTTCAAATCCGTCAAAATCCAACCTTTCAAGTTGACTTCCTCATCAGTGCTGTTGTAGAGCTCCACCCAGTCACCCGTCTTCTTGTTGTTGCAGCTGACCTCGTTGATTACGATCTGCCCAGCTAGAGGGTGCTTGAAAGGTTCAAAAACGGCTTTGATCTCGAATTCATTATTCTTTTCAAAAGTCAATTGAAAACGAGTGATGCTATCAGGAACAGCTACCCCTTCCCAGTGTGAAAAACGAAAGCCAAAATTTGGGATCGCCTCAAACTGAACAGGAATCCCTTTGAAGTATTTCAGCTGACGACCATCGCCAGACTTTAGATGATCATTTATCTTGACCTGACCACCACCTTCTACACAGAGATTGATATCCAATTGCTCACCCGTGTCAAAAGTCTCCTGCAGATGCTTTCGCATGTACGCTGGACGTTCCTCCGCGAAGAGCTGCATCAGTTCGATCTCATTATACCATCTATGTTCTTTGAGATTCCATCTTTCCCAGTGACGTGGCATCTCACGTTTGTATGCTTCCACGAACTCATAGAGGCGTGTGACCACACGGTCAGAATCAAATGAATCGTTGAGGTGATCTAGAAACCGAGAAACGAATTGAGTTTTAAAATCTTCATTTTCTAAGAGCTTTCTGAGGATCAAAGTACTCCAAGGCGGATTGGGCCAGTCGCGACCATTTTCCGCCAAGTGAAATTGTAGACTGTTATTTTTATAGCCATCATCATCATGTAGGCAGAACCCCCAGTCCGTATCGTAAAGTATCCATCTCCAGCGACCATCTTCCGTCTGAGGCCTCCAGTACTTGATATTTCCCCCTGCATCTTCATTATCAAAGTAGATTTGAGCAATCTTATAATCCATAAAATTGTCAATATCCATTAAGGTATTCAAGGAATCAAAATTTACCTGATCAGCAAAATTATGATTCTCTATAAATTTGATCATTTTTCTGTAGTGGATCGTACTACCACGTTTGCGAGTCAACTTATGCGCCATGATATCTAAGCTGTCCTTATCCACATCGTGGTGAGCGGCGAGATAGTATCGATTTAGTTTTTCTCGGATATTGTATATGCCCCAATATTTTCCATTGATATAGACATGAGCCCCTTGGGAGTTCTGCACTTCTAGATCCCAATCCTCTACCAGTGAAGTCATAAAAGCATCTCTAAACTGCGCCTTACCAAAATCGCTGCCTGAGTTTCTCAGTGTCAAAAACTTGTGCTTCTTCAGTCCCTCTTTGCCAAAGACAGGATATTTGAATCGTTTCTTTCCGTAGTCATCTCGCGTGACAAGTACCATTGATTTTTGCGGAAACAATCTGCTCATTCCACCAAAGAGTCTCCAACCCGTAGGGCTACGGAAAACGCATTTTCCTTTTGGAGAAAAAATTTCCGTATTGGCCTTTATCTCACGCCTACTCCAAAAGTTGGCGCCAGGCTTGGACCAAATACTATCATTGACCGTGTAGCCATCCATAAATAGACCATATTCAGGATCAAATAATAAATCAGGATTCACCATAATGGAAACAGTAGGAAAATTGGAAGCTTCCTCATTGATAAAGTAGGTGTGCCCTACTATTTTACTTTTGTTGCGCCCATTATAGGCTACTGCTCTGATCGATCTAGTACGGTCGATAGTAATAGGACTTCTATAGCGTTTAGAATGACGGTTAGGCTCTGAACCATCTACCGTATAATATATTCGTGCCTCGTTAGCATATAGTTCTAGCTCAAAGGCTGCATCATGCCAGCTATACTGTTCCGAAAACTCCAAGAATACCTCTTCCACATGTCGATTACCCTGTCCGAATAGCTCCGAACAGCTCTGGAATCCTATGCCTAAGCATAGGAGTAGAAAGGTGAGTGTTTGTTTTCTCAATGTATGTTAGTCTAAAATATACTAGAGTACATGCAATTTACAATTTGTATTTAGTTTTTGTTCCTATTACATCGTTTAAGTTCGGATACGAAAGGTAAAATATTATATTTATATTTCGCAAATATATAACAAAGGCCAATAACGTCTATTGTAAACCTAGTTCGGGGTGATAAAATTTCTAAAGAAGCAACTCGGAATTTTTATCTTTGCCCTGAATTGTACAAGAAGAGGTATGCTAAAGTGGCTAAGTAAGATAATATTTTTCAAGATGGCAGGTTGGCGCTTGGAAGGGCGTTGGCCCAAGGAAATTGCCAAGATGGTTACCATAGAGGTGCCTCATACCTCATATTGGGATTTTCCGATCGGCATTCTATTGAGAAAGATATTAGACGTAGAGATTCAATGGGCAGGTAAATCAAGCCTTTTCAAATTTCCTATGGGAGGTATCTTTAAGTGGATGGGCGGGGTGCCAGTTATTAGATCTAGGCGTACCAATTTTGTGAGCGCAATCATAGACGTTTATAATTCTAATGAACGGATGAACATCTGCTTCGCTCCAGAGGGCACTCGCGAAAAGGTAGATAAGCTTAAAACAGGTTTCTATTACATTGCCACTGGTGCGAAAGTTCCTATTTTTATGGTCAAGTTCGACTTCAAGAACAAAATCGTCTGGATGCGCGAGCCATTTTATCCTACAGGCGACTTTGATGCCGATATGACAGTGATAGACAATTATTTTGCTGGTACCGAAGGAAAGTACCCTGAGAAAAGTTATAAATTGTAACTTTTTTTAATTCTGTTTTACGGAACAAAACCATCATATGAAATTTAGAAACATCTACATACTATTAGCATTATTATCCTTGGGCTACATCTTTGTAAGTACCAGTGCTGGACGTGCAGACGCGACCAATTGGGGTAATACGGGCGCACCTGGCGACCAAACACTCGGCAATGGCTCGCCTAGGACCTGTATCAGCTGCCATAGTGGTGGTAATATTGAGGTTGATCTAGGCATTGACATTCAAAACCTTGACGGCTCAGCACTCGAAAACAACTCTTACGTTCCAGGGGCTACATATAATATGTCAGTCACCATTACAGCCTCTAGTGGCACTCCATCAGGATATGGATTCCAAATGGTAGCACTTACGGATGCAGACGAACAAGAGGTGAATACTTGGAGTAACCCGAGCGCAAATACGGAGATTGCTTTTGCTAATAATACAGGCCGAACCTACGTCGAGCAAACTTCTACCTCATCTTCCAACACATTTACCATGGATTGGCAAGCACCCGAATCTGGAAAAGGAGATGTGACTTTTTATTCTTGTGGCAACGGAGTCAATGGTAATATTGGGACGACAGGTGACGGAGCAGCTTGTTCGACACTTACTTTGACCGAAGCAGCGACCAATTCTGTAACGAATCTAAATTCGGATGCCCTTCGATTAGAGCTCAGTCCCAACCCCGCTATGGATCAATTACAGGTAGCGATTGACACTCAGCTAAACGACGATTTTCAATTGAACATCCTTAATATGAATGGCCAGTTGGTCAGCCGTCAAGTATGGCCTTCGACTACGAATGCTAAAGTCAATCTTGATGTCAGCCAGTTCACCTCGGGCATGTATTTTATACAGATAACCAATGCGTCTTACAGCACCACTAGTAAGTGGATTAAATTATAATTTCTATTAAAGATTCGCTTTTATATTTCCAATATTTATTTGGGCACCCTCATAGCAGCTTGAAAAAAGCTGCTATGAGCCGGGCTCCTACGGGCTCGCTACTCGCTCGGCCCCTCCATTTCCCCGCCTGAAAATAGTCGGGCAAGATTGCGGGTCTGGCCGCTATCGCGTCCACCCTCCATATCCCTGTTGCGAATTTTTTTTCAAACCAGAATTTTCTATGTATTCTTCGGTGCACACTATAAAACGCCAATTTATCGTGTCTCAAATCATGGATTGGCGGTCAACAAAACGATTAGAAGTTATGAATAATGACGAGAAACAAAATACCAAATAAGCAAAATCAAAAAGCAGTAGACGGTGACTATAATAATTGTATATACAAAAGCACTACAGTATAAAGCCCACCCGATTTTTACAGGGCACTACGGATAAAGAAATCAGAAGCAATCATGACAGTTTTTCTGTCGTACTTTCAGCACTCGTAATCGAAGATCGGTTCTAAATAGGACTCACGTCCTATTCTTTAGTCTGTCGTGCTTTCAGCACTTTACAAAAACTAATA
>Ga0209187_1002566_pt1 | contig 16909 bp, 11 predicted proteins | sample BantaG_FD_187430 | JGI IMG/M metagenome (GOLD analysis project Ga0209187, IMG submission 187430) | Marine algal microbial communities from Bantry Bay, Ireland - BantryBay_4 metaG (SPAdes) (version 2) | ecosystem: Host-associated > Algae > Red algae > Unclassified | place: Bantry Bay, Ireland... | reverse complement strand
TCGACACGGCATTTTTACGGTAGCAGCAATGTGACATCGATTGATCGCACAGCCTATCCACGTTTCACTAATCACCTCAACCAACGCGAGCTGAAAGAGCGTTACTCAGTCACTATCGAAGAACGCCTCTTTATCTCTCAGGCCGCCAAAGGAAGTAGTGGTCGGCTAACATTGGCCATCCTTCTCAAGGTTCGGCAGCAGCTGGGGTATTTTCCTTTTCTCAACGATGTTCCGCTAGCGATTCGAAGATACCTCGCCACCGTGCTGGATGAGCCTGAAAAAACGCAACTAGCCGATACCGTTAATCTGAAGAAAACCCGCTCTCGCTACCGCAACCGGATATCTATCCGTGCCTTTCTTCACTGCCGTCCTTACATTGATGATGGCCCTGAGTTCATAAAACCGATCATTGCGACAGCCGCCCACACGATGAGCGACCCCGCAGATTTGATCAATATTGCCATCGATGAACTCGTTAAAGCGAACATTGATCTGCCAGCGTTCAGTACATTGGATCGGTTGATCAATCACCTTCGCCAGCAAGTGCACGAGGAAATCTTTGTCCAGGCCACCAAAAGCCTTACCAAATAACAACTGGAGGTACTGAATGGCCTTCTCAAATTGACGGCTAGAGAACGATTGACCGGATTCACTCGGCTAAAGCTGTCTCCCGGGACACCGACCATCACCCGTATCCGAGAGTGGTCAGATCGCTTGGATTGGCTCACCGCACTACTTGATCCCACACCTTTTCTCAAAGACATCGCTTTCACCAAAATTCGGCAATTTGCCGCCGAAGCGTCAGCCAACGAAATTTCAGATATCCGCAACACGCGCAATGAGCGTCGGCGACACGCACTGCTCTTGTGTTTGCTGCACCAGGCACAGACCCAAACACGAGATGATTTGGTGAAGATGTTTTTGCGACGGATCAAAAAAACTGAGAATGCGGCCAGGGAAAAGCTAGGGCTCTTGCAGCAAGACCATCGAGCGCTTGAGGAATCTCTGATCGCCGCGTTCGCCCAAGTATTGGATCACGCCGGTGTCGAGCAGAGCAGTGACGCGTGTTTTGGTCGTGACGTGCGCAATCTGTTCCAGGAGCTGGGCGGCGTGGAACACCTGAAAAACCAGCACGAAAAGGTTTCCGTTTTTCACAAAAATAATTACATGCCATTGATGCAAGACATTCATGCCAGGCATCGATCGCTGTTGTTTCGGTTGTTCGATCTCTTGAAAATTGAGTCTTCACATCTCTGACGCAGACTTTCGATTTAGCATCAGAGCCGAGACCACCAAGATGGAGTCGCTCCACGATTTCATGGACTGGATCGCCTTCGGCGGCAACGTGATTAAAAGCGGCGACCCGGTTGAGCATTTTAAACGAATGAAGTACCTGGATGTCATAGCCAACGCCATCATGTTGCAGAATGTGTCCGATTTAACGGACGTGCTGATCGAGATGGCGAACGAGGATTGGGTGATAACACAGGAGCACTTGGCGGGTCTGAGCCCTTACGTGCGTGAGCACATTCGCGGTTCGGTAGGCTGTCTTTAGATATGGACGACACGCCAGAGCCGTTGCAGCCTAGGGCGGTGCCAGTGACTGAAACCGAGGGCTAAGATGGGCGAAGTGACTACCTATTACACGTATTACGAACCGACGCCTTTATCACTGATTCACATATGTTCACCATACCAACTATTTAGCACTAGTCCGGCGTGTGGTTGCCAGAAGAGAGTTCTTCTCACGATTCACTCCCCGAAGGTCAAGGCCTTCCTCATTACATTGTCAGGGCTGCTCTTTATTCATGCCCGTGAATTCATCCGGCAGTACGGATGGTTTCTGCTGTTGAGAAACAGCTCGTTAAAGCGACTTTTCGTGTCGCACAAATCGACGTACGTTAACGAATTTTTTGTTTTTTTTATTCAATAACATAGTGAAGCTACAGGTAGTGTATCTCTGACAACTGCATCAACTGTATATTGGATCTCTGCCAGATCACTTGAGTGTCGGGGCCGCACCTCACAAGTCATTATTTTCACGCTATCTATCAGGAATTCGTTAGTGAATATACGCCAAAGTCAGTTCGTCTCTGAAGTCAGAAAACAGGCTAAACGTACTCCGATTTCCGAATCCTCTATCGACCCCTCATAGCGTAAAGATGTGCTCGACTTGATGGAAAACGGACATGGATCAGGCTGCACGCTGGTGCCCAGATAACTGCCAGCGCCCCAATGCGTGAGCCTATCAGTGATCCAACCCTCGCATACGCCATCCTAAATCGGATCATTTACCATTCACATAGGTCGGATCTGAATGGCAAATCCATACGCTCCCTGAGTGAATAGATCCATACACAGTTTTGTGTTACATTATGTTAGGGATTTGTACTTAATTGCTTTATGAAGGATGGAGTGTATTGCCATATGCGTTTCCAGTTAATAAATTGCACCTTACTATTGCTGATGAGTTTGCCAGGAACGTCTTTCGCCCAGCAGCTTGACAACGCTCCGGTCTCATTTAAAGATTTTGCGAAGCTACGGGCTAACAGTAACTTCAGTCAAAACTCTTACCCCACACCGTTCGATTCATCGAGTAGACAGATTACATTTAATGATGACTTGCCCATTTTCACCGACCCCACGCCAGCTGTGTCAGGTCTTACAGGACGTGGTAATACTGTAGGTGAGCAGCGGCGAAACGCAACCCTGGCAGCCACTTCCATCATTGAATCTCAGCTGCGATTCACGCAACCCGTGCACATCGAATTTAGCACCAGCGACCTGAACTGCAACTCCTTCGGCGTAGGTACCTATAATCGGTCATTCGTAAACGGACCGGATCAAATACCCAACACCATCTACCCCATTGCTCTGGCAAGCCAGCTGGGTCAAACAGATAGAACCCCCGATGGCACAGCTGACGTTCTGGTTATTCTTAACAGCAATATTCTGTTTGGACAATGCGAACGAGCGTACAACTACTCGCTAATCGCCAAGTCTTTCCCTTTCACAAACTCCATAGATTATATCGACCTAGTACTTCACGAGATATCACACGGGCTCGGTTTTGAAATACGCCCACCCGGTGCACAACTGCCCTTCGTATTCGAGCAATTTCTGTTTGCCAAAGACGAAGGTACAGTTTTCGGACTACTGAATAACGAGGCACGCGCCGCGGCTGCTGAAAAAGTTAAAAACGTGGTCTTCACTGGAACACTAACAAACGATCAGGCTCGTCGCACTCTGCGCCCACGCACCGCTTTATCGATTAATGATAGCGGAGTAGAACTTGAATTCGATGTCAACGAGGTCGTCGGCACACCACCTGTAAGAGGACAAGGCATAAGGGCTGCGTTAGTCAACCTCGACTTCAACACCTGCGAGCCCCAAGGCAACCTTTTTGGCAAAATTGTCGTGATGGCTAGCGGTTGCGCCAGAGAGGAACTGGGGTTTGACGGTACACGATTTGGTGGAATTGAGTTGGCACAACGCCGAGGTGCTCGCGCCGTCATTATCGATTCGGGCAATACGTCGTTCAGACAGTCCATCTTTACCAGTATCAGAATTCCAGTAGCCTCTGTATTGTTCAGTGAATACCGCACATTGGAAGCATTAGCAGCTAATGGTACACAAGCAAGGTTGTTCGCAGACTTCAGAAACAGTGGTGGCACCGACGAACAGGGAAGGCCTTATGTATTCACAGGTCCCAATGTTCCAATAGGGGTGGAAATTCTACATTTTGACCCTTCCATTTCTGTACGCGCCAGAACCGGCAAAACAACTCGAGCCTTACAAGAGCCTATCATCTCGCGAACAAGTCAAGAACCTGTTAGCCGGTCACTGGGCTTTAACATACCAGCGCTTATCGACATCGGTTGGGCGGCCCCCAACTGTGGCAACTTGCGGGTAGAGCGGTATGAGCAATGCGACGATGGCAACATGATCAGTGGTGACGGCTGTGAGCAGAATTGCCTCTTACCGAAAAACTAAGTAACTGTCCAGCATTTATTTCCACCTCGTTCCTTGACAGCTTTCAGGGGTGTTCCAATATTTATAGTAGTTGACGCTACTATAGAGTATCGACCTTGGAAGCGAATGTTGATAGTGAGTTGTGGGAACCTCACATAAGTATGTTTCTGCACAAACTCGATGAAAAGCAGCGCCGATGGGTGGCAGGATTGTTATCTGAAGTTCTTGGACATGGTGGCATCAGCAAGGTAGCGGCTGTGTCTGGCATTGACCCGAAGACCATACGTAAAGGCAGACATGATCTGGAAGAGGATTTTCAGCAATGCCCCAAGAGCGGCATCAGGTACAAGGGAGCGGGTAGACCGAGTCTCCAAAAAAATCCTGAAATAATATCAGATCTACTCAGGCTCATTGAGCCTGACACAGGTGGAGATCCGGAGGGGCATAAACTCTACGTCAGGTCTAGCTTGCGCTCGCTGGCCACCCAGCTGCTCTGTCTGCCCAACGTCTGTGGCCAAGCTTCTCAGACCCTTGGGCTTCTCGCTCAAAACCAATATCAAACGTCTGATCGGGAAGCCTCACCCTCAACGGGACAAGCAGTATCGCTTCATTCAGAGAGTCAAAGCTCAATTCATGCGACACAATCAGCCGGTGATCAGTGTGGATGCCAAAAAGACCGAGCTTATTGGAAACTTCAAGAACTCTGGCACCCGCTACTGCCGTCAGGCTGACTCTGGTGGCAACAACGGGCATCGACCTCGCATGTGGAAGTATGAATTGCAACAACTGTGCAATGACACTGGATTGAGCATAACGGTTTGTCACTATCCGAGCGGAGCATCGAAATGGAACCCAATTGAACACCGTCTGTTCAGTCAGATCAGTCGAAACTGGGCAGGGCAACCGTTACGAACTCTGGACATCATCCTCGGGTATATTCGCGGAACCACGACCTCAACAGGACTGAAAGTTGGAGCGGTTCTGGATGAAAGAGTTTATGAGAAAGGTATTACCATTAGCCAGAAAGAAATGAGTCGGCTCAACATCACGCGTCAGTGCCAACGCTTTGGAGATTGGGCACCCCGTGTATGCCAAGGTCAAGCAGAAGGTGCGCACCTCGGCGCGTCGTGCACATTGGTTGCCGCCATGAACCTGCCCTGTTCCTCAGCGGTCAGGTATTTGCGTTTTCCTTCGATAGTGAACAGTTCGTCGATTACATGTTCACTTTTACAAAAGTTTTACCGAAAAGCGACCGTTTTCCAAGTAGAAAACAGCGGCGAAAAATGTGACCACTTCCAAGCTATCCATGTCATCCGGTCTGACGCACTGACGCAAACACCTTGCTTATGCAATGCTCCAGTATGTCCAGCCCCTCATTGAGTTCGGTCATTGTTGTCGTCAGTGGCATCATGCACTTGATGACTTCGTCAAAGGCGCCTGAACGCTCTATGATTAAACCATTCTCGAATGCCAGTTTGCCAACGTGTGCCGCCATATCGGCATCCGCAAAACGCAGTCCTTGCATCATACCGCGCCCTCGCACGTCGATAATGTGATCAGCGAAGCGGGTGGCGATGGCGTCAAGACGATCGTTCAAGTGCGTGCCTTTGTTGCAGATTTCAATAGCAAAATCTGGCGAACTCCAGAAGTGTTCAAGGGCTGTTGCGGCCGTTACAAATGCATGGTTGTTGCCACGAAACGTACCGTTATGTTCTGCAGGCTTCCATAGGTCAAGGGATCGCTCAATGAGCACACAGGAAAACGGTAAACCATAGCCTGATATCGACTTTGACAGGGTGATGATGTCAGGTTTGATCTGTGCTGGTTCGAAGCTCAGAAACGTGCCCGTGCGGCCGCAACCAGCCTGAATATCATCGACGATCATAAGAATGCCACGTTTCGTACATGCAGTGCGCAGTCGGGATAACCACTGCATGCTTGCGCAGTTTAGGCCACCTTCACCCTGTACCGTTTCCAGCACCACAGCAGCTGGCAGGTCGACGCCACTGGAAGGATCATCAATTATCTGTTCAAAATAGGCGACCGTATCGACTGCTTCACCGAAATAGCCATCATAAGGCAGGGATGTCATCCCTATCAGCGGTATGCCAGCTGCTTGCCGGTTGTACTGATTGCCAGTGGCTGCAAGCGCCCCGAGCGACACGCCATGAAAACCGTTAGTGAAGCTGATAATGTTGCATCGGCCAGTCACTTTCCTGGCGAGCTTGAACGCGGCCTCTACCGCATTCGTGCCAGTAGGGCCTGTAAACTGTACAACGTGGTCGAGCCCTAGTGGGCTAAGTACCCATTCTTCCATAGCCAGAAGGAAGCGTTCTTTTGCCGTGCTGTATAAATCCAGGCTTTGGGTGATATTGTCGGAAATAATATATTCCAGCAATGCCTCCTTCAGAACTGGATGGTTGTGCCCGTAGTTAAGCGACCCACAACCTGCAAGAAAGTCAAGATAACGATTGCCATCGACATCATAAATCTCTGAACCGGATGCACGGGCGAACACCCTCGGAAATGATCGGCAGTAGGAGGCCACTCGAGATTCTGTACGTGTGAATACGCTGTTTGCAGCCATAATTTTTCAAATTAGACAAATTAGGAAATCGGCGACCTTGTACGGCCCTTGTCACTAACTGTAATGCGTGAACCAACCTATTGGAAATGAAAGTACTGACACTGAAGTTACAATAACCATTGAACAAAGCCTTCGACACATTGTTTTTGTAGAAGGCCTTGAATAAATTTGCAAGGCTTGTCTCCAGAAGATACGCATGCATCACAGTGATCAAAACGCGCACGTATCACCGTGATCAGCGTGCATTTTTGATGCCTGGGGCAACGAAGCCAGGTGTTTGTCATACTATGATAATAAGGTCCGAATACTCACGTTACTCCATAGCCCCAGACAGATGCGTTTTACCGCCTGAGCTCGTTGGAGAGTCAATGCCACAATCCACTTTGTTCTAGTTCTCCGGGATGTTATCCAATTCCAGATAAACTGGATTTTGTGAATCTCCCGTGACAATAATGGAGTACACAGCGTCGCTCGCCAGCGTTATTGGCATCGGCGCAAAGCCCTCTGCGCTGGAACTCAAAATGTAACGACTAGTGTTTGCCAGTGCATATTCATTTGTGCTGGACAATACAAGTTCTACTCCGTTAGATGCGTCGCCGTCTGGCGATAATGTGTACTGTGTTGTATCAGCACCTGTCGATCGAATGTTAATAAGGCGTACTAGCGACATGGCACTGGCGGTGGTAGCCACTTGAGTATCGAGAGCCTGTAAAGACACACCTGATTCTCCGTTCAGTTCTGTATCGCTTAAAACAAGGGTAGTGATACTATCCTGCACCGCATTTAATGGGTCGACACCGGCAAGCGTGGTACCCCCATCTGCAGTACTTATCACGATAGTGGACTCACCCGTATTAACACCCAGCAACTCACTGGTACTTTGTGGCAAGACGTCAAGCGCTGCATCAGATGCAACGTCCAAACGGGATAACCTGACAACTACGTCGCCTAGGTTGATCAGTTTTAACGCTGGCGCTGTTGTGTTTGTCGGGTCTATACCGCTGGGGGTGGTGTTGCTAAAATCGATAACTGTTGCTTGTGGACTCATACCATTCGCAGAACCTCCGGGTGCTAGGTTGGCAGGCGGTTCTCCAGGTGAATCTGTGGGCGCCCCATCAATACTCGAGGGTGAGTCAGGGCTTTCATCAGGTTGGGCCTCAGGTGACTCTCCGTTGGTTTCTGGAGCCACGCTGACGGGTTGTCCGAGGTCGGGTTGTGAGGCATTGATATTGTCATCAGAGCCGGTACCGGTACCAAATAGTCCCCCGTCGCAGCCGCTGAGCAAACTGGTAATACTTAGTGTTGCCAGTAATGTGAGCGTGCGCAATAGTGTGTTGACAGGTGGCTTGTCGAGCGTAGACCTACTCATCCGATGTTGATCCCTTGGCTAAATCTTGAATAAAATACACACCCAGTCCCACGCGATGTTCGCCCTCATCGTCAAGCGATGGATTGGCATCCTTGTCATGGGCTGACAACGCAAAATCAAGACTGCGTAGCAGCTCCATGGCTTGTTCGCTACTGAGTTTTTCGAATTGTTGCAAGCCTTTGGTCGTTACCTTGTCATAGGCAACACTCATTTGCAGTCGCCGTTGATCGGTATGAACCAGATTGTTTTCCAGCGTAGTCAGCAAATCGGTTGCGCTGGTAGAAAATATATCGAGCAATGCAGACTCGCTTTGATGCGGCACGTAGCCTTTTTGTACAAGCTTTACCCGACCGTCGGTGTGGCTGACAGTACCGACGCGAGATAGCTCATCAAGCATGGCTCTGGCGGGAACATCGCCGCCATAGCGTTTGACCAGTTGGTTAAAACTGTCTTTCGGGTCACCAAAGGTAAGTACTCGCGGCCTGTTTCGACTGTCGCAGTATTCAGCGTCTTGTAACCATCCCGTTACTGTGCGTACGGCGCGATTGTGTTTGCTGACGCCGGTGTTGACCTCGGCGGGCAGCTCACGGATTCTTTTAACCTCTTTTCTGTTAATGCCGGTAACGATAGCGATACGAGAAACGGTGGGTGCTTTTCCATCGATACCAAAATGTGAAGCAGCCTGATCGACATATGCCTGCTTTGCCCAATTACAGAACTCTGCGTGGGACACACCATGGCGCAACAACAGCCGAACGAGCGGTTGCAGAACACAGGTGACAGCTTTTTGCAGTGTTTGGTGCATGCCTTGACGTAGCGGTTAGTAAGAGCCGCATCTTGAAACGGTTGGGATAATATTCCCAGTTTATCAGAGATTGTAGCAGGCACCTGTATGAGAACCACAAAAATCAGACACAGTGCCATACAAATGGCGCTGCAAAGACCAACTGCAAGGAACCTCCAATGTCAAATTACGCGGCGATGGAAAGAACAAGGCCAACCGTTAGCCTTTGCCGGGCAGAGAGCCTGTGCAGTCAGGTCCTGACTACACAGGACATCGGGTTGGTTTAGAAATTCAAGGATAAATCGCGGTGGTGTGAACTGCATGAAGCCACCGACAGGGCTTGTTTGCGCGAGAGCTTGTCTTGCTGTCGAATACCGATCGTGTCTTTCATTACGCTCTCATAGGCCGTCAGCTCCGTGTACAGGGCAGGTACAGCGATTTCACGCCATTGCATCTCGGCTGCATATTCCTCCATCGCAGTGTCAATGGATTCCATGGCAGCCTCAGGGTTCGGAGTGCTTTTGCGAAGGGCAGAACGTGCTTTAGACACGGCCGACTTTATCTTGTCAGCGCCCGCTATGGCGCCAAACTGATCGGCCAGCACCTCCAGTGGATCGACAAGATCTGCTGGTTCATTGCTTGCCATCAGGGTCTTTATATCAGGAATGGCACTGCCGAGTTCGCGCAAGGCGTCGGTGCCACCCAATATATCCACGATTTCTCTGGATGCCTCATATCCGCCATCCGCCGCCCGTCGATAGTCATTACGGGCTTTGGTTTCGACTTGCTGAAGCTCGACATGACGCTGATTTTCAGCATCCCATTCTGCTGGAATGGTGTCTTCCAGGGTTTGTATTTCGGTTTGTAATGCATCGATGCGTTCAACAATAACAGACTTGCGAGCCTCGGCATCCTCACCACGAGTCCTGTCAAGTCGCGTATCGAGCACCGTGATCCTCTCTTGTACCTTGCGGATGTCGGCTTGAATACGCCGTACCTGCGTATGCACGGGCCGGTAGCGATCCTGATTATCAATCACTGCCTGCTCGGCAGTCTTTGCCGCTGCCAGCAAGGCGATGGCTTCTTGCGCAGAAGTAAAACCCTCCTGCAGATCGTCCGCCATATCTTCAGGCAACGCAGCCAGATCCAGGGCTTTGGCACTCGACAAGGCACCGTCAAACCGGGCACGATTTTCAGTGAATTGCTCAAACGTATATTCCTCGATGCAGTATTGCAGCCTTGGATTGCGTGGCGGTGGCGCGGTCTCGGATAGTAGCGACATGCGATTGGGCAGATAGTTTACAAGCGGCGGAAAGTAGCCAACGATGCCAAGCGCCGTCAGTTGCAAGGCAATAAAGGCGATGACGCCTTTGTACATATTGACTGTCTTTACTACCGCCGGTGCTACGCCTCTAAGATAGAACAGTGCAAAGCCGAACGGAGGTGTGAGGAAGGAGGTCTGGATGTTCAGACCAATCATCACACCCAACCAGACAGCTGTGATGTTGGCGCCCGGATCTGCCAGCAAAATAGGTGCAACGATAGGCACTACTACCACGGCGATCTCGATGAAATCGAGAAAGAACCCGAGAATGAATATCACGCCCATGACGATAACGAACTTCATCCAGAAACCACCGGGCAAACCGTTCAAAAAGTCGCGAACCAGCTCTTCACCACCGAAGGCGCGGAAAGCTGCAGTGAGCATCGCAGCACCCAACAATATGATAAACACCAGGGACGTTGCCTTGGCGGTCTCGATCATGACTTCGTGCAAGGTGTTATCAATCTTGATAACCCGATATCCACTCCATAGCAATGCAAGGATCAGCACACCAACAACGGCTGTGGCAAAGTAGACGGCTTGCAGATCTTCGGCACTTTTGATGTTCTTGATGTTGGTGTCGTTCAGCATGAGTGACACCGTGATCCCGCCAATGGCAAGCAGAGCCAGTATTGCCGGCCAGTATTTACGTTTGCCATCCTTGAGTCGGTAGCTGGCCATAATGAGCGCACCGGCAGCGCCTATCGCACCGGCCTGATTAACGGTGGCAATGCCTGTGATTATGGAACCGAGTACCAGGAATATCAGCGCCAGCGGTGGCACCAGAGTGCCTAGAACATTGAGAAGAAACTTCCCATCGTAGGCGCCTTCGAAACGCACGGCTGGCGCATTTTTGGGTCGCAGGATTGCGTAGAAAAGTATGTACGCCATGTACAAACCCACCAACACAAGGCCAGGGACCAGCGCACCCAGAAACATCTCGCCTGCGCTGGTCGAGGTAACAGCAAATTCTGAAGGCATGGATAACTCACCCGTGGCCTCCTTGTGAAGAGTTTTTCGTGCGGTACCGGCCTGATCGGTAGCACTGGCCAGTTGGTCTGCCAGAATGATCAGTACAATGGAGGGCGGGATAATCTGCCCCAGGGTGCCTGAGGCTGCAATGGTGCCTGTTGCCAGTGATTGTGAGTAGCCGTTGCGCAGCATGACTGGCAAGGAGATAAGACCCATGGCGACAACCGTTGCACCAACGATACCGGTGGTTGCTGCCAGCAATGCACCCACAAAGACCACTGAAATTCCCAACCCGCCCGGCACCGGTCCGAAAAGCTGGGACATGGTGACCAACAGATCCTCGGCAATCTTTGAGCGTTGCAACATGATGCCCATGAAGATAAACAACGGGATAGCGATCAGCGTATCGCGCTCAACTTCCCAGTAGATCCCCCGCAAATTGGTAATACCGGCGCTGAGCCATTGGCTGGGTCCTCCATGTGCAAAATACGCATCAGGACTACCGCCAAAAAAATACCCGGCGACAGCCGCCAGGCATATGGTGAAAATGGCAGCGCCGGGCAGTGCAAAAGCTACGGGGTAACCAGAGCCCAGAGCAAGGGCCAGTGTAATCAGAAGAATGGCGAGAAAAAGTAGTTCCATGGCTTGTTATCCTTGCGCTGATCAGTGGGTGACGACATCTTCGGGTGCGATGTCTCGCGCCCCCGGATCGTTGCGAACATCAGCCCGGGCCTCAAATAGCTGGCTGACGAACTGAATAAGCATACTGACTGCAAAGATACCCAGGTAGCCCGCCATAAGGTATTTGGTATACATGCCGAAGCCAGATTGCGACACCTCGAAATTGGCTAATGGTCCGTAGATGATGGAGGACTTGCCTTTGAGACCGATGATAAGAATTGTCCAGCACAACGCCATACCGAATAGAATGGCTCCGACGGCATTGACCCGGCCTTTGGCGCGACGCGATAGCCCCGCGTAGAACACATCGACCCGCACATGCCCTTCGTGCAGGAGTGTGTAGGCACTGGCAAACAGAAACAGCGCTGCATACCAGAAACGCACCAGGTCCCCCATGAAAGCTTGCTCATAAGAGAAGATAAACCGCGTGATCACGATCGTCAGCTCAGCTGCCACGATTAACAACGCTAGCCAGTGAAAACCGAGCGTGCGGGTAAACAGAGCGATAAAAAAGCCGGCAGCAATCAGTGGGTAGTGAACATACAGGCCACGAAAGCTGGAGCGGCCCAACTCTTTGACCATGTCTTCCGAGAAAAAATTACCGAGAATGCCTTCTACACGCAAAAATGAAATGCTCATGTCAGCAAGCCCTACCAGTAGCACGGCCCAGAAGCAGCCTCGAATCAGAAAGGTGTTAAAACGAGTGATGCTGGCTGCATCGTCGCGCAGCGGCCGATCGCGATGGGACAACACGTAGTAGGCCGCCAGCGCAATTCCCGCTGCATAGATAGCCAGTTGCAGCACAGCGCCGAGCGAAAAGTTGCCTGTAAACAGCTCTCCCGCGCTGTTAATGTCGCGGCCAATGCTCAAGTAGTTGTTTAACAGATACGTACACAGCGTAGCCAGCATGGCCCAGCCGAATAATCGGGTTTTCAGGGCAGGTGAGAGATTCTGCTGTTCCATATCCATGAGCGATCATTTAATGACGTGTTGGCGTATCAGGCGCAAAAAACCTAAACTTCCCGGTGATTTTTTGAGGAGACTGATTTCTTTGGCATTGTCGGGCGCTGCGAAGAGTAAGATACGACAGCCAGACAAAATACAGGCTCTGGCTATCGTCAGAAGGTAAGGCGTAGTAGCTAAAACTTTCCATGACCACCGATTAAGGTCAATCCAGAATATTCGATAAGCTACACCCTACCTTGAACTATCGAGACTGACTAACAGTAAAAACTATAGATCCAGAACGCGGTTACGCTGGTTGCTATAGCCTACGCCGGCATTCTTCATCCAGGTGCCAAGTTCCAGTCTGGCCTTTGCGAAGCTGTCGTGCACCTTGGCTGCCAGTTCACTGTGATCGCGTGTCTCTTCGAAGACCTCTTCAGCGGCCTCTCCGAAACTGTCGTAGGTCTCGTCATTGAACTGACGAAGCTCAACACCGTTCTCGTTGATCATCTTCTGCAGATATTCACCGTTGCGGGCCGTGGCTTCATCGTACTGGTTGGCATGCTCTTCATAGCAACACGCTGTGATGATGGCCTGATCTGTCTTGGACAGACCTTCCCAGAATTCCTGATTCATACCAAAAGCCAATGAGCTGCCTGGCTCGTGCATGCCAGCTGCGTAGTAGTACTTGGCGGCCTCGTAAAACTTCATGAAGTAGTCGTTGTAAGGACCTACCCATTCAGTGGCATCGATAGCACCGGATACCAGGTTCTCGTAGATCTGCCCACCAGGCAGTGATACAGGCGATGCACCCAGTTTAGCCATGACATCCCCACCGAGGCCGGGAATACGCATTTTAAGGCCCTTGAGATCGTCAGCACTTTCGATTTCCTTGTTGAACCAGCCGCCCATCTGACACCCGGTTGAGCCACAAGGCAGTGCCTTGATGCCGAATTCGTTACTGACCTCATCCCATAGTGTCTGCCCGTCCATGTACTTGATCCAGGCTGTCCACTCGGTTGTTGTCAGGCCCATTGGCACTGCGGTGAAATAGGCAAATGCCGGGTGTTTGCCCTTCCAGTAATAATCGGCTCCGATGTAAGCTTGGGCATTGCCAGAAGCCACTTCATCAAACGAATCAAAAGCCCCGACACGCTCACCGGCTGCGAAATATTCAGTTTCGATACGACCTTCCGAGAGTTCGCTAATACGTTCAACGAGGCGCTGTGCGCTAGTACCCAGACCCGGAAAGTCCCGCGGCCATGTGGATACTACGGTAAGTTTGGTTTTGGATTGAGCGATGGCTGGAGCAGCAGTAATTAGCCCCGAGCCTGCAACGGCTGTCAGGCTGGCTGCAGTGCCGGTCAGAAATTTACGTCGTGACATGTCTTGATTTCCTCCAGGAAACGTTAGCGAGTACGGTGCTTGTGTCGTTATGACAAAAGCCCATCGCCCAATTACACCACAGGCATAACACTGTGTACATGAAGGAATAGCTAAAACATGTGTGCTGGAGCACGCAATTGATGCTGATCAGGGGGGTGAATCAATTTTGTGTTGAAGCCTGGAGTCGAGTTGCAAAGCCATTAAAGTGCGGCACAGCGCCAGTTGCGCGTTTTCAGCCCGTCTTGCGCAGCTTCCTGACATTGGCCATGCGGTTCTCCAGCCGCCTGTCTTGCAGTTGCGTACCGTCTTCGCTGAATCTTGGTTGGGTGCGGCGATCCGTGGCCTGATCCTTCCTGGCGCGCCGTTCCAGTCTTTGCGAATAGCGAAACATTTTCCGGGAACTGAGCCTGTAGATACCAGGATAATAAGTGTCGCCACTTGTTGGATCATCAGAATCACCACAGGCCGTTGGTACCTCGACTGCACTGTCGTCATTTATTACCGGACGCCTGAAGAACATCTCACCAGTTTTTTCGCTACGCTTCATCTGAGCCCTCTGTATGTCATGCTGCTCTATCAAGAGCCGACAAGTCGGCGCTGACCTGAAACTGCAATAAATGATCCGATAACCAGAATGCTATTTTTTCCTCAAGCACATGTTTCTCAAAAGGCTTCGACAGGTAGTCGTCCATACCTGCCGCCAGACATTTTTCCATATCGCCAGTCATGGCATTAGCGGTTAGCGCTATGACGGGTATCCGCTTGATACCTTGCATCTGTTCACGTTCCCGCAGAGCTTGAGTGGCAGCGTAGCCGTCCAGTACTGGCATCTGACAGTCCATCAGTACCAGGTCAAAAGCCTCTACCGCTAATCGATCCAGGCCTTCCTGGCCGTTATCGGCAACGTCTGCACTAAACCCGATACTATCCAGCATACCCAGAGCAACTTCCTGATTTACCGCGTTGTCTTCCACGATGAGAACTTTCAATCTCTGGTAGGCCTGCCGACGCTGAGCGCTGTCCGTTTCATCGACAATGGTTTCGTCAAGCCGCTCTTGCATGGCTTTGTTCAGGATACTACCCAGTTCAGAGCGCTTTACCGGTTTGCTTATCTGCGCAGCAATGCGTTGATTCTTATGCGGATACAATTCTGGTGCTTGATCGGTGACATAAGCCATGGGGACCAGTTTTATATCGTCGTACAATGGATCCGCATCAACACATCGGGCAAACACCTCGCCCGGCATGTCGGACAGATGCGCTCCGAACAGAATAATGTCAGGCGAATGCTGATTATCGACCGCTCGTCTGATCTCGTGCAAGGCCAGGGCACCGCTCTCGACGGTGATAGTCGCCAAAGATAATTCGGCAAGCAAAGTTTGCAGATGGTTTGCAAGTGCCGCATTATTTTCAATAAGTATCACGCGCCTGGCATCTATACTTTGGCGGGCTGCGATAGCTGTTAGCGTCTCGCCACTGGCAGGCAGTGTAAGTTCGAACCAGAAATCGCTGCCTTCGCCCACAGTCGATTTCACACCGATCTTGCCTCCCATACCTTCAATCAAGCGCTGGCTGATAGCAAGCCCCAGTCCGGTGCCACCGTACTTGCGTGTGGTGGATCCATCGGCTTGGGCAAACGACTGAAACACCGATTCGAGTGCCGATTCAGCAATGCCCACACCGGTATCGGACACGGAGAAATGTAATCGGGAGCCCTGTTCTGTCTTGCCCAGTAGTGTCACGCTTAGCTGGACTTGCCCTTCAGAAGTAAATTTAACAGCGTTGCCCATCAAATTTGTAAGCACTTGGCGCAAACGAGTCGGGTCGCCAATCACTCTTTGGTGAACATCACCGCTAATGTGGCATAGCAACTCAAGTTGTTTTGTGTTGGCCTGTTCAGACAAGGAGATAGCGCATCCTTCGATGACCTTTTCCAGATTGAAATTAATGGTCTCAAAATCCAGTTTGCCGGCTTCGACTTTGGAGAAGTCCAGTATGTCGTTGATTAGCGTCAGCAGACTGCGCCCTGACGATGCCGCTATATTCACTTGCCCCGTTTGCTCAGGATCCAGATTGGTGCTTTTTAATAAAGACAGCATGCCCAGCACCCCATTCATGGGCGTGCGAAGCTCGTGAGACATATTGGCCAGAAATTCAGACTTCGCTTTTGATGCCTCTTCAAGCTCTTTCTTTTTCTGTTTCTGTAATTGAAGAATGCTGCCTAGCTCATTTGCCGACTTACCAAGGTCAACTAGTTCACGAGCGGCAATAACGCGCAGCTCGTTGCAGGGTTTGTTAGCCTGTAGTAGCAGAAGATGATTATGGATGGCGCGTATCGGTTTTACTACCAGACCGTTAATCAGGCTTACAATAATGAATGCCAGAATAAGTGAGATACCGGCAGCGTAGAGATAGATTTTAATTGCGTATTCGCGAATTTCAGCCTGCTGTCTTTGCACATTCCAGGTGACATCAATGCGGCCGAAAGATTGACCTTCAAACATGACGTCGTGTGAGAAATCCATGCCTAATGCTTCGTTTTTCGTGTCATTGCTGTTCGTGTCGCTGCGATTCCATTGAGTCAGTATCTCTAGATTTTTGTTATAGATATAAACCGCTTCAACATCCTTGTCGTTGTCTGTCAATTGCTTGATAGTGATATCGAGCACGAGGCGATCTTCACTCAGAATTGCATCCAGAGAAGTGGCTGATAACATGGATACCAGCTTTTGGGTTTGATTACGAAAGTTGCGTTCGAAAGTCCGGTTTTCATTGAACCGCACAAACTCTGCTGCCGAAAGCCCGACTGCCAGAATGGTGCAACCCACAACCTGAATGATCTGTTGACGTAGTGGCCAATTCTTGAATAGTTTTGCAAACACGGTGCTT
>Ga0209187_1002563_pt1 | contig 16918 bp, 11 predicted proteins | sample BantaG_FD_187430 | JGI IMG/M metagenome (GOLD analysis project Ga0209187, IMG submission 187430) | Marine algal microbial communities from Bantry Bay, Ireland - BantryBay_4 metaG (SPAdes) (version 2) | ecosystem: Host-associated > Algae > Red algae > Unclassified | place: Bantry Bay, Ireland... | reverse complement strand
CTCCTATCAACTCCAATTGCGATTTGGGAGCACCAAACATTTTTTGATATTAAAATCAGGATTAGAATTGATATTGCTTTTTTCATTTTTTTTCTGGTTGTGCCGAACGTCCTCGTATATGCGGCGTGACCAGCTTTTGCTGGGCATGACCGTCATATACAATGTTCTATGCAGCTTTCTTTTTTATGAGTTTTTCAAATCTTTCACCATATTCTTCAAGTTCAATAATTCGATTTTCCTGTTCTTCAATCAATTTCATTTCTTCTTCGAATTCATTTTGACTCATTACATAAAGATTGTTCCCAATGTATTTTTCTTGAAATATATTTAACCAATTCAATCCATCGATATTTATTGCTTTTGTTCTGGTGTAAAAATCTAATCTATAATTAGCTAATTTTTCTTCCTTCTTTTCTCTCCTTACATCACATATATATTTTAAACCCGTAAAGATTTGTCCTCTTAAATTACTTGTTATTGACATTCGATGTCTGCAAGATTCTTTGTCTCCATCCCAACCAAATAAATTTGGATTTTCATCATCTTGATTAATGAATGTGAAATAGTAGTTTGTCTCAAAATAATTGATAAAACATATTTGCTCCAAGTTGTTTGTTAATGGATTTCCATTCCATCCATCAACTAAGTTGCCCTTTTTTATTTTTTCTTTTAAATCGTGTCTTTTCGCTATTTCTTCCGCATGTAAAATATTCTTTAGCGTAAATCTTGTCAAGTCGAAGTTTTGAATCCCGATTTTATGACCAAAGTGTTTTAGATAAACTCTCATTCCCAAGTTGAATTTGAAATCTATTTCACTTTCCAATTTTAATATTTCATCTTCATTCGCACCAATGAATTCTTCCGATGTACAGATTTTAGTATCTATCGAAAACGATTTTATTGATTCAAAGAACTTATCGTATTTCGTCATCGCTTTCGCTGTTTTTTCTTTTTAGTTGCATAGAACAAGTCAATACCCACAACCAAAGTTACGGATACACCGACTCTATACTTAATTTGTCCAAAGGACTAATAATATCTTTCAACCGATTCTGAGCCACATGCGTATAAATCATCGTCGTATCCAAATGACTATGCCCCAACAGCTCTTGTATATAACGAACATCCACACCCGACTCCAATAAATGCGTAGCAAACGAATGCCGCAAAGTAGGCAAAGTAGCAAATGACCCAACACCAGCCTTCGCAACAGCAGCTCTAAAAATGGATTGTACACTGCTCGCACTATATTGCCCTCCAAGCTGCCCTTCAAAAAACCAGTACTTTGGCTTATACACCTCCACATACTTTTCCAAAATAGTAATAAACTGGGATGATAACAAAGTATAGCGATCCTTTTTGTTCTTACCGCCTTTGATAAATATTTTACTATGACTCAACATCACGTCTTCTACCCGTAGACGTAAGATCTCTCCTAACCGAAAACCACCAGAATAGGTACACATCAGAATAGTTCTATGCTTTAAGTTAGGCACAGCCTCCAGTATTTTCTTAACCGAATCGGTACTCAAAACCTGAGGCAATGATTGCTTCTTTTTTGGGCGAACCAAATCATAATATTCATTCGGCCGACCTAGTACCTTCTCATAATAGCATTTGATCGCACTGATCACCTGATTTTGCCCGGACTCAGAAAGCTTTTTATTTTTTACTAATTGGTGAACATAAGCAGTGATTTCAGCCTTACTGATCTCAGATGGTACTTTGTCATTATAGTACAATAGGAACTTAGTAAAACACTGCTTATATGCTTTTAATGTCCAAAAGCTATATTGTTTTAACTGAAATTGTTCAACCCAATACTTGGCTTTTAGGGGAATGTGGACTTGAAGTCGAAACGGATACCGCTCCTGAATGCGAATTATTACTTTCATTTGAGATTTATTTTTGACAAAAGTATTTACAACTTAGTTTATAAACAATTGTTAGACAGTGATTTATAAAAATAAGTGTATTAGCGGTTAGTAATAGCAGCTAATTATCGGTTATAAATCGTTTCTTCAACGACTATGTGATACCTTTATCTAAATGATACTCCTTTTTGAGAATAATTCTACGAAAATCTAACTAGTATGAAAAGACGTCCATGCCCAATCTGCGGAAGTAATATTATAGGAAGGTCTGATAAGAAATACTGCAGTCTCAGCTGCAAAAACAAATTCTATTCTCCTGCCAATCGTTCTCAGACTGAAGAAGTTAAAACGGTCAATCGCTTTCTATTTCAGAACTACAAGATAATGCAAAGTATCTTTGATTCAGAAAAGAAGAAAAAGCTAATGGTGCCGCGCATCTTATTAGACAAAATGAACTTTAATTATAACTACTGCACTGGATGCTACATCAACAACCAGGGAAAGCTTTATCGATATATTTACAATTATGCCTGGATGGAATTTTCAAGCCAGGAACTGATGCTTGTACAAAAGTAGCGCTTCTCTATTTTGATCATCTTAGTGCAGACAGCACACTATATTGCTTTCCTTCAAAATTCCCTATCTTTCCACCTCATGGAAAAATCATCAAAAAAATAGCCCTCTATGTCAAAACAAATACTAAAATCACTTTACATTATCCTGGGCATCACCATAGCCTCCTCCTGCGCCAACTATAAACTACACTACGCCAACCCCGATAACAACTTCGCCGGAAAAAAACAAAAACTAGAATCCCCTATCGCCCACTCCATATTTCTCATAGGTGACGTAGGCGAAGGCTCTACCGAAGCGGCCGCGCCAACACTCAAGCTGCTACAAACGCACCTTGATCAGGCATCCAAAAACAGCTCCGTCATTTTCCTGGGCAACAACATCGCAAAAGGAGGAATGCCTTCCAAATCAGATGCTAAAAAACGGGCTGTTGCCGAAGCATTCCTAAACACTCAACTCAACATTTTAAAAAACTACACAGGACAACCCATCTTCCTACCCGGCAACCAGGACTGGAATAAATACGGACAAAAAGGCATAAAGCGACAAGAGAAATATATCGAAGCAACGCTCAACAAAGGCATTGAAGATGATGATGATTGGAACAACTATTTTCTACCCGATGATGGTTGCCCCGGACCAGACGTTATCGAAATCAACGATCAATTGGTCATCATCGTCATTGACTCGCAATGGTGGCTAAAAGATTGGGAAGAGCAACCCAACATCAACGCAGGCTGCGATGTAAAAACCCGCGAAGCCTTTGCCCTCGAACTGGAATCCACCATCAAAGATCACAAAAATAAAAACATCGTTTTTGCAGCGCATCATTCCTTCCGGTCAGTCGGACCACACGGCGGAAATTTCAGCGCAAAAAACCACCTGTTTCCGCTGACCACAGACTATGATAAAGGCTATATGCCCTTACCTGTACTTGGTAGTGTTTTTCTCTTTTTGAGAAGCGCAGGTATTTTCTCTCAGGATGATGCAAACACCCATTACAAGGAACTGAAAAAGGCAATCACAAAACCTGCACGCGAAAACGGCGAATTCATCTTCGTTTCCGGTCACGACAATAGTTTGCAATACCTAAAGTATCGTGACCAGCACTACGTCATCTCCGGATCAGGTGCAAAAACAACAGCGACCGCTAAAAAGGATGCCATATTTAGTTACGGACATAAAGGCTTTTCTAAAATTGATTTCCTGGAAGATGGCTCCTCCTGGCTTTCTTTCTTTATTCCCATTGAAGACGGATCAGAAGGCACCGAAGTTTTTAGATCCAAAATAAAAGGTCCGCTACCAAAAATAAACCCAGATGATTTCCAAAAAGACTTTCCGATTTACGAATCTGGAAAAGACAGTTTATTGGTCTTCCCATCCACCAGAAATATAAAACCACTTGGCCCGTTCGCCACCTACATGCTGGGAAAAAGAAGACGCGAAGTTTATCTGGCAAAAAATAACTTTGCCACACTCGATTTATCCACCTTCAAAGGGGGCTGCACGGTCATCAAAAAAGGGGGTGGCAAACAAACCAACTCACTCCGACTGAAAGGTGCCGACGGAAAAGAATACGTCATGCGATCCCTCACAAAAGATCCAAGTCGCGGTGTCCCCTACCCTTTTAACCAACTGGCGGTTGTCAACTATTTGTTCAACGAAACTTTTCTCGGTACCCACTGCTACGCACCGCTAACACTGGGACTATTATCGGATGCGGCCAATATTTATCATACCAACCCCGGGCTATACTTTGTCCCTAAACAGCCCGCGCTTGCTCAGTACAACGATCATTTTGGAGACGAAGTTTATCTGGTAGAAGAACGGCAATCTGAGTCATGGCCGGAAGCAGACTTTTTTGGTAATGCTGAAAAATTTGCGAGTACACCAAAGCTACTTTCAAAGCTTGAAAAAGGCCGTAAACACCATGTGGACCAAAAATGGGTAGCCCGTAGCCGACTCTTCGATGTATTGATTGGAGATATCGACCGGCACGGCGACCAATGGCGTTGGGCTATTTCAAAAGACGAGAATGATGAGAAAGTTTATCGCCCGATTCCCCGCGATCGCGACAATGCTTACTCCACCTACGACGGTTTGGCTTACAAGATTTTAAGACCTTACCACTATATCGTAAAAATGTTGAACATCTATGAACCAGCCGTTCAAAATCCGGCACTCACCTATTATAATGCCCGCCATTTTGACCACACATTCCTTAATCAATTGACGAAGGAAGACTGGCTAAAAGAAGCAGCTTACATTAAAGAAAACCTCACCGATAAAGTGATCAAAGAGTCTATAGCTTTATTCCCAAAGCACATCTATGACATGACCGGCCCTAACATCGAAAAAGTATTGATGGCTCGCCGTGACAACGTCAATGAAATCGCTGAACGAATGTACCGATACCTCGCAAAAAAATCAATTTTGCATGGCACAGAGAAAATAGAATATTTCGAAGTCATTCGGACAGACGACGAACATACAACGGTGAGCATGTACGATTCCAACAAGAAGGGCGAAGTAAATGAATTGCTCTATCAACGCGTTTTCAAAACGTCAGAAACAAATGAAATTTATATCTATGGACTAGACGGCGACGACATTTTTAAAATATCCGGACAAGTCAATGACGGTATAAAAGTGTACGTAATTGGTGGCCCTGGCGAAGATGAATTTTACGATACATCCATCGTAAAAGGCTTTGGTAAAAAAGATCATTTTTACGATACTAAAAAAGGCAATAAAATACAACTCGGAACAGAAGCGAAAAACAAACTAACCAACATTGCCAGAAAAAATATTTACGAATATGCAGGCAATCAGTTTGATGCTTCTACCTTCACGCCCTTTCCTTCTGTCGGCTTCAACGCAGGTGATGGGGTGACCATTGGTTTTTCCGGCAAGGTCACCCTCAGTCGCTTCAATAAAGCACCACTTGGAGCCACGCACAAATTTGGTGTCAACTACTCCTTTGCCAACAAAGGCGTTGACCTGAAGTACAATGCTATTTTCTTTGAAGCCACTGAATATTGGGATTTTGTCACCAACGCAGAATTCCGCAACAATCGCTATTCGTTCAACTTTTTTGGCTTGGGAAATGATAGCCAGCAAGCAATTGATGGAATCGACTTCTACCGGGTACAGCAAAGTTTTGCACAGCTTGACTTTGGTTGGCAACGACGATTTTTTGATGAGATCGGCAAGATCTCCATCCGCCCGCTCGTGCAATGGAACGAACTTCGTAACACCCAGGATCGGTTCATCAACACCAATCTCAATGGCCTCAGCCCTGAAGACTTTGAATCAAGATGGTATGCGGGAGGTATCGCCGAATTGAATTTTTCAAATACCGACAACCCCGTTTCTCCCCGCGATGGTTTTAGTTTCAACAATAAAGTAAATTGGCAAACTAACCTGACCGGCAGCAATCGAAGGTTCACCACTTTTGGCAGCAGCTTTACCATGTACAAATCCTTCCTAAAAAGACGCCACCTGGTTTTTGCCTCTCGCCTGGGCACCGATCTGATTCGTGGAAACTACGACTTTTTCTACGCCCCGGCACTTGGTCAGGATGAAAATCTTCGCGGTTATTTTGGTCAGCGATACAGAGGAGCTACGTCTTTTTTCCATACGACTGATATTCGTTTGGCTTTAGGAAGTATCAAAAACGCTATATTACCTTTTAGTTTTGGTATTACGGGCAGTTACGATTATGGTCGTATCTTTGACTCCGCCGATAGCAGCGATACCTGGCATTCCAGCTACGGTGGTGCAGTTTGGATCGCTCCATTAAATATTTCCATCATCACTTTCAGTTACAATGTTTCTGCTGATGGTGAAGGTGGGCGGTTTCAGGTTGGCGTTGGGCATGCGTTTTAGTGGAGGAGTTTTGAATGGGCCTTTGGATCGATTTGGCGATCTGCGATAACGGGCCTATTCAAAATTCAATCCTTCATAATTTCAACAGGTTCTAAACTTCAGCATAAAATGAACAAAAAAATACTCAAAAAAGTAGAACAATACGCAAGCAATATTCTAAAAAACGAATTGTCAGCTGACCTCACCTACCACAACTATGAGCATACAAAAATGGTGGTAGATGCTGCTACCGCTATTGGCGAAGGGGAACAACTCAGCGACGACGATTTGGAGATCTTGTTGATTGCCGCCTGGTTGCATGACCTGGGATATAAAGACGGTCATAATGGCCATGAAGAAAAAAGTAAAACCCTTGCGGAAACATTTTTGAAAAACGAAAACTACGACGCAGAAAAAATAAAAACCATCGCAGCCTGCATACTCTCCACACATGTAGATGCCACGCCAGCCAATCAACTGGAAGGTATACTTTGCGACGCTGATATGTCAAACATTTACAGTGACGACTACGAAGAGCATGCCCGTAATTTGCGCAAAGAATGGGAAAAAAGGCAGGATGAAAAATACACCGATACGGAATGGACTCAAAACAATTTGAATTTTATCAGTCGGCACCAATTTCATTCTGCTTTTGCAAAAGCAAATTACCAGGAATTAAAAGACAATGTCCGGAAAAAGATCGAAAAGCAATTAAGTAAATTAGAAAAGAAAATAGACAAAGGCATGATGACCGAAATGGGCGTCACCGCTTCTGAACTAAAAGTACTAAAGAAAAAATTACAAAAAGCAGAAGGCCGCCCCGAGCGCGGTATCGAAACCATGTTTAGGCTCACCTCCAAAAACCACCTCGACCTCAGTGGCATGGCAGACAGCAAAGCCAATATTATGATTTCGGTAAACTCCATCATCATTTCTATCTTGATTGGTTCGCTGATGCAAAAACTGGATACGAATCCGCACTTGATTCCGCCAGTTATTATTTTACTTACTGTAAATCTGGCTTCTATGATTTTTTCAATTCTTTCTATCCGTCCCAATGTGACCAACGGACTGTTTACCAGAGAAGATATTGAAAACCAAAAAACCAATTTATTGTTCTTTGGCAATTTCCATAAAATGACCCGCGATGATTACCATTGGGGCATGAATCAATTAATGGACAATGCTTCTTTCTTATATTCCAGTTTGATAGATGATATTTATTTTCTGGGGGTTGTATTAGCGACCAAATATCGCTACCTCCGTATTTCTTATAATATTTTTATGTATGGAATTGTGGTGGCTGTGGTGGCTTTTATTATCTCGAATTATTTTGCGGTGCCTATTGTTAAGATTCCGGTGCCTGTGCCTGTGCCGGTGAAGTAGTGGGAAGTTGGAGGTTGGAAGTTGGAAGTGGGAAGTTGGAAGTTGGAAGTGGGAAGTGGGAAGTGGGAAGTGGGAAGTGGGAAGTGGGAAGTGGGAGGTTGGAAGTGGGAAGTGGGAAGTGGGAAGTTGGAAGCTTTCCCGCTGACGTTTTCCCGCTGACGTTATTTTTGACAGGATTTACTTGATTTATACGATTGCCCTTTATAGGTAGGCCCACACATTTGAAACAAAATCAGGTTAACCCTGTTGGTCCTGTCAAAAACCCGCGCTAGTGGAAACCCGACTCCTGACACCCTACTCCCGTCCCCTAAAAAATATATATGAAAAAACAAACAGAAATCAATGATCAAGCCTGGCTACTTCTCATGTTGGTTTTTTTCCTGATCCTTCCAATTCCAGCAGTGTTAGCCCCGCTGGCTTTTCAGGCTATTTTTCCACTAACCTATTCGTTATTAATGTTGTGTGGAATCCGGGCAGTGTCCGACAGAAGAAGACATTACCTAATTATTTTAACTTTAGGCATCCCTGGTTTTGCATTGATTTGGCTGACCTTTTTCAATGACTCCTCCCATCATTTATTAGCTGCCGCTAAAACAATTGTCCTGCTTGCATTTTTCTCTTATCTGGCCTTTCGCCTATACGTAAAAATCGGCAGCAATAAAGAAGTCAGTTTAGAAATAATATTGGGGTCTATATCAGGTTACCTCTTACTGGGTTTGATTGGTGGCCTTTTGTATCAGGGACTGGAGCTGATGATACCAGGATCCTTTAACCTCGACAATCCGATATATAATTTATTTGACCTCAACTACTTTAGTTTCGTTACCCTCACCACGCTTGGGTTTGGAGACATTGTTCCACAAAACCAGGCAGCCAAGTCTTTAGTTGTTTTATTGAGTATTTCAGGACAATTGTATCTGACTATTTTGGTGGCGATGTTGGTGGGTAAGTATTTGTCGCAGGCTAGACAGTGGACTGATTTGTAACTTCCACACCTAAGTACACCGTGTACTTAGTACACGTTTATCCAGGCAAATTGTCCTTCTATGTCTTAAAACATTTTCAAGTTCAAGATTTAATCCATAACTTGGACGCTAAAAGAAACATGATTTATTTAAAAAATTTTTGGCTGTTAATCCTACTTGTCTTTGCCATCTATACATCCTCGTTTGCACAAAGTCCTTATGAGCTTAGCTATAAAAAAGATATACCATTATTGACCGTTAGCTTTATTGGTACAGTGGGCGCACTCTATTACGACTTCAACGTAATTCCACTAACATCGGAGCAAATTGCCGATAGAGTCAGCAATCCAAACGACATTAATAGGTTCGACAGAAGAGCAATAAAATCCTTTTCAGGCGATTCACAAATAGGTAGCGACATCTTGCTTACCAGCTCCTATGTCTTTCCGTTTTTATTTCTGCTCGATCAGAATAGCCGTAGGGATTATGTACCTGTCGGCATTATAGGTGCTGAGGTTATATTAATCAATGGCTCGTTGACTGCTATTACGAAAGGGTTTGCCAAACGTGCCCGTCCTTTTGTTTACAATCCCAATGTTGACATAGCGTTGAAAATGGAAAAAAATGCAAAACTTTCCTTCTATTCCGGACACACTTCCGTCACTTCTTCCATGTGTTTTTTCAGCGCTAAAGTCTTTAACGACTACCACCCGGATAGCAAATGGAAACCCGTGGTTTGGTCAGCTGCTGCCATCATTCCTGCTGCCGTCGGTTATTTGCGCGTAAAGGCCGGGAAGCATTTTCCAACCGATGTCATCACTGGATATATTGCTGGTGGTTTGGTTGGTTATTTCATCCCGGAGATACATAGAAAAAAAGACAAGGAAGCTAAAGTCGGGTTCAAGATTTATCCTGGGCCTACAAGCCTCGGGATGACGATGACTTGGTAGAGGCTGTTTTCAAAACGCAAGTGTTGGTGTTAGTGCAAACTCATACGTAAAGCTCAAGGCATTTTACATGAACAGGTAATTTGAACTTACACTTGAGTTTGCTCTTGAACTTTAAAACAGTAGTTCCTGCAATTTTTGTCACTTTTGAGAACGACTCCTTCTGCTGACATTTGACCATATAGGCACATCGCGGCGGAGCCGCCAAATTTATGTTGTGTGACGTAATGTTGTGACGGGACTGTTCTGTAAACTGTGTCTTTCAATCAAAGCATCAATCAAAGCATCAATCAAAATCAAAAATTTCACGCGAACGCAGAAGCGCTGCTCATAACAAACAGATTGTCAACTAAATAAGTAGATCACGTTTAAAGGCCTTTTGATTGTCGATTTAGTAATCACAACCTGATGGCGCACGACATAAATTTGGCAGTTAAGAGACTCACGCTCCTGGCCAAGCTGTTAAGTACACCGTGTAATAAATTCATTTAGCCGAAAACTTAATGCGCTCATTTTTCCAACACTTTCACTCAACAGTTACAAAAAAGCTTCCAACCAAAATGAGTAAAAACTCCATCCTACTACTCTTTCTCACTTGCATGCTTTGTATTAGCTGCATTCACCTTTCAAACGCACAAAACGATAGCGAAGCGCACAGCCTTTATCTACTAGGTAACTTAGAAAACTTGTCAGCAAATGCGCCAGAGTTAGACGCCATCCAAAATATTCTGCAAAAGGAAAAAGGTGATTTTACCATTTTAATTAATGGAGACTTTGTTAAAGACAATGACTTTAATCGCTCCGGACAACCTAAATACATCGCAAAAATAGAACGTCTACTCGACTTGATAAAAGACAAAGGCGAAATTATCTTTATCCCCGGCGATAAGGAACTAAAAAACGGAAAAATAAGCGGACGGAAAAAGTTAGATACCCTACAGGATTTTTTGGATACTAAGTCGGCAAAGGCAAAAATCCTTTCTCCAAGATACGGTTGCCTTGAAATTAAAAAAATCGACATTGGAAAACACCTGCGCATCATCGCCACCAACTCGCAATGGTTTCAACAAGACAACCGATTGGCAGCCGAAGATACTGAATGCGACTTACTCAACGAAAATGAATTTTGGGATGAACTCGGTGACGAACTCTCAGATTCTGACAATCGAAACATCGTAGTTGCCGTTCACCACACGCCACTTTCTTACGGAAGATATGCTGGCTATAAACAATTTGCAAAACACTTCTCTCCCCCCATCATCGGATCAATGATCGCCTCTTTCCACCAAAATATTGGCAGTCAAAATGACCTGAACAACGAAGATTTAAACCATTTTTCCAACCAACTTTTCAGAATCGCTAAAAAAAATCCCGGACTCATCATCACATCTGCACATGAGTACGACCTACAGCTTTTACAAAAAGATGACAACTACTATATCAACAGTGGCGCACTCGCCAAGGCAACGCCCGTAGACTCCGGCAAAGAAACTATTTTCCGAAAGGGAAAAACTGGTTTCGTAAAACTGGTTTTCCAAGCCAATGGAGCGGTAGCTTTCGAAGCCTATGGCGTCACTAATCGCAAAGGCATTAGCGAAATCTATCAGAAAAAATTGTATGCATCACCCTGTGAAACCTCCACTTTGCATACACAAAATATTTTGTTCAATCCGTGTCAGGAAGAGCTTGCTTACAACAAGTCGGATATTACTGAAATACCAAAGAGTGGCAAAGCGATTGCCGGCCGCCATTATGATGTCGGTTTTTTGCAACGCTGGATACTGGGTGAAAATTATCGAACAACCTGGGCTACTCCGATTCATAATATCCCATACATCGATCTGGACAGCATGCATGGTGGGCTACTCCCTTATGCCAAAGGTGGTGGCGCGCAGACTACTTCCCTTAAATTCAAATCAGGAGATGGTCAGCGTTTCGCCTTTCGGTCTGTCGACAAAAATCCAACCAAACGAATGGAAGAGGATTTGGCGGTCAGCCTTTACGGAAAACTCTCAAAAGACCGGACCTCGCATCAGCAACCTTATGGTTCTATCGTGGTGGCTTATTTGATTGACCAACTCGGTCTGCCCAGTTCTAGTCCTCAACTTTATCTTCTTCCCGATCATCCACGGCTAGGCTCTTTCCGCGAAGAATTTGCCAATACCTTTGGCCTCCTCGAACTAAAACCAAAGGGTAGCAAGAAAACAGAAAACGCGTTTAGAGATGCCACCAAAGTAGTTAGTTCTTTCCAAATGTACCACAAATTAATAGATGACAATGACCACCAACTCGACATTCCAAATTATGTAAAAGCCCGTATTTTTGACATGTGGATTGGTGACTGGGATCGCCACGAAGGCAACTGGAAGTGGCTGGCTTATAAAGAAAAAGGAGATTATATTTATCGGCCATTCCCAAAAGACCGGGACAAAGCTTTTTCCGTTTTAAACGGTATATATGGCATTCGAATGCTCAAACCTTTATACGTCAATAAAGAAAATTTTGGTACCAAATATGGCAATCTAAAATACCTCGGCTTTAAAAGCAGAAATATGGACCACTGGCTTACCAAGACGTTCACTTACGAGGATTGGCTGGCTGAAGCAAAAAATATTCAAAGTGTGATGACCGATGAAGTGATTGACGCTGCTATCGCTACTTTGCCGCCTGAGGTCCAGCCTTTATCTGGTCCGCGCATCCGCAAGGTGCTTCAGGCCCGACGAGACAAATTACCTGACATGATTCGTGATTACTACAAACTAATTACTCGCAATGCTTACGTAGTGGGCTCCAACTCGCGCGAGTACTTTGAGTTGACCCGTTTGGAAAATGGTGATGTTCGAGCCCAGGTTTACAACCTCAAAAAAAATGGCGATCGAGGCAAACAAATTTCGGATCGGACTTTTAAAAAAGGGGAAACCAAAGAGATTCGGGTGTATGGTTTGGGTAAAAAAGATGTGTTCAAAATAGAGGGCGAAAGCAAAAAAAGTATTTTAATTCGAATCATTGGTGGTGACGGAAAAGATACCATTGAAGATCGTTCAAAAGTAAGTGGCCTCAAAAAATACACAAAAATTTACGACAAACGCAACAAGGATAAAGTGACCATGAGTAGCGAAACTAAAAAGGTAAACACCCTGGAGGTGCTACAATTTGAACCGACCAAATTGTATCATTACGATGACGCTATATTTCTCCCCTTTACTTCCTACAACAGAGATGATGGAGTGGCTTTGGGCCTTAGCGGCAACCTTGTACAGCATGCTTTCAACAAACCTGACTTTGCCAGAAAATTCAATATTAGTGGCTCTGTGACCACCAACAAAAACTATAACTTTAATGTGGATGCACAGTTTCGACATGCCATTAAAGACTGGGACATGGTTACGGGTATAAGCATTGCGAGTCGGGACAGAACCATGGTTCACTTCTACGGTTATGGCAATGAAGTTGTTTTGGTAGACAGTCTGCGCGACGCTGGTTTCTACACCAATTTTACCAACGCACAGGCCGCTTACGTTGGTTGGAGAAATACCTTTTGGCAAAAATCCACCTTTACTACCCGCTTAAGATTTGAGCTTAAAGATGTCCGCGCAAATCCTGACGATAGTGGGGACGCCTCCATTTATGATCAACTTCCGCCCAACAATGGATTGGGTCAAACGACTACCTTTGGTCCCGACTTTGAGTTCAATCTCGATTTCCGTGACAACGGCAACTTCCCAACGAAGGGCATGCAATTCCAAGTGGGCAACTATTCGTTTTACAACAGTGACCTGAAAGATTTTGGCGGGCATTACAAAACAGAACTTTCTGCCTTTATCACCAAAGGCATCCAAATACCAATAACACTTGCATTGCGAGGCGGTTATGAACAATCATATGGCGAAGTCCCCTTTTACTATCAAAGCTTTTTGGGACAACAGGGAAATCATCGTGGCTTTTTGAGAAATCGTTTTGGGGGTGATTCTGTAGGTTTCTTAAATACAGATTTGCGTTTTCATTTGGGAAAAGTGGCCACACCTTTAGTGCCCATCAAATATGGTGTTTTTGGTTTGTATGACATTGGACGGGTTTGGGTGGACGGGGAGGATTCAGAAAAGTGGCACTATGCCTACGGCGGAGGAATTTACCTGATCCCCTATGCGGAAAATTTCAATTTGACGTTTACCTATGCTAAGGCAGATGGAGAGGATCGCTTGTTTAGCTTTCGGGTTGGATTTTTTGTTCGGTAGGATTTTTGGCAGGATTGAATGACCTTAAGAATGCAACATCCAACATCCCCAGCCCGAACTCATCAACATAGCCATTAAATACTACCAATAGCCGCAACCCACTCCGCCGGCAAAGCAGCCTTTTCCAAAGTCCTATAATCATATGCCATAATAAGCTGCTTAGAAATAGCAGCCAGGCGCTCATGCTTTTCTGAAAAGACGGAAGACTCCATCGTAAAACGATCCTCCAATATTTCAATAATACGAGTCCCCACCACAGCAGTGTCCGGATAGGTCATAGGAAAAGTATACTTGCATTCCTGCCAGCCCAAAATAGCTCCAATGCTCTTCTGAAAAGAAACATTCATTCCGGCAGCTCTGAAAAATTCTATCCGCGCTGATTCTGCCCAGCGCAAATAAATCAGGTTATTGACATGATTGGCGGCGTCCATATCCCCCCATTGGACAGGGAGTTTGACAATATGGCTATAGAGATCGAGTGTAATTTTCATAAAAAGGTTCATTTTGTTGGTTAGAAGCACCAAAAGTAGAGAAATGTTCCTGAAAAGCAATTATACCTGGGGAGTTGACAAATTCGCGTTTTCAGTGCTATTTACAGGTATTCAAGGGTAGAAATAGCCCAAATCAGCTATATATTTAAAAAAAAAACAACATTTAACGGTGACTATTACAAATCATAGCGTCTTAAAAGTGCACAAATACAAATTTTATAGTATTTTTGCAGTAGCTTAACTAAGCAACTCGGCTAAATTCTTATCTTTTTTGATTCATTTTACCTTATTTCTTAGTTTTCTACATCTTAACGTTCTTGAGGAGCTTTGAATGATATTAATATATTGTTTGTACGTTTCCAAAGGAACAATTTTTTATTTTTCCCGAATTTCGGGATATTAATTTTTATTTTTATGAATATTTTTGTTGCAAAATTAAACTTCGACACAAACGAGTCGACATTAAAAGAAGCCTTTGAAGGTTATGGAACTGTTGATTCCGCAAAAATCATTATGGACAAGTTTTCTGGAAAGTCAAAAGGTTTTGGCTTTGTTGAAATGCCAAATGACGAAGAAGCTCAAGCTGCTATTGATGGTCTAAATGACCAAGATTTTGACGGCCGTACAATTGTCGTTAAAAAAGCAGAACCACGCGAAAACCGTGACAACCGTGGCGGCGGTGGTGGTGGATACAATCGTGGCGGCGGAGGCGGTTACGGTGGTGGAAACCGTTACTAGTATTGACGAAAACGAAGGAAGCATATTAAGACTTCTTTCGATGTAGAATATTTAAAGCCCTGGGATTCATCCCGGGGCTTTTGTGCTTTTAAAGCAGCTGGTGACTATTCAGCCGTCCCTTAATCCTCGAATAATTACAGCAGCTGTTTTCTTAGTTCGCTGGTTTCTTTTTAGCTTTATGCAAATGCTGGGTACAAGATGCTGGTTGCTGGATCACTTCTAACGTAACGTAACTACTGGCGATCTATACACCTATCTTGCATTCAGTGACAAGCAGCCAGCATTCAGAACGCTTTATTCATCCACAAAATCCCGATTCAAAAATGAGCATTTCCCAATTCAGGTTTTTTATTTTTATTTGTGGCTGCCTTCTGGCAAAAAACGCTGCTCTAATTGCACAAACAGACGCCCACTACTGGACGCATCAATTTGGCGCAAAAGGATTATTGCTGAATGGAGCTGTCATCGCATCCACAGAAGATGAAACCGCGGTTTTTTACAACCCTGGAGCGATGACCAGTGAAGATGATTTCAACTTATCCCTTTCTTTTCTTACGCCCTCCTACTCTATCTTAAAAACACAAAATTACTTAGGTAGCGGCAACACCATTACGGATAGAAATCTGGGATTTGCACCGGGTTTGGGCTCATTGGGATTCAATCCGGGGGGCAGTGATGTCGTGCGGATGGCCATTACTTCTTTTACCCGTTTCAAATCCAACATTCGTTTTAGAGACCGGGTCGTAGAGGGAATAAAAAGTAATCCCGACGAATTATTTATTGGTAATCTTGACTTTGAACGTCGGCTAAGTGAACGTTGGTTTGGAGTTGGGGCCTCTTTCAAATTGTCAAATATTTTGTCGGTTGGTGTTTCTCAATTCATGACTTTTCATAGCGAAAGCACAAAGCTTATAAGTCAAAAAGAATTGGTCAACAAAACATCTCCAAATATCTTAAATCTGGGTTGGAGGAATAAACTCAAGTATTCTTTTAATGCTAAAGGAGGTATGATTACTAAACTTGGCTTATTGCTAAAAATTGAGGATATCAAAGTTGGGTTAACCATCACATCACCAACCTACAATTATTTCCTCAGTAAGGCCTCTTACGAATACGATGATTTAAAAACCTATGGAACTGACAGTACAGTGCTTGTCTCCAACTTGAGCAGCACTAATCTTGAAGGTTACAAAACACCACTATCAATAGGTTTCGGAATGGACTTTCCTTTTAGAAAATCACATATTTCTTTTTCCGTAGAATACTTCAAAGATATTGACAAATACACCGTCATCGATGACCGTGACGACCCTTTTGACGGGCTGGCGACCAGCATCGGCATTAAAGAAGCACCTGTTCTGGTAGTAACCGGTAACAAGGGTGTATTGAACGTAGCAATCGGAGCACAAACTGAACTTGGTAAAAAAATCAGTTTAATCTGGGGTTTCCGGACCGATTTCAACCAACGGGAGATTTTGCAAAATTCATCCGCTGCACAATTTCTTTCCACTACTCCCAACGTTTACCATTTCTCAATTGGTAACTCATTAAAAATATGGAACAGCACTTTTTCTTATGGATTGGACTATGCTTTTGGTCGCAAAAAAAATGATACCCAACTAGTCGACTTTTCCAATGTGACTGATGAAAACTTATTTGACTTTGCAGGAAATGGTTCTGTGGTTTCTAATTATAAATCTTTGAATTTTATTCTGGCTTATGATTTCCGGTTTCGGAAGAAGAAGAAAAAGTGATTTTGCCACAGAGACACATTGCGGCGGAGCCGCAAATGAAAATGAAAATGAAAATGAAAACGAAAACGAAAACGAAAACGAAAACCGG
>Ga0209187_1002562_pt1 | contig 16920 bp, 11 predicted proteins | sample BantaG_FD_187430 | JGI IMG/M metagenome (GOLD analysis project Ga0209187, IMG submission 187430) | Marine algal microbial communities from Bantry Bay, Ireland - BantryBay_4 metaG (SPAdes) (version 2) | ecosystem: Host-associated > Algae > Red algae > Unclassified | place: Bantry Bay, Ireland... | reverse complement strand
CTCTTAATCGATTTTATCAAGGACATTGGAGAGCGACCTTATCGGACTGACCAGATGCTGACGCAACTTAACAGTCCGCTGTTTTGAAAAAGGCAGATGGGATAGCGCCAGGCGTATTTGCAGGTTGTTAGGCGAAAGCAGGCAGCCATTCTCTGAGTTGGATTGACATGTTGAAAAGACCGATTGTTTGACCTGGGGATACCCGTTTATTATGGACTTCCGTTTGGTCATGTAGATGATCCGTGTACTTTGCGTGTTGGGATTAAGGTGGAGTTGGATGCACGGAAGGTAAGCTTACTTTTTTGGAGAACACTGTTTTTTGACTGGAGTGCCTGAGTGAATATTTTCTCAGTTATTCAAATGTGGATGGATGTTGGATGTTAGGTGTTAGTCACGGTCAGCTAAAGCTGGCATGACTAACATCCAACATCCAACATCCAACATCCAACATCCAACATCATTCACTGAGTGAGCTGCTATTTTTTGATAAAACTGCACCTATGGAATCTGCAAAAAAATTGGTATTCTTCTTGGTCGTCCTGATATTTATTTCAGGCTGCAAGACTAGTAAGCAACTGCCCAAAAAAATCAACGAACTTAACACCATCATTGAGACATCAGCGTTATTTAATAATGGCTTTACCGGCTTTGCGCTATACGATCCGCAAAAGAAAAAAATGCTTGGCGAAAGATATGCTGACAAGTATTTTACTCCAGCGTCCAACACAAAAATCCTGACTTGCTATACGGCTTTAAAAATGTTGGACGAAACGCCAGCTGGTCTTCGTTATCAATCGAACAAAGAAGGCATTACCTTTAGAGGAACGGGCAACCCCGGATTTTTGAACGATCAGTTTTTGAATAGCACGCAGACTTCCTTCCAGTTTTTAAAAAAGAGTAAAAAACCACTAAGCTTTTGTGCTTGCAATTTCATGGACCAACGTTTTGGTTCTGGTTGGTCCTGGGATGACTATCATTATGCTTTTCAAGCAGAAAAATCGGCTTTCCCCATTTATGGAAATACGGTTGAGTTTAGTAAAAAGAATCGACAAGCAGCTTTAGTAGTTCAACCAGGTTATTTTAAAAAAAATGTGCTTGAAGTTTCTAAAGACGGGAAGACAGGTATTTACCGAAAACTGGATGAAAACATTTTTGAATTTTCGGGAACGAATGGATCTTTAAGAAAAAGCCGACGACCGTTTCGTCCGACGACACAAACCACGATTGAACTACTTCAGGATGCTTTGGAAATACCCATCAAAAGCTGCGATGGCAAATGCGAAATCAGTGCTTATGAACAAATGCCTGGCGGACTAAGCACCCAAGACATGCTTCGACAAATGATGCAGCCCAGCGACAACTTTGTGGCGGAGCAATTACTCCTGCTCTGTGCCGATAAATTATGCGACACACTTCAAGTTAGCAAAGCCATCAACTGGTCCATGGAAAATCTTTTGAACGAACTAATTGATCACCCAAAATGGGTAGACGGTTCTGGCTTATCCAGGTACAACAAAATAACGCCACGTAGTTTGATTGAAGTTTTGGACCTGCTTCGTCGGGAACTTCCGGAAGAGGAGCTGTTTAGCATTTTTCCGGCAGGGGGAGAAAGTGGTAGTATTAAAAATTGGTATGGTGGGAAAGAAAAGCCTTTTGTTTTTGCCAAAACGGGCTCTCTCCGACATGTACATTGCTTGAGTGGTTATGTCAAAACCAAGTCTGGACGGACGCTTATTTTCAGCTTCATGCATAATAATTATACTTGTTCTACTAAGGCTTTGATGTTGGAGATGGAGAAGGTTTTGGATTATGTGTATGAGGTTTATTGAGGGGTTGGGTGTCAGTTTTTCCCGCTAACGCGGATCGCTGGCGCGATCTGGATTGGAACACGGATTTGACGGATTGAACGGATTAGGACGGATTTTTTTTCGTAGGACGTGTGAATACTCTCTAACGTAAGATAAGGTAAATAAATCGAGCGAAATAAAACAAAAAATCCGTGTAAATCCGTTTGATCCGTCAAATCCGTGTCCCATCAACGTTAGCGGGCACCCACTCAAATAAAATCTTATCCAGCAGGAACCTTGGAATTGAGGAGCCTAAAAATTACATTTGCAAAAACTAGAAATATGGACAAATTAGATGCATTAAATCAGGTAGCTGAATTTCACCGGACGTTCAAACATCCTATCCAGCCGGAGCCAATTATTCCGGATGAGAAGCGATGTAAACTTCGGGTAGAACTGATCTCTGAAGAATTGAAAGAACTGCAGGAGGCTATCGATAATAATGACCTGGTGGAGGTGGCTGATGCTTTGTGTGACATTCAGTATGTATTGTCGGGCGCTGTTTTAGAATTTGGCCTGGGTGATAAATTCAGAACGCTATTTGATGAAGTGCAGCGCTCCAACATGAGCAAGACTTGTAAGTCACTGGACGAAGCGGAGGCTACTCAAAAGCATTATAAAGAAAATAGAGGTACTGATTCTTATATCAAAAAGGAAGGTGATGTTTGGTTGGTGTATCGCACTGAAGATGATAAGACTTTGAAGTCGATTAAGTATTCTCCGGCTGATTTGAGGGGTATTTTGGAGGGGAAGTGAGTGGGAGTTTCCCTGCTAAACGTTGATGGGAACACGGATTGAACGGATCTAACGGATTTCCACGGATTTTTTCTTTTTTATTGCGCTCGATTTTTTCTCACTTTTTTACGTTAGAAGAGGTTCACGTCCACACAAAAAAATCCGTCCAAATCCGTTCAATCCGTTAGATCCGTGTCCCATCCCGAATCGAGTGCCCCACAAAAAAACTCTGCAAGTTTACACCTGCAGAGCCTAAAAAAACGAAGCTAGTTTATACGGGTATTGCACTCGGGTGTGAATGCAAGTTCTTAAATATCTTTCGGGTTTTATCAACCCTTATTTTCTTTGTTTTCAAAACTTATATCTTAGTCCGGTTATTAAACCAGTTGAGAAATATTTTTGTTCAACCATGTAATCGGTTTTTGTCAGTGGGTCTACATAATATCTAACGTGTGGTTCCAGCATTACTTGCCAGTGTTCATTCAGATTATATAGCAAACCTACACTTCCGTAGACGCTCAGATTCAATCGGTTTTTGAAGGCCGGATATGGATCGGAATCTTCGGAGGAGAAAGAAACCAATTTGTTGTCCGGTGATAAGAACTTACCTTTTTGGCGACTCATCAGGTTTAGATAAACACCTGAATTTAGGGTCACCACCATCTTCTTTACATTCATTTCATAGCCGATGATTACTGGTATGTCGATCATTCGGTAATGGTTGTATATAGTGGCGTATCTGGCGCCGTATTCAGTGAGCGTGTCATAATCAATTATATCTCCGTTGGCATTTTTAATTTCCCGAATCGTAATGCGTGTGTGGTTTTCACTTTCGTAATCAAACCGTTCATTGATTTGGCTGTAAATAATACCTGTTCGCGCTGCCCATCCAAAGTTGGAGACGACTGAAAAACGGGCGCCTGTACTAAATGAAATGCCAGAAGATTCTGTCGCATCACGCGTTTGAGAATATTCTACAAAGTCCATCTCTTTTGGCGACAAAGTACGGAATGCTATATCCGGTGAAACGTAAGCATCAGCATAAAAATACAGCTTCAACCATTTCCCAAAGCGGGCACATTTCGGATCTTTCTTACCTGCAGCTTTAGACTGGAAACAAGTGCACTCAGGATCTTCATTAATGAATTTATCCAGATCTAAAATACGCTTATTGGAATCATCCAGTAACAAACTTTTTGCTGCCAGCTCTAATCCTACAAGGGCGCTTTTGTTTTCCGAAAGGTCGCTTATTGCATCAACTACAGGCGTCTTCGCTTCTGTCGTCTCATCTGCTTTTACAAGCTCCAGTGGATAGCTGTTTTCAATTACGTCTTCTACTACCTTAGGTGCAGTTGGCGCAACAAAGGTTGGCTGAGCATCTTGTTTTTTTGCAGATGACTTCGCAGTTGAAGTGTTTTTTGGTGACAGCAAGCTTTTTGCTGTCGTGGTTGTCTTTTCTATATTCAAAGCAGTGCTTTGTTTAGCCGTAGCTAAATCTGCACTTACCTGAATATTGTTGGTTTGTTGAAGCTCGGTTTTGGAGCTTGAGTCGATTGTTTTTTCTTGTATAGCAACTCCGGCTTTAATATCTATTGTCTGCTTCTCCTTCCTTGCATCAGATTTAGTTGTAGTGAAATACCAGGTGGCACCTAGTAGCAAAAGCAATGCCGCGGCGCCGGTCCACCACCAAATAAAACCACGCTTTTTTCCTTTACCGTCGTCCAGCTTTGCATCGATGCCTTTCCACAAATGAGTCGGCGTAGGAGAAGCATGCATCTGCAACTTATCCTTGATGACTTTATCTGCGTTCCCCATTTTATCTTTATCCAACATAGCATCAACCCCTTCCCACAAGTGCGACGGTAAAGGAGAAGCATGCCTTTGCAACTTATTCTTAATGAGCTTATCCGTTTCCCCTGTTTTATCTTTGCCCAACATAGCATCAACCCCTTCCCACAAGTGAGACGGTAAAGGAGAAGTATGCCTTTGCAACTTATCCTTAATGATCTTATCTATTTCTTTCTCTTTACTCATGTTGAGACTTTATCTCTCTTTGCTAATAACTCTTGCAACATTCTTCTCGCTTTTACTAGTTGAGAGCGCGAAGTACTTTCTTGTATTCCTAGTTGTTCTCCAATTTCTTTATGGCTAAAACCTTCTATTACGTAGAGGTTGAAAACGATCCGGTAGCCGTCCGGCAGAGTAGCGATCAAGTCCAGTAATTCTTCTTCTTCTAATTTGGAAAAAGCCACTGGATCCATTGTTCCTTCCTGATAAGATTCCAGTCCGATCTGCTCTTTTTGGAAACTACTTTTTTGGTAATTCTTCAGGGCGGTGTTCACTACAATTCGTCGAATCCATCCTTCAAAAGAACCTTCAAATTTAAATCGGTCAATGTTTTTAAACACCTTGACCAGTGAGTCCTGAAGGATGTCTTCTGCCTCCATGTGGTGGCGGGTATATCTCCGACAAACAGTAAGCATGACCCCTGCATATCTTTCGAACAATGCCTTTTGACATTGCCTATCACCTCTGGTACATCCATCTATGAGTTCTCTTTCAGTCAAATTTGTTGTTTTAGCTTGCATACATTAAAACTAGTAGCTATATGTACACTTCACATTTAAAATGCGATTTAGTCGCATTGAAAATTACTAAAAAAAACTGATTTAAACTCCACATTTTGTTTAAAATTTCAACCTGATTGGTTATTTGCCTGCTTTTAAGCAATGAAGTTTCCCTGTAGCCAACTTCTTTCAGAACTTTTTCTGTGTTTGCGTTTTATTCACAAACATTTATAGCGCTCACTTCTACCAACTCTTCACCGACATGGAATACAGCAACACTTTGCTGAGCGCTTGTCATATCAACTCCTGTCAGATCAAATCCATCTGCCTGACAGAGGCTGAATACATTTGAAAAATTCCCAAGGCTATCTGTAAACACAAATCGTTCATTTTCACCATTTACTAATTTGACGTATCCATTAGCCACTGGTTCATCGTCGCAATTTAGTGAGCCATTTAATTCGACCAGACTCCCATTGACCAAGCCAACCGGTATATTGCTCAAGTTAGTATCACCAGGGAATGGGCCAATTTCAGCGTCATAAATTAGGTTGAAGCAATTGTCATAAATTTGTAGATGCAAAAGCTGAGTCGCTGCCACAGCACCATCAATAACTCCCCCATCATCTGTATATCCAAATGCGCATACACCACTTCCAACTACCGTCAGTTTAGTGTACACATTTTCAAACGGAGTATCATTCTCCTCGATGGAAATAGTTGCTTTTAAGTTGACTAAATCATGCGGTACACCCCAGCTCCAAAAAGCAACCTGACTCACCGTACTTTCGTAATGGCCGCCAACCAGTTGGCCTTGACCTTCTTCTATCCACAAGCCCATTGCCTCATCAAAATACCAAAGCGGAATTGTAGTGAGTGCATTAAGGGTATCAGCTACCGGCACACGAATAGTTGCCAGTTTGTCAGCGCCTATTTGTAAAGGCTCTCCGCTGTCTGTAGCAAGCCCCAAAGCAATCATACCATATGAGGCTAAAATTTTTGTTTCGCCTTCGCTATTAATTGCTACCATGTTGCCTGGCATTTTTTCGCCAAGTTGGGTTGACAATCCGTTGATATATCTTGCACTAACTTGTACGTTTTCGTTGTAAACATTTCCAGAGGCATCAACAACTGCATCGGCAGGAAGTTCCACCGTGCCTCCCCCCATGACATCAACAAGCCCACCTTCTGTAGCCAAATAGCTACCCGAGCTTGTTGCTGACATGAGTTGAATTTTTAGAAATTCAGTCCCGTTTGTGCGGGGTGTGAAGTTTCGGGAGCTTGGAAAAAAGCCCTCCGATTCAATTTGTAAGTAAGTCCTTTCAGCGTTAATTTCAACGTTCCTGAAAAGAAAGATGCCGTTCTCATCGGTCATCAATTCCTGAGAAGTAGTTTTAGTAAATAGCTTTATAGATGCATTGGCGATTGGATTGGCTCCTTCGTCAATGACAGCACCACCAACTGACCCCATCACGTAAGTTATTTCGGGAGTAGGGTTGTCATAAGGGATAAATATGTCGCTGTCTTTTTTACAGGTAAAAAAGAACAAACAGGTGATTAATATGGATAAATTCCTCTTTTTCATAAATCTTATCAAGTACACTGAGTAAATACATTTATGGAAGCTAATCCATTGATTTTCAATGATAAAGCTTCCGCTGTTGGTACTTAGACCCGTTATGGGGCAAATGTGCTGCCTGAAGGGGAAATATTTTTTATTTAAAGATTAGAGTTTATGAACAGAGCATTAGTATGGAGCCCAAATATTCTTTTTAAAAAAAACTGTCGCCTCGTCCTTATCACAATAGCTATGGCTATTAGATTCCGGGCGTTCCTCGGTTTTTTCCAAAAGCCCTCTTTGGTTCCTATACAAAATCTCTATACATAAACTCTATTAGGAGTTGAAAAATACTGGTATTCAATTACTTAGGAGATACGTAGCAAATCGACTCATATAAAGAAGTTGTTTAAAGTTATTTCCTATCCAGCAAGGAGCATTTCACACCCGTCTTTTTTTCCTTTTTTTAGCTATTCGCGATTCCAATTACTTATATTTGCAATGAAGTTGTTTAAAATTATAATACTAACCCCTCAGCTATTCCACCAGTTTTCATCATTTTATAATAACAAGTATGAAAAAGATTTTATTTATGGTGCTCCTTATTGGGAGCTCATTTTTTGCGCAAGCTCAAGCAACTATAAAACCGGCATTAATGGAACTTACACTTGAAGCCGCCATTATGCAACAACGGTCTAGCCTGGCTCCTGAAAGGATAAATAATCTTCAATGGATAAGTGGCATTGATGAGCTTTCCAAAATTTCCAAAGATGGTTCTGAATTACTCAAGGTCTCTGTTAATGACGATAAGGTTGAACGCATCTCTGACCTTAAAACGATTAATGCAGCACTAGGGCTTGCATTAAAAAGTTTCCCTCGAGTCAGCTGGACTAATAAAAATGAATTTTACTTTCGCTCCGGCAACGCCTACTATAGTTTTAATGCGGCTGAGCAAAAAGGAAGTGTCATTCTGGAACTTCCGGAAGGTGCGGCAAACGTAGACTTTGACCCCACCGTGAAAATGGCGGCATACACCATCGATAACAATCTTTACCTGGCGACTCCTGGTACTAAACAAAAAACTGTTTTCGAAAGTAAGGATGCTAATATTGTTACCGGACAGGCAATTGCCCGATACGAATTTGGTATCTCAAAAGGTACTTTTTGGTCCAGCCAAAACAACCTGCTAGCTTACTACCAAAAAGATGAAACGGACGTGGCTGATTATCCACTACTAGATATGACGGTAACTCCGGGCAAACTGACTTCCATCAAATACCCGATGGCCGGACAGAAAAGTGAGTATGGCAAAGTTGGTATTTACGATCCTGCCACCAACAGGAATATTTTTCTGGATGTAGAAGGCCCAAGAGATCAGTACCTGACTAACCTGGCTTGGAGTCCGGATGAAGCGCATGTTTATGTTGCGGTAGTTAATCGGGAACAAAACCACATGTGGCTCAATAAATACGACGCCTCTACAGGCAAATTAATCAAAACACTTTTCGAAGAGAAGCATCCAAAATATGTGGAACCAGAAAATCCGGTTTGGTTTATTCCGGAGAAGTCGGATGAATTTATGTGGATGAGTGAGCGAGATGGCTTCATGCATGTTTACCAGTACCATACGGATGGCCGTCTGATCAAACAGGTGACCGAAGGCAATTGGGTGGTTGAAGAAATTTTAGGCCTGAGCCGAACAAAAACTAAATTGATTGTTAGAGGAACGGATGAAAGCGGACTTAACATGTATGCTTACTCGATCAATCTATCAAACGGAAAAAGGGAACGACTTTCCGACAAAAGCGGTATACACAACTATCAGTTGAGTGATAGCGGGATGTTTTTAACCGACTATTATTCCAGTTTAAAAACACCTTATGTTGTTGACATTATTACATCAAGAGGTAAGATTAGTAAAAACTTATTGGCTGCTACTGACCCACTGAATGCTTATAAAATTGGCACCACTGAAATCGTTCAGGTCAAGGCCGAAGATGGAACAGAGTTGCACGCGAGAATAATCAAACCAAGTAACTTTAATCCATCCATGAAGTATCCGGTTTTAGTATACGTATATGGTGGACCACATGCGCAGATGGTCAGTAACCGACGAAATGCGGGCGCTCCACTTTGGATGCACTATATGGCAGAGAAAGGCTACATTATTTTTACGCTGGACAACAGAGGTTCAAAAAGTCGTGGGTTTGAATTTGAGAATATTATTCACCGCCAATGTGGAACGGTGGAGATGGAAGACCAAATAGCAGGAGTAGATTATCTAAAAAAATTGCCTTATGTAGATGCCAACAGAATGGCGGTACATGGCTGGAGTTATGGTGGCTTCATGACGGCCTCGCTGATGTTGCGCAAGCCAGGTGTTTTTAAAGTTGGAGTAGCTGGTGGTCCGGTGACGGATTGGAAGTTTTATGAAATCATGTATGGCGAACGCTACATGGACACGCCGAAGGAAAACCCGGAAGGCTACAGCAGGTCGAGTTTGATGACGCATGCTAAGGATCTGGAAGGCGACTTGTTGTTGATTCACGGAACGGTTGATGACGTGGTGGTAATGCAACACAATTATGCTTTGGTACAAAAATTTGTGGAGGAAGGAATATTAGTTGACTTTTTTCCATATCCTAACCATCCTCATAATGTGCGTGGTAAGGATCGGGTTCATTTGATGGATAAGGTGTTGACTTATGTGGAGGAGAAGTTGAAGTAATTGGGAGACGGAAGACTGAAGACCGAAGACAGAAGTTTCACTTGATATGGGGAGCCCGCTGGCGTAGTTTGCGTTAGCGGGCTTTTTGTTGGAGGGGGCTTGTTTTTTTTGACTTCGCAGGTTAGTCAGAAACCGAGTCGTAATCGGCAAATTCATTTGCCAGATTCATCAACTAACTGACTTGCAAGTAGTTAGAACCTAGCAAATAAATTTGCTGGTTACAGGCTCACGTTCTTACCCAGCCTATTCTGTCATCATTTCACTAGAAGTACATCTCCAGAAAAAACACGTTTAACGCCATCTACAAACAACACATCTACAACATAAACGAATACACCTCCATTAAAACCTTCTGACTTCATCCTTCCATCCCAGGCGTGTTCGTCATCAGGACGAAATTTTTCTAATTTGTAAACTTCTGCTCCCCAACGGTTAAAAATCTGAAGACTTAAAATTTCTCGAACTCCCTTACCACTATAAATTTCAAATTCATCGTTTAGACCATCTCCATTTGGACTAAAAGCATTAGGTATGTAAATAGCAAAATCATTTACAACTGAAATTGCTACTGAGTCTAATACAATACATCCATACTCATCTTCAACTTGCAAGTAATAATTAACGTCAAATATCGAACTTGTAACAGGATCTTCACAATTTGAGCAATCAAGATCAACCGTTGGAAACCATTGAATTTCATAAAATGAACTGGCATTTATGGTGGCATCAATTTCTAAGTCATCACCCAATGTCATGGTCAAATTCGAGGGTAAATCAATGCTAATTTGAGGAGGCGAATTAACATTAATCAGAAAGCTGGATTCACAGCCCTTTGCATCACGAACATATGCCTCATAAGTCCCTCCCATTACATTTTCGAAAACACCATCGAGAGACGTAGGATAGTCTCCAAATGAAATTTCATAAGCTGGTTCTCCTCCTGAAGCATCTATATTTATTTGCCCATCTGCTAGTCCAAAGCAAGACGGTTCAATAATCGTATAATCAATTATTATTGGCGGTGGGTCTTCTACAATAAATGTTTGTTCTGCAACACAGTTTTTAGCATCAGTTACGGTGATCATATATTCGCCAGCGCTTATATCCTGAAGTATTGATTGACTTGACCCTGTATTCCAAGCGTATTCATAGGGCGAAAAGCCTGCTAATATTTCTGTAGTTAATATACCATCGTCGTATCCAGTACATGAAGGATTCACCACATCAGCATTAATAGAAGCACTTGATAAAAAAGAATAGACAATACAAATTGTAGAATCACATCCTAGAGCATTGATATATAAATCACAGAAAGCCGTATCCTGAGTTATTGCTAAATTCATATAATAAGCCGTATCTCCCATACAAAATGTGTCTATCAAGGTTTCTGAGTAAGATGTATCGATTTGACCTACATTTAGATAAACAAAAGAGTCACAACCACTGACTGTATTGTAATTAAAAATAGATTGCGAGTTAGCAGCAACAGATATTCCGTCATATATTATCGACTCGTTTGCACAAATAATAGTATCTATCTCTGTCGTTGCCATTTCAGATACAATTACAACAAAAGTATCTACAAAATCTTCCAGATCACTTTTAAGTCGTAGCTGAATATCATCTAGCGCAAAATCATTTCCCCAACTATCTTCAATTTGACTAGCTATACAAATACTGAGCTGACCTCCTCCACCTGAATACCAGTCCGCAGTAAATTCTTGCCAATTACATGTCGCACCAGTTTCTAAAACTGGGCCCAGACTGGCACCATTTGCTGTAAATCTCAAAGTCCCAGGTACTGCCCAAAAAAGATTGGTGACCCAAGCTGAGAATGTGTACTCGCTTCCGGCTTCAACAATTATATCTTGACACCATGCATCCCAACTGGAATTTAAAGCACCATCAACGATCATCATATAATTATCTCCAGAATCACTTTTATCATCACAATCCTCTAACCAATCATTCACTTGATAAGCACTATTGAATACTGTATAATAATCAGGAGCCATTTCTGTTTCAAACAAAAAATAATCGCTATAAAACCCTACATTTCCCTGACTAAAGTCTCCATTATTTATCAGGTTTGGATTCATAGTCACCTCTACTGAAACGGTGTATATTGTTGTTTCTTCAGGTGTTACAATTGGATTAAATATCGTTGGATCATTTATAGATACATCTGGATTCCATTGATAACTTTCTTGATTTTGGGAGGTTTGTAGCTGGACAGACTCTCCCTCACATATGTACAGGGTATCCGACAAGTCCATTGAAAGCATGCTGTTGTAAAAAAATACAACAATAAGAAAACACAAATACGCTTTAGGGGTTCTATTTTTCATGCTAATACTTTAATTTCACAAACGACTTCTGTATGGAAATAGCAAAAGACAGATAAGGAAAAACATTACATACGTATTGTTACGTAGCTAATGTTCTTTTTTTTAAAATTAAACATTTTTATAGTTAATCCTTCTTTAAAAAGAAAAAACAACTAAAAACCCTTGAATTATAGCTATTAGACAAAGAAGTCGCTGTAAAATGAAATATCGAATCATAGGACAATTTGTACTGTGCAATGAATTTCTTTGTTATTTTTATTCGCTTTGATCGGTTTTCTTTATTCGCTTTATAGCTTGAACATGCATGGGGCTGTAAATAACCCTTGGAACCTTGTCGCTTTTCGAACGTTTTCAGCTATTTGTTATTTCTTTATTTTGAGTTATTCCATAATGTCAAATAGTTGGTTTCTTAACCAAAAAAAGTTAGTGTTTTTGGGTAAACTAAGTTATTCTATGTATCTACTTCATAATTTTGTTCCCGGATTTTTGATGGGATTACCCTGGCCGGTGAACCCATATGGACGTATCGTTATTGAATTTATTTTCTTAGTTGGGATTTCATATTTGACCTGGAGGTATATTGAAATGCCGTTTAATGCGCTGAAGAAAAGATTTGCCTATAAAATGTAACAGATAGAATGATGGCCTTTTTTCCTTTTTAACACCCTTGTCTCTGATTAATAATTATTTTTGAGACACCGTTCATTGAGCACGCTCATAAATTTATCCCAATGCACAAACTAGGCTTCGACGCCAAACGCTTATTCAACAACACCACAGGACTCGGCAACTACAGCCGCACCCTCCTGCGCAACCTGTCGAAGTACTTTCCCGAAGAACACTACTTCCTCTTCTCTCCAAAAATCAAGGAGCATCCGCTCACCCTACCCTTTTCTAAAAATCCGGCTTATAGTTCCGTGTTTCCAAGCACTCGATTTAAAAACTATTGGCGCAGCTACGGGATGGTGAATGACCTGAAACAAAAGGAAATTGAGCTGTACCACGGACTCAGTCATGAGCTGCCAATTGGGATTGAAAACACGAAGATTAAAACGGTGGTGACCATACACGACCTGGTGATCAAAACATGGCAGGATACTTTCCCCTGGTTTGACCGACAGATTTATGATCGCAAATTTTCGAGTAGCTGTAGCAGGGCGGATCAGATTATCGCCATTAGCGAAAGCACTAAAAATGACATCGTCAAATACTACCACACGGACCCCAAACGCATCAAAGTTATTTACCAAACTTGTAATGAAAATTTTAAATTAATTTTAAGCGACAGCTTGATCCAACAGGTTTTAGAAAAACACCAACTACCTGCTTCTTATTTACTTTACGTTGGTTCAGTGACGGAACGAAAAAATCTGTTGGGATTACTGGAAGCAATTCGACAGCTTCCCAAAACTTTGAATATTCCATTGGTAGTAATCGGCAATGGAACTACCTATCTAAAAAAGGTACTTACCTTTATTGAAACACATGGTTTACAACAACAAGTTTTCTTTCCAAAAAAAATCAGCACAGAAGAACTCTCTGCCATTTATCAGGGGGCAGAATTGTTTTGTTATCCATCCTTTTATGAAGGCTTTGGAATACCTATCATTGAAGCGCTTTTCAGCAAAACGCCGGTGCTGACTTCCAATCTTTCGTCACTGCCGGAAGCTGCCGGGCCCGGCGCTTTTTATGCCAATCCACATGAGCCTGAAAGTATTTCAGCAGGCATTCAAAAAATATTATCGGATCGTACTTATCGGCAGGAATTGATTGAGCGAGGATATGCGCATGCTCAGAAATTTAATGGGAAGGATTTGACGGTGGAGATGATGGGGGTTTATCGGGATTTGTTGATTTAGGGAGGTGGGAAGTTGGAAGTGGGAGGTGGGAAGCTTCCCTCTAACGCGGGAGCCCGCTAACGTAAGTTCTCACGTTAGCGGGCTCTCCATATTAAGTGAAGCTTCCAACTTCCCACCTCCAACTTCCAACCCCTCTCCCTCCTACTCCCGCATCATAACCATCAAAATAGGATCCCCATTCTCAATCATTCGAAGTTCCAGTTTCTTCTTACTCAGTGAGATGATCTCTAGGGGTTCGTCATCAGGAGAGTCCGGATCGTGAATCTTATTGTCCTTCAGCTCATAACGACCCGTTTCTGATTTTCCGTCAGGAGTAGAAAAAGTAGCCTTTCCATTTTTTGTAAAAATAAAAACGACTTTTCCTCCCAACATATCAGCGGGTATGCTTGTTCCATTCACAGAGGCGGATTCCAGGGCCCAGGTGCCAACTATTAGTCGCTTCTGTTTAGACGTAGACAATCCCTTGGTGGCAGAACAGGCAGATAGACCAAAAATCAGGCTTATGGTAGCTAAAATTGAAAAAAATCTCAATATTATATTCATGGTGAATTGATTTCTTATAAGGAAGTTCTTTAAAGATTACTATTTGAGAAAGTTTCCAAAATAATCATCTCAAATAAGTGGCCAAGTTAATCAAATGCCGTCTAATTCAATGTACTTTTCAAATATAGCTTCGTTGCCATATAATATGTCTTTCAAGCAATGTTATAAACGTTTTATTTGAATAGTAGCATAGTAAATCGTAATTTTGCACTCAATTTCATAACAAAGAAGTTATTTAAAAAATCCGAGCATGTCTGCCAAGCAGTCCTTTTCACCTCAATTTATTCGGAATTCCTGAAAAACTTCACTAAAAAAAATAACATGCCTACAGTAGAACCTAACGTAAGCTATAAGGTAAAAGACATCTCGTTAGCCGATTGGGGCCGACGTGAGCTAGAACTTGCTGAAGCAGAAATGCCAGGTCTTATGGCCTTACGCGAACAATACGGAGATAGCAAGCCCCTTAAAGGCGCTAGAATCGCTGGTTGTTTGCACATGACCATCCAAACGGGTGTACTCATCGAGACGCTAGTCGCGCTTGGTGCTGAAGTAACCTGGTCTTCTTGTAACATCTTCTCCACTCAAGATCACGCTGCTGCGGCAATTGCTGCTGCTGGTGTTCCTGTTTTTGCCTGGAAAGGTATGAACGAAGAAGAATTTGAATGGTGTATTGCACAAACACTAACTGCATTTGAAGGTGGTAAGCCACTGAATATGATCCTTGATGATGGTGGAGACCTTACCAATATGGTATTGGACGACAATCCTGACATGGTTGCAGGTATCAAAGGTTTGAGCGAAGAAACAACAACGGGCGTTCACCGTCTTTATGAAAGAATGAAGAATGGAACATTGGCGCTTCCTGCGATCAACATTAACGACTCTGTTACTAAATCAAAATTTGATAACAAGTACGGCTGTAAAGAATCTTTAGTGGACTCGATTCGTCGTGCAACTGATTTGATGTTGGCTGGTAAAGTAGCTGTTGTTGCTGGATACGGTGATGTTGGAAAAGGTTCTGCTGCTTCACTAAAAGGTGCTGGTTGTAGAGTAATTGTTACAGAAATCGACCCTATCTGTGCGCTTCAGGCTGCTATGGATGGTTTTGCTGTAAAGAAAATGGACAACGCTGTTAAGGAGGCAAACATCATTGTAACGGCTACCGGAAACAAAGATATTCTTGCGGAGCGTCACTTCCGTGCAATGAAGGACAAAGCAATCGTTTGTAACATTGGTCACTTCGATAATGAAATCGACATGGGCTGGCTAAACGGTGCTTATGGTTCTACAAAAGTAGAGATCAAACCACAGGTGGACAAATATACCATTGATGGTAGCGACGTGATTGTATTGGCTGAGGGCCGTTTGGTCAACCTTGGTTGTGGTACAGGTCACCCGTCATTTGTAATGTCTAACTCTTTCACCAATCAGGTGTTGGCACAGTTGGAACTTTGGCAGAATACGGACAAGTATGAAAACAAAGTTTACATGTTGCCTAAGCATTTGGATGAGCAGGTAGCTCGTTTGCACTTAGAAAAAATTGGTGTTGAATTGGAAGAACTAAACCAGGAGCAAGCTGATTATATCGGTGTTCCTAAAGCAGGTCCTTTCAAGCCAGAATACTACAGATACTAGTAAGTGTCTTTTGAAAATAAAAAAAGGGCGGTTAACACTTTGGTGTTAATCGCCTTTTTTTATGAGGTGCGAGCAGTCAGGGGTCGGGCGTTAGTTTTCCGCGATCGCATGACTGACACCCGACACCTGATTCCCGACTTTTCAAAATCACATTGACTCCGCCCGCTTCCACTTATTCTTTTCTACTTCCTTAAATTCAGAAGGCACCATTATCCTAACGGTAATTTCTTCATAACTTTCCTTCTTTGCTCCCTTTACCATCACACTTTGTTGCTTCTTTTCTGCAGCTTTCAAAATTAGTGATCCGCCATCAAGCGAAGTCAACGTATTGTATCGGCCAGATTTTTCAAAATAGTTGAATAATGCTTCAGAAGTATTGTGTATTACAACACTTACCTCTACCATGATCATGTTGCCTTCCCAGGTTACAATTTCTACGTTTTCATCTTCATAATAAGCACAGATTTCTTCTACCTCATCTGTGTCAATGGTTTGATGAAATGTTTTTGTTAATTGTCCTTCTTCGGTTGGCATGTTGAAGAACAATAACAGGTTTGCAATTATTAATAATTTCATTTCAGTGTTAAATTTATTTAATTAAATAAATGGGTACAATCAATAGGGAGGGAAACAGCAATAAAGAGGGGAAATAACGGGGAGAAGAACTTAATTAAGAAAGGCAAAAATTATTCCAAAAAAAGCCTGTCACATATTGAAGTTGTTTAAAATTATTTCCAATGCCTACGGATAAGGCATTGATCCCCAAGGCTTCAGCTATTCCTCGTCGCCGTAGCTTGCTCCTCCGCTAAAGCTTTCTCCGGCGGCCGTAGCCTCTGGCGAAGGACTCGGCGGCACGCGGATGGCTATGAAACTCAAAATAGCCTGTCCCGTCGAATGACGGGAAGCTTTGCCCTGAGCATCAAGCCCTTATCCTCGACTTTAGGAGATAACTTTAAACAACTTCATTTTGTTTAGTGCTGGGACATAATTATTTTTACATTAATCGGTCAAGAATTTTTAGTCTAATCGACTCGTTTTTTGACTTCATCCTCCCTGGCTGGAGCCAAAAAATGAGGAAGAGTAGGCTGAAAAGGCTGAGC
>Ga0209187_1002560_pt1 | contig 16929 bp, 10 predicted proteins | sample BantaG_FD_187430 | JGI IMG/M metagenome (GOLD analysis project Ga0209187, IMG submission 187430) | Marine algal microbial communities from Bantry Bay, Ireland - BantryBay_4 metaG (SPAdes) (version 2) | ecosystem: Host-associated > Algae > Red algae > Unclassified | place: Bantry Bay, Ireland... | reverse complement strand
ATCCCTTTTGTCTGAACCAGGATTTATAGGATTTTAGGATTTACATGATTTTCAGATTATTCCACCCCCGATGGTCGCGGTCTCTGACCTCGATCCTATGCACTCATCAAATATGCCTGTCTCGATACATCACTTTTGTCTGAACCAGGATTTATAGTATTTATAGGATTTAAATGATTTTAAGATCACTCCACCCTAACAACCTGTGAAGTATAAACCAACCTCTCCTTATTACCCTCAGGAAGAAATTCTATACTATAACTCCCCACAGCCAACCCCGATAAGTCGATCTGCACCTTATCCATATAGCTGTCGAGGTCGGAGTCATTCCACACCAACTGTCCCTGCATATCAAAAACCACAATCTTACCTGCCTTTCCTTCAGGAATCTCCACAGTAAGTACATCTCTAACTGGATTAGGATACACAGTCATATCCCGCCTGTAATACACATGATCCCCAAAAATACTCGTAATCGTAGGATCACACTTATCATCCTCATCTACTCGGAAGCGTGGAAAGTTAGGCATAGTAGCTGATGCAGAAACGAACGGTAAGCGAATACCTTGTTGTACGAAATCACAGGCTGGACTCTTCTCATTGGGTTTATTTATGACATGGTAACTAAATGTTCCACTACCACTACACATATATATCTTACAATCAGGGGCAGATGCCATCAGTATAAAGGTCGTATTAAATGGATCTTGTACACCATTCCATGTGTCGATAAGGACTAAGCCTTCTTCTAGGTCTTGTTCCCATGTGTCTAATTGATAGAGTTCCGTTTGAGCGGCAATATATGCATAACGGCTATTAGGTGCAAATTCGACTGATGTAAATACTCCAGATGCCCCTCCTGTTAGTATCCTTAATTGACGTAAATTTGACAAGAGTCCTGAGGAGCGATCAAAATCATATAATAAAACGTTATCATCATCATTAAAATATAAAAACTGAGTCCCATCAGGAGAAAATTTCGCTGTACCAGAAGCTGAAGCGTTTGGATGAAAGGAAATACCAGATGGCTGTATATCACTTAAATTTATTCCAGACTGATCTATCCTTAAGGTGTAAAAATTACCTTCTCTGTCTGGCTGAATGATCCACCAATCTCTACCATTTTCATGATATATCGCAGTAAGATAATTATACATAAATCTTACGGTATCTATGATAACTTCATTTTTTAATGTCACATCTCCATTACCATTGTTTAATGTTTTGTCTATATAACTGTAATTTAATGTCCTGTAGTTTACAGGCTCAGCAACTTCTATTCTTTTATGAATTAAATAGTAACCTTCTTCATTTGAAGGATCTTGAATGAATATAACGTCTTGTAATCCTGGATAATTAGTACAAGTGTCTTGCCTATTTATTTCTACCCATTGTCCTTCATTGATTCCATCTCCATTTGGCATTATTTCATTATTTCTATCCGCTATATGACAACCATTTGTATAAAATAAAAGGTTCCCTTCTTTATCACAAATAGAAGCATTGTTCCCTCTTATCCATAATGGGTTTTGTCCTACCAAACTATCTGGTGAAGATCCCGCATTAAAATCAAATATATACGATTCATTACCTTCTATAAATAAGTTACTATCATATCCAAATATCCATACATAATCCTCCTTTTGAGCTTTAGATTCAAATGGGATCAAATGCAGCAGAAATATTATACTGAAGAATTTCATCATCTCGATATTACCATTTTATCTATATTAATATTACCTTCTGTATCTTCTATGCTTATAAGATAGAGACCAGAATTAAGCTGTACATGATATTCAACTTCATTGTTTGAACTTTTATTTTCCCATACAACTTTACCATGTAAGTCTATTATACTTAAGTACTTTATCTGACGTTTCTCAGAAGTTAAAATTGTAAAAGTACCATTGTTTGGATTCGGTATTATTGAAAATTCATTATCAATATTACGCTTCTCTATTTGCTGATTATCTCTATCTCCACCATCTGACTGCTCACAATCTAAATCATATTCTCTATAATCTGTATCATCAAATCTTGACGCTATACTTCGCATAAGGTGTATTCCATGCCCATACTGAGTGGCACATCGCTTGGCATACTGAATAATATCAGCTTTTTCATTATCTGTTAACTCATCCATATGTGTCATATATTTATAAGCTTTCATTTCTATCATACTTATGCTATCTAAGCATTCTTCTATTGCTATAGAATCTATAGATGACCATATCATGTCTTCCTCTGTCCGCTTGGTCTGAATCAATACCTTTAAGATATTTAATTCTGTAATATAATCTTCCCATAACTGATCTCTTTCTGACGGAGTACCCCGTTAAGCGTAGTTTGCAGCAGAGCAAAAAAGTTGAGCGAACTACGTTTGTTGTATAATCAAGCCTGCCTGCAGAAGGCTGGATTCTGTCTTGAGACTTAACACAATTCTCTTTTTCCATAGATGAAAAAGAGACAAAAAATCAAGTCAAATCAAAGGCTATACTCTGTGCCGCTCCCTCCACCCACCATGATTTGACAAGGCTCAGCTTCTAAAATTTTCTTTAATCACCTCTATTGCACCCTAACAATCTGCGCCGTATAAATGAACGAACGATCACGCCTACAGCGTGATGAAAGCAAGTAAATCTTGCTTTCAAGAGAGAGAACCCCGATAACCTGTCCTGAGTATACCGAAGGATCAATCGGGGGTTTGCGGCAAACTATATCTTGGTAATCAAACTCGTATATATGAGTCTCTCTCTATTATTACCTGGAATAAACTCCACACTATAACTCCCCACAGCCAACCCCGATAAATCGATCTGCACCTTATCCATATAGCTGTCGAGGTCGGAGTCATTCCACACCAACTGTCCCTGCATATCAAAAACCACAATCTTACCTTCCTTCCCCTCAGGAACCTCCACTGTAAGTACATCCCTCACAGGATTAGGATACACCGTCATATCCCGCCTGTAATACACATGATCGCCAAAGATGCTCGTAATCGTAGGATCACACTTATCCGCCTCATCTACACGGAAGCGTGGAAAGTTAGGCATAGTCGCTGTGGCAGAAACAAACGGTAAGCGGATACCTTGCTGTACGAAGTCACAGGCTGGACCTTTTTCATTGGGTTTATTTATGACATGGTAGCTATTGGTACTACTACCACTACACATATATATCTTACAATCAGGAGCAGATGTCATCAGTATAAAGGTCGTATTAAATGGATCTTGTACACCATTCCATGTGTCAATAAGGACTAAGCCTTCTTCTAGGTCCTGTTCCCATGTGTCTAATTGATAGAGTTCCGTTTGAGCGGCAATATATGCATAACGGCTATTAGGTGCAAATTCGACTGATGTAAATACTCCAGATGCCCCTCCTGTCAGTATCCTTAATTGACGTAAATTTGACAAGAGTCCTGAGGAGCGATCAAAATCATATAATAAAACGTTATCATCATCATTAAAATATAAAAACTGAGTCCCATCAGGAGAAAATTTCGCTGTACCAGAAGCTGAAGCGTTTGGATGAAAGGAAATACCAGATGGCTGTATATCACTTAAATTTATTCCAGACTGATCTATCCTTAAGGTGTAAAAATTACCTTCTCTGTCTGGCTGAATGATCCACCAATCTCTACCATTTTCATGATATATCGCAGTAAGATAATTATACATAAATCTTACGGTATCTATGATAACTTCATTTTTTAATGTCACATCTCCATTACCATTGTTTAATGTTTTGTCTATATAACTGTAATTTAATGTCCTGTAGTTTACAGGCTCAGCAACTTCTATTCTTTTATGAATTAAATAGTAACCTTCTTCATTTGAAGGATCTTGAATGAATATAACGTCTTGTAATCCTGGATAATTAGTACAAGTGTCTTGCCTATTTATTTCTACCCATTGTCCTTCATTGATTCCATCTCCATTTGGCATTATTTCATTATTTCTATCCGCTATATGACAACCATTTGTATAAAATAAAAGGTTCCCTTCTTTATCACAAATAGAAGCATTGTTCCCTCTTATCCATAATGGGTTTTGTCCTACCAAACTATCTGGTGAAGATCCCGCATTAAAATCAAATATATACGATTCATTACCTTCTATAAATAAGTTACTATCATATCCAAATATCCATACATAATCCTCCTTTTGAGCTTTAGATTCAAATGGGATCAAATGCAGCAGAAATATTATACTGAAGAATTTTATCATCTCGATATTACCATTTTATCTATATTAATATTGCCTTCTGAATCTTCTATACTTATAAGATAGAGACCAGAATTAAGCTGTACATGATACTCAACTTCATTGTTTGAACTTTTATTTTCCCAAACAACTTTACCATGTAAGTCTATTATGCTTAAGGTCTTTATCTGACGTTTCTCAGAAGTTAAAATTGTAAAAGTACCTTCGTTTGGATTCGGTATTATTGAAAATTCATTATCAATATTACGCTTCTCTATTTGCTGATTATCTCTATCTCCACCATCTGACTGCTCACAATCTACATCATATTCTCTATAATCTGTATCATCAAATCTTGACGCTATACTTCTCATAAGATGTATCCCATGCCCATACTGAGTGGCACATCGCTTGGCATACTGAATAATATCAGCTTTTTCATTATCTGATAGTTCATCTATATGGGTCATATATTTATAGGCTTTCATTTCTATCATACTTATGCTATCTAAGCATTCTTCTATTGCTATAGATTCTATAGATGACAATATCATATCTCCCGTTAAGCGTAGTTTGGAGAAGAGCCAATGTACTAAGCGAACTACGCTTGATATAGAAGCAAGATTCTGTCTTGAGTTCTCTAATTAGATTGGCTAACCCACAGATTTGACAGGTTTCTAAAACCTGTTAAATCTTGCTAAGCTTCCACACATCACTCCACCCTAACAACCTGTGAAGTATAAACCAACCTCTCCTTATTACCCTCAGGAAGAAATTCTATACTATAAGTACCCACAGCCAACCCCGATAAGTCGATCTGCACCTTATCCGTATAGCTGTCGAGGTCGCAGTCATTCCACACCAACTGCCCCAGCATATCAAAAACCACAATCTTACCTTCCTTCCCTTCAGGAATCTCCACCGTAAGCAAATCCTTAACCGGATTAGGATACACAGTCATATCCCGCCTGTAATACACATGATCCCCAAAGATACTCGTAATCGTAGGGTCACACTTATCATCCTCATCTACACGAAAGCGTGGAAAGTTAGGCATAGTCGCTGTGGCAGAGACAAACGGTAAGCGAATACCTTGCTGTACGAAGTCACATGCTGGACCTTTTTCATTGGGCTTATTTATGACATGATAAGAATTAGTACTGCTGGTGCTGCACATATATATTTTGCAGTCTGGGGCTAATGCCATCAGATAAAATATAGTATTAAACGGATCTTGTATTCCATTCCAAGTGTCAATTAGGACTAAGCCGTCTTCTAAGTCAGTTTCCCATGTATCTATTTGGTATAGAACATCGACACTTGCTACATATATGAATCTGCCATCAGGTGACCATTCCAATGAGGAAAAGCGAGGAACATCATTAGGCGTGTTCAGTATTTCAAGAGTCTTTAAGTTACTCAAACTTCCATTCTCCCTGTTAAAGTCAAATAGTAATAAGTTATCGTAAGGGTTAAACATAGCATACTTCAAACCACCTGGCGAGAATTTGGCAGTTCCAGATCCAGAAGAGTTGGTAATAAAATTTGAATTTAAATTTTCAACATTAGATAAAATTATTCCTGATTCACTTAACAGAAAAATGTATAATTTGTCATCCTGTGTTGGCTGAACCAACCACCAGTCTACTTCATTAGAATGACTTATTGCGGTTAAATAATTAAGTAAAATCAACTCATCTTGAGGTAAGATATCAACATTCTTTTCTGTAATATCTCCATTCCCACTATTTAGAGAAAGATCAACATATGTGTATTTGACGTTATCCAGAAATATATCTCCGTCAAACTCTATTGTCTTATGCAAGAGATAGTAACCATTGTCATTTCCAGGATCAGGAAGAATCAACACATCCTGTATTCCTGGATAGTTGGCACATGTATCTTGTCTAAACTCTTCTAAAAATATCCCATCATTGATCCCGCTTCCATTAGGCATGATATTATGATTAGCATCAGCGATGTGACATCCATTAGTGTAGAATAAAAGGTTCCCATCTCCATCGCAAATGGAAGCATTATTATTGAACATCTCAAGAGGAGAAAGACCTCTAATGCTGTCTGGTGATGATCCATTATTAAAATCAATAATATATGTTTCGTTGCCTTCTGGCAATTCACTGTTATACCCAAAAATCCATATATAATCCTCTTTTTGACTAAAGGAAACTAAAACACTAAATAATATTAAAACAATAGTTGCGACAAATTTCATCACTTAGATATTATTATTTTTTGAGACTCTATTTTCCCATTATTGTATTCCATACTTATAATATATAGTCCTGAGCTTACATTAATTTGGATATGTTCTCCTTGCGATACTCCTACTTGATTATATACTTCCATACCTTGAATATCTCTTATAGTCACTTGCGTCACTTCTAAATTATTAGAATGATTAATAGAAAAAGTTCCATTATTAGGATTCGGAACTATTGTTATTCCACTTTGACTTTTTCTATATTCTATTTCTTGATTTCTATAGCCGTCCTGCATTGATTCTTCACAATCTAAATCATATTCTCTATAATCTGTATCATCAAATCTTGACGCTATACTTCTCATAAGGTGTATTCCATGCCCATACTGAGTGGCACATCGCTTGGCATACTGAATAATATCAGCTTTTTCATTATCTGATAGTTCATCTATATGGGTCATATATTTATAGGCTTTCATTTCTATCATACTTATGCTATCTAAGCATTCTTCTATCGCTATAGAATCTATAGATGACCATATCATGTCTTCTTCTGTCCGCTTGGTCTGTATCAGCACCTTTAAGATATTTAGTTCTGTAATATAATCTTCCCATAACTGATCTCTTTCTGATTGACTATTACCCTCGGCTTCGGGATCATAATTCTGCCATTGTTGTAGACTTAAGAATGTAATAGTTGCTTGTAGCTGTATCTGTAGGCGGATTGTATCAGAACCCAATATGGCATCTTCTACCATGTTTTCAGTATCGATAATCATCTTAATGCCACATAACGATGTGGTGTCGAGATATTTCTGAAGACATTTAGGAATTGTATTTTCTTTATAGTAGTCAGCACCGTAGATTGTCTTGAACAAACTAATCAATCGGATAATTCCCAACTGTCGCCTATCAGGATCTGCTAATGATTCATTCAGGAATTCTAAGAAAGCACATATCTTTTCTTCATTTTCTATGAATGGCTTACCACCGGAACCAGGAACAAGACCACCGCAAGATTCTGCTGTGCCAAATGGATCATCCAAGAACCAGTCAGAATTTTGAGGAAAAACGTCGTTAGGAAAAAAGCAATCACTCTCATTAGGATTAACTAAGAATAGCATTGCCGTTTGTAAGGTTGGAACAGAAATACCAACGGCTTCCACTGCTTCTCCATTGTAACAATTACCTAAGTGATCTGTATCACTTATGAATGACTTTGTATATAGATCTCTGTAGGCTGTCAAGTTGTTCCCTACAATAACAGGATTATCAGATCCTGTCTCTAAGGATATGGCTCTGGAGAAAAAAGATCCTTGTGCAGAGATATCATTGCATTCTATATTCATTGCAGCTGAGTTGACGTTGTGTATTCCGGCTCCACTATTGGCTATGATGACATTGTTACTTGTGGTGCTATTTGCAGAAGTTCCACCATGGTATACAGCTGGAAACTGATAGAAGCCCAATGTTCCACCTCCATCTATATCATTTTGTGTTAGTGTTCCACCACATGATTCTAAATAAATTGCACTTGCAATTCCAGTATTTGTGACAAAGTTATTATCTATGGTACAGTCAGAATTAGAGGCCCTAATTGTTGACCTAAATCCATCTCCTGAGCTTTTAAGTGCATTGTTGGTTACAATATAATTACCAAAACGTAAATTTAAAGATTCTCTTATACTTTCAATTTCATTTCCATCAACCGTACATTCAATAGCATTAGAAATAAGCTCAACCCCTCTATTACATTCAGATATTATATTATCATTAAAATTCATCACATCCCCTATGCTCACAATACACCAATCTGAGTTTGTAAATGTTGAGTTGGATATATTAAATAGTGATTGCTCAATTCCACTTCTTGGGAAAATACAATTATCCCAATTCGTAAATGCCGAATTATCAATACTAATTATACAATCAGATTGATACACAATTCCTATTGCTCCACGATGATGTATATTGCTACCATTCATCCAAGAATTATCTAAAAAATATAATTCACCACCATTTAAAACATTAAAAATATTACCTATTGTTGAATTACATGGTTGATATACACTTGAATGTGATCGTACAGATCTTGCTCCATTGATTATAAAGTTTGAGGACATGAAAAAAGTACAATCTATAAAAACCACATCTATATCTATTTCTATCTGTCCTCCAACCCAAAAGTCTAGTGACTCTACTGTATAAGTTGTGGTGCCGCTGTTTGTTGATACAATATGCGGAATTCTATTTTCTAACCACCATAGAAGACTACTTTGCTGATTATCACCTAATCTATAGTTAACGGTAGTTCCACAAGCAATAAGTAGTGGAGGTGGACAATCTTCATACTCTACATCAATGTCGTCCACTCCAGTACAACCACTGTTATCTGTAACGGTGACAGAATAATTATATATTCCTGGATCAGCCTCACTAAAAGTGTTTTGTACAATTGTAGTTTCATCACCATTTGACCATATGGCTGAATGATCAGTAAGTTCAGAGTCATATACAATTACTTCTTCTCCAGCACATACAGGTTCGAACTGACGCAAGTCTACCATTACGGTGTTATTACACGAACTTAGATCAAGTGGTAATTCGAAACCTCCACAATTCTGTGACATGTCTTCATCACTTGGAGGACATGATTGTACGATACGATATTTATAACAATCTATAACTTGATAGTTTAAGACATCAGTAGTTATCTTAAAGTCATTGATTATTCCATTAGTAGAAGATACAACATTTATTTCCGATTCTGGAATTGTGATCCATTCACCATTGTCGCTATATTGTAATTGATAGTCATTACAATAAGGACTATATGTAATTGATTCTAAAATACACTCATCCACCTCTGCCGACAAACCAGCATAGCTATCGTTTGGCAACAAATTAATTGCTATGTCATCTAAAAAAATGTTATGTACACCTTGAGGAAAAGAATTATTTACATTAAATGAAAGATAAATGAAATTGAGATCAAAATTAGCTGTATTAGTTAAAGTGATCGTTTGAGAACAGAATGTTAAATCTCTCGTGCAAATATTTGGATCAGGATTAAAAATTCCATTAAAGTTGGCAATTGTGCAGTCAGTGTTAGATTGCGCAGCAGTTCCTAGGCATACAACTTGCGGATGTGGACAATCATGTGGCATAGAATTCTGAAGCATATTGCTTCCCTGTATGGTAATGAGATCTCCAGTGAGATCTATCGTTTCATTATCATTAACTAAGCAGTAAGTGAAGGATAATTCTATTTGTCCAACATTGCATGGAATTGGGTCACTTAGTGCTATAGCCAAGCCCTCTTTTAAACCTATTCTATTGGTAGTCTGATTCCAAGAACCAACAAAGCTTATAAAGCTATTACATTCTCCATTATCATTTGATTGTCCTATATCAGGAGTATTACCTGGGTCTGTAGTCCAACCAGTCTGCAATCCTCCATACCATGTACCTTCTCCAGCCCCTACAAAATCACCTTCAAAATCTAATGTTCCTCCTATTACCAGATTACATATATCAGTACCTGGAGGATTTTCCCAAGGAGTTCCTTGACAAATGCAACTAAAACCATCTTCTACGTCAGGGTTTGAGTCAAATACAAACTCATCATTTATAGTGGATGAAAGTTGATCATCACAAGGTGCTCCAATTAGTGCAGGTACGGTAGGGTTATTATCATTACAATCTTCATTCTCGCAGAATCCATCAAAGTCAGCATCTATACATGTTTCTGGTGTAAAGCATGAAACATATCCACAAAGATTCCCAAGAATATTTAAAGCCACTTCTCGATGAAAAGGATTGTCATAATTAACAGATGTAGTAAAATTCCAACAATAACTCATAATCGTAGGCTGATAAGTGCCATCAGAATTAGTGCAATCTGAGACACAAGAAGATTCAGTATCGGAATTACAAGCACCATCTTCTATAGAGAATATACCTGCAGTAGTCTCATACCAAAAACACTCAAAAGTATGCCTTCCACCTAAGGTGTGTCCTATCTCATGAGCAATGATAGCAGTTCCGTAGCTATAAGAGAATGGCTGATTAAGATCATAATTATTCGTCATAAAAGACAAAGAATGTGGCGTATGCATCGGTGTAGTATCAGAGCCATCACATAAGGATGATGAGGTATTCATTAAATCAATATCCGCTATACCACTATCATTAATATTACCTTTATTTATAAGGTGTGCAATGTCACCATTAAATGTCGGTCTTTCCAGGATTTATAGGATTATAGGATTTACATGATTTTCAGATTATTCCATTCTAACAACTTGCGCCATATAAACGAACCTCTCCTCCCGATAGCTATCGGGATCCTCAGGAAGAAATTCTGCAGAGTAAGTTCCTTCAGCCAAACCTGACAAGTCGATCTGCACCTTATTCGTATAGCTGTCGAGATCGGATTCACTTCACACTCAATGGTCGCGGTCTCCCCCCTCGATCCCATGCACTCATCAAATATATCTGTCTCGATGCATCCCATTTATATGGACTGGCCATATAGATCTTGCAGTTAGGCGCTAATGCCATTATAGTAAATGTCCTCGCAAAAGGATCTTGTATTCCATTGGCCTTAATCAGTTTTAAGCAGTCTAAAGCTTTAGAAAGAGAGGCGATGTATTTTGTCTCTCTTTTTTAATATACCATCAACTTTTTTAATCGTGATTAATATAATACCATTTAAACATTAGAATGTCGGAAATATTATAATAGAATTAGCCAATCTCTGCGTTAAAAATACTCTTCATTACCTGTGCCGCCCACGGCGGTAGCTACCGCTATGACTGCGTTTTTTGCCTTAATCTTAACAAATTCTTATTCTATAATCTTAACCGACATCTTAAAATTTAAATGGTATAACTTCCATTGTAGGAAAAACAGAATTGATGAATGTCGGGAAGCAATTAACTCTCCTCCCGCAAAGCAATAGGCGCCATAACCATCTCGTCAGGAATGGCAAAGGCATCTACAAGAGAAATAGCATGAGGCTTAATCTCCTGATACAACTTACTGATCATACGTCTGATGGCTTTGGTCTTAGCGCCAACCATGTAGTCTGACTCGAGGAACCAGCCTTTATTACGTTCTATGGCATCTAAGGCATAGAGTTGGGCGAGAGAAGTCATCACTTTTTTATTGATAGGGTTTTCTATTGTTTCTATGTTAGAATAGAAGGCATTAAGTGTCACTTGATCTACGAATGCATCTGCAAGGTCCATCATATGATTTTGGACTTTCAGAAAAGCTTGGAATGGATCACCACCTCGCTTAATGTATTTCTGCATACGTTCGCTTAGGGTGAGGAGGATTTTTCTTTTTCTATAGTTAAAGGCATGAAAGTGAAACTTTGGATCGAGAAGGTGGTCTGTATCAGTCTGTCTACCAAATACGGGGTTTAACTCATAAGCATCATGCTTGGCTTTTGTGAGAATATATCTAAGAACCGCTTTGTATCCGTCATCATGGAATGACTGCTTGAATTCTGTCAAGAGTCCCTTAGCAACCAATTGCATAAGGACGGTATTATCACCCTCGAATGTGGTGAATATATCCGTATCGCCTTTAAGCTGAGCGATTCTATTTTCTGATAAGAAGCCTTTGCCACCACATGCCTCTCTACACATCTGGATAGTATGAGTCGCATGCCATGTAGCTTTCGCTTTAAGTCCAGCAGCGAGGGTTTCTATTTCTCTAGTTTCTGCCTCAGTTGCATTGGTATATTTCTCTGCCAGATCTCTCAATGCAAAGTGGTAGCCATAAGTTTTGGCAATGGCTGGAAAGAGCCTTTTCTGATGAGTAGGGTAGTCGATGATAAGGTTTTCTGCCATGCCATCTTTAGGAGCAAACTGTCGACGCTTGTAAGCATACTTGGTAGCAACAGTCAATGCTGTCTTTGCAGCATTATTACCAAGCATACCGACACATATCCTTCCGACAACTAATGCTCCGAGCATGGTGAAGAACCTTTTGGATTCGTTTTCTATCGGACTTGCATAAGCTCCATCGGCAGTGATGCTTCCATATTTATCCAAGAGATTCTCTACAGGGACATTTATATTATCAAACCAAATCCTTCCGTTGTCTACACCATTAAGCCCCATCTTGTGACCGCAATCTTCTACTTTAATGCCTGGCAATAGATTACCTGAATTATCTCTTATAGGGACGAGTACTGCGTGTACGCCATGGCTCTTGCCATCCACCACGAGCTGTGCAAACACTGCCGCCATTTGACTATGTATAGCATTACCGATGTACTCTTTGCCAGATTTATAATTTGGAGAATTGACAGTGATTTCTTTAGTTTTGTGATTGTAAGTTGCTGTGGTTTCTAAGTTTTTGACATTAGATCCATGACCCGTTTCTGTCATGGCAAAGCAACCTAATAACTCACACTTATGTAGTGCTTCTACATATTTCTTATGATGCTTCGCTGTGCCTAACATATATACAGCACCGCCAAATAATCCTATCTGTACACCAAACTTAATCGCCAAACTCAAATCTCCGTAACCTAACATCTCGAATACGGCGATATGTTTACCACCTTCTTGTAGACCTCCATATTGTGTTGGAAATGCATAAGCACTCAGTCCTTGATCCGCCAATGCTTTGACTTGATTTAGAATATTGAGTCTATGTATGTCTTTATCTGTCTCTTGTGTAATTGCGAATAAGGGATCTCTGAGTATGGTTCTGACTCGATCTTTTATTTCTTCATATTCGCCATCTAAGAGTTGCTTAATTTCTTTGACATCGACTTTGTTGTCTTGAGTGACTTCGATGTTTTCTTCAGGGAATATTTTATTTAATAAGAGTTGCTCGCTCTCTGCAGATAGGCCAAGCGCCTCTTTTAATTCTTGTATCGACTGATTGATCTCAGCCTCATCTTGCTCGTTCAGAATAAGCTTATTGGTATTTGCGATTTCTGAACCTAATTGTAGGAGAGAGTTTTTCTTATCCGAATTAAATTCCTTACTCGCTTTCTTCAAAGCATTGGCCCATAACCTAAATTCATTTTTAGACGGTGGGTTTTTAGGGTTACTCCATTTTATAAGATAGGCCTTATCACTATCTGACAGAAACTTATAATTGTTTATTTTTTTGTGAATGAGCTTCATCTCAGTGGGGCTGAGTACAGAGTCCGACCACCCGACATAGAAGATGGGTATGAGACTTAGTATGCCTGGTGATAATGTTTCTGTTGTTGTATTGCTCATAGCTTAGTATTATAGTTATTATTTATGCCTCCCAGTAATAGAAATTGTTCGGTTCCAGTTGGAATCCTGTTGATACATATAATTGATTAGCAACTTGGTTATCTCTCTCAGTTTCTAACAGCAGGCCGTGAGCTTTTGTTTCTATAACCAGTTTTTTTGCACGACTTATAAGTGCTTTTGATATGCCCTTGCCTCTATGAGATTTTTCCACGTAGAGATCATTGAGTATCCATGTCTTATTAAGACGGGTAGAAGTGAATGATGGGTACAATTGAGTGAAGCCTGTGATTTGGCCAGTTTCATCTTTGGCTATGTAGATTACAGAATCTTGATTAGTCAGTCGTTCTTTGAGAAATGCAGTGGAGCCATCCACGTCGGGTGACTTTCTGTAGAAGACTCTGTAGTTTTCAAATATGGCCACTAGCTGTTCTAAGTCCTCAAGGTTAGCCTGAGTTATATTCATTTTCAAAAGCATTGATTACATATTTCATAAATCCTAATTCACTCATTCCATCGATCCATGCAAGATACGACTTCATATAATTACTTTTTTATTAAATATATTTTGGGTCTATAGAAATACTATTGACTATTTTTTCTACTCATAACCTGGAATAATCTAATGTAATCTTCACTTATCAGACATGCAATTTTACAGATTATTACCTGATGGGGGAGACTTAACTAATTTTGTAGCAGTAATTTTGGTATTTGCGGGACATGGGATTGCGATGGGACTTCTCTCGTCATAGATGATATACCATTACCTAATGGCCTTATCAAGATGCAAGATTATATACAGTCCGCCGGCAAGGTGCTTAGTCCTAATACATTGGTCACCTTTGAGGCAGGACAGTATATAGAATTGCCAGCGCAATTTGAAGTGACACTGGGTACTGTCTTCGAAGCTACTATTAAAGATTGTAGCAATTAGGAGGAGAATAGATCCTCCTATTATACTTGTTATTATTACCCAAGCTTGATCCTTTTTCATTCTCACAAGAGGATCGATTCTAAGTCCTGCCTTGGATATTATAGCAATCTATCCTGCTGATTCTTGATTTCAGTGATATAAAAAAATCACACTTTAGGGTGAGAGATTTTAATCCTGACATCTATAAATTTGTAGTATAAATAACACCAATAAACAATGAAAACACTACAGAACAATTTTAACCTCAACTATTCAGAATTTAAAGTCGCTATCGAGAATATCAATTTTCTGAAAGTCGCTGCTTTTGTTATTACGATAATAGGATTTGGCTTTTTGCTATATTTCCAATCAGAATTAGCTGTTGCTGGTATTGCATTAGGTGCTGTCACTGCCATTTCTTACAAGTCGTTAAAGATGGAATTGCAGGATATCAGCGGGGACTTTGATATGTCAGATATCATCGAAGATTTAGAGAAGGATTGGAGGTAAGAGCGAAGTTCTAATTGATATTGAGCCTTTTTGATAGAACGATGATTCTTGTTGCATAAGTAGGTTTTGATGGCCTTTGTCATTTTAGGCAAATCAGATATTTATAGCGTTAATAACGATGACTATGTTTGACGACCGACGGAAGGAGTTGGTACCTATTCAGTTATAAAATTGATTATCTGTGGTTAAGGAAAGGATCATGCCTTTAATTCATTGTTTCGTTTCTTTTTCAAGAAAGAAATGGAAAGCCTTACCGGCGAGGTACAGTCTAATCAATGTGATTCAGCATATAATTTAGTGTGTAAATGCTGGATTGGGAAAACTCCAAAAAGTGCAGCAATTTCTAATTGACTTTAACCTTAATCTTTTCAATTTTAAAATACGCTTTTAAGTCATCAACAATCCATTTACAAAAGCACATTCTTCTACAGCCAATTCAATAAGCTCAGTTATAAGTTCAGTTTGCGGTAGGCCAGATGCTTCCCATAGCTTAGGATACATACTTATATTCGTAAAGCCGGGAATGGTATTGATCTCATTGATGATTAATTGCTTGTCTTCTGTGAGAAACATATCGACTCTTGCCATGCCTCGACATTCTAATACGGTATAAGTTTCTAACGCTAACTTTTGCACAGCATTTGTTTGAGCTTCTGTAAGTTTTGCTGGAATGTGAAGAGCAGCACCTTCTGCGTCCACATATTTATTTTCAAAAGAGTAAAATGTAGACTTAGGGACAATCTCTCCTGGAATCGATGCTTTCGGATTATGGTTGCCGAGTACTGCACATTCTATTTCTCTACCAGATATTTTTTCTTCTACGATGACCTTGTTGTCATACTTCAGTGCATTATTAAGCGCCTTGTAGAAACTGTCCTCGTCATCAGAGAAACTAATACCCACTGATGAGCCTAAATTTGCAGGTTTTACAAATAACTCATGCCCTAAGTTAGCTGTTATATTGCCATAGTCTATACCTTCAGAACTATTTCTTACAGTGATGCCTTTGGCTACTTTAATCTGAGCATCCCTTAGAATTCTCTTCATGATATCCTTATCCATGCCTATGGCAGAACCCAATAAGCCACAACCTACGCAGGGTATATTAGCCGTTTTTGCTAATCCTTGTATGGAGCCATCTTCTCCATAGGTTCCATGAAGCACAGGGAATATCACATCTATATGGCATATGACATCATGAGTAGCATGAGATATTAAGGCTTTCTCGTCTGTATTCTGAGATAATAGGACTTTGTGGCTTGTATCGTCAAGGGTAATTTTGTCGACATCATCGGGATGTAGAAGTGACATGGCCTTATCATGATAATGCCATTGTCCAGATTTATCTATAGCTATCAGTATCGGATTGTACTTTTCTCTGTCTAAAGATTTTATGACGTTCTGCGCTGACAGTAAAGATATCTTATGCTCTGGAGATCGACCTCCGAATAGAATGGCAACATTAATTACAGTACTCAATTCATTAAATTATGTACCACAAAAATACCAAAAAATATAGGTCATTCGGCAATTAACGTATAGTCGTTATACTAATTACTAAATGTTAATAAATTGCTTTACCCAGCTCGATTTTTCTCATCAGCACCAATTTCTTTGTTTTTATAATTGTGCTCTTTTAATTTGCCAAAGTTGTAACTCACAGATAGTCTCACATAGTTTGTATTCCATCGTCGAGCGAAATAAATATCTGTTTCTCCGATACTATAATCTCCCGCAGCACGAGTAGTATGAAAAATATCGTTAACAATAAGTTGGCATTTAAGGGCATTATCTATAAATGACTTATCTATTGCCAAGTTCATA
>Ga0209187_1002553_pt1 | contig 16956 bp, 14 predicted proteins | sample BantaG_FD_187430 | JGI IMG/M metagenome (GOLD analysis project Ga0209187, IMG submission 187430) | Marine algal microbial communities from Bantry Bay, Ireland - BantryBay_4 metaG (SPAdes) (version 2) | ecosystem: Host-associated > Algae > Red algae > Unclassified | place: Bantry Bay, Ireland... | reverse complement strand
CATCCGATACTGAAGTCGTCATAAAAGCGTATGATTACTGGGGAAAGTCGTGCTTATCCAAGTTCAATGGTATGTGGGCTATCGTGATCTATGATAGCTCCAATAAGGATATATTTCTATCCAGAGATCGATATGGCATCAAGCCCCTCTACTATTATCAGTCTCTTTCCCAATTCGCATTCGCTTCAGAGATAAAAGCATTCACTGCTTTAACATCTTGGGAAGCAATAGCTAATCATAAAACAATCAGTGCATACTTAGCGTATGGGATGCAGGATTACAGTGCTGAGACCATGTTTGAAAATGTGAAGCAGCTGCCCGCAGGAAGTTATGCTTCTATTAATACTAGAGATCACCGCTTAGACATACATTCATATTATCAAATAGGTGATGGTGCTACACGAGAAGACTTGAATGAACAAGACGCCATAAATCAATTTCAGTATTTATTTCATGACTCCATTAAGCTGAGACATGGGACGGCCTATGATCTCGGCTACTGTCTGTCAGGAGGGTTAGACTCGTCTTCTATTTTATGTGAATCACTGAGCGATAGTGCGGATTTTGGCAAGAGTATATCTGTCATCTATAATCAGCCAGAGATTGACGAGTCTCGCTATGTTAAAGAAGTCATTCATCAATACCCAACTGATCATTATCAAATATCACCATCACTCAAAAACTTGATCCAAAAACTGCCATCACTAATATGGACTCAAGATGAGCCCTTCTCTTCTGCAAGTGTCTATGCTCAGCATGAGCTATACGGAAAAGCCCAAGATCTTTCTCTGAAAGTGATGCTCGATGGTCAGGGTGCAGATGAAATCTTAGGCGGATATGATATCTTCTATCTTAGTCAGATAAAACATGCCATGAGGCAAAACCCTCTGAAGCTAATCTCTACCATAAGTCACTTATTCGGACAATATAATAATAGCTATGCCAATGCCTGGAAGCGATACAAACAATATCGAACAAAGAAAAAGCAAGTAGGCCATGCATGGCTAAAAATGCAAGTGGATATTCCCATAAGAGCACAAGAAAAATCTATCAGAGACACCAGTCAATACCTGATGAGCGAGATGGGACTTCCTGTCCTACTACATTATGCTGATCGAAATAGTATGGCACATTCTATTGAAAGTCGCTTACCTTTTCTTGATTATCGTTTGGTTGAATTCTGTCTTAATCTGAAGGATTCTATGAAGATAAATAAAGGCATAAGGAAGTGGATACTGAGAGAGTCTATGAAGGAAAAACTACCTCATCTTATCTATGAGCGCAAAAACAAATTAGGCTTTGAGACACCGCAAAAGCAATGGATGAAGGATCATGAAGCAGCATTAAACCAATTGAAAATAGAAGCTGTCAATGACCTTACTGAAATCGTAAATAGAAAAGCAACCCTTTCTATGAGCAATCCAGAAATAACTTGGAGGCTGATTAGCTTATCAATATGGAAGAATAGATTTGGGGTGAAAGATTTGTAATATCGGTCAAAATGTAATATTTTTGTGTCAAATGGCACAATATGTTAAACACTGATATTATCAACAAAGCTTTGCAAGAAGAATTAGAAAGAATTGCAGACTCCTCAGAAGGAAAGGTAGCGGAGCCTTTAGCCCGCTATGGTATGACCATGAGCAAGCTCATGGATCAGAAGATGCTTTTACTCTCATTAATAGAAGCAGGGGTCTCCAGTCAGTTTTTCTTTACCCTAGCGGAAGCGAGCCCATTCAGCATGACTGATTGGTGCCGTGTCACTCAGATACCATACAGGACTATGCAGCGATATCAGAAAGATAATACCATATTGAAGCCCATATACACCGAGAAGGTATTTGAGTTTATAGAAGTCGTCCAGATGGGTGTCGATGTCTTTGGGTCATCTGAGAAGTTTGAGCGATGGCTATTTAATCCTAAATATATATTCGAAGGTAAGCGACCAATTGATTTTTTAGGTACTTCAGTCGGCAAGGAGATTATAATGACAAAGCTTCACCATATAGAGCACGGTATCTTTGCATGATCTGCTATAGGCTTGCGAGAGAGAAATATAAAGATTCACTTAGCGGTGCTGGAGCTGCTAAGTGTGGTGGAAGATGGAATAGTTTAGGTATAGAACTTATCTATACTGCTTCTAATCGAGCCTTAGCCATGGCCGAGCTATTGGTTAATATGAAGATGGATGAAATACCAGATGACTACTTTATGATGAGCATCAGTATTCCAGATGACACTAAGTTAAAGCAAATCATCGTCGAACATTTACCTAGCCAATGGAACAGTCTGGTCGAATATATGCCGGTAACCAAATCAATCGGCAATGCATTCATTCAAGAAAATGAATATTGTCTATTACAAGTTCCGTCAGCTGTCGTCAAAGGTGATTACAATATTTTAATCAATCCATTTCACAAATCATTTAAGAAAATCTCAATAGTTGAGGTAGAAAAATTTCCATTTGATCGTCGGTTATTTGAATAAATTTTAAGCACGTAGGCCTCTAAATCATATTATTCTCCACCTAAAGAATATTGCTGACTAATATTGAATAAGTAGAGATTTTAAAAACACGAATTAATTTTGATTGGATTTCGTTTCAAGCTTTCTAAGCTAAACCTTACTAACCTGCTTTTAATTTTAATTCATAGCGAAGGAATCATAATGGCTTAAATCCAATGATTCACTCACCATTAATCAATCTATTTTCAATGTTTAACCCGCTAAATACTCCCATAATTTCTTGATGGCTATTATTCTCTTTGGTATAGTAAAAGACCTTCGGCCTAATGGCGTATCATCTTGTACTCAGGACGACTCAATCTGATAGCCATTCAGGCTATTCTAATTAAGGTAATCTATAATAGAATCCTCTTCGGGCGTACCATACCAATAAGATTATAAAGTAGATCTCAAATAAAGGGTCAAATTCCTCAGACTTATATTTTATCTTCGTCCTATGTCAATGAGATTGAACAAATATGTAGCGCATGCTGGCATCTGCTCCAGAAGAAAAGCCGTAGACCTGGTCAAAAATGGTGAAGTATCTGTGAATGGAAAGGTGGAGAAGAATCCAGCTTACGAAATCCAGAAAGGCGATAAGGTCCAGTATAATGGTAAAGAAATAAAAACCGAAAGTAAAAAGGTATACATTCTCATGAATAAGCCTAAAAACACACTCACTACAGTCACAGATGACAGAGGCAGGCGCACTGTGATGGACATCATCAATAATAAAGTAAAGGAGAGAATATATCCAGTCGGTCGGTTAGATAGAAACTCTACGGGACTATTATTACTAACGAATGATGGTGATTTAGCTAAAAAATTATCACACCCCAGTCATGGCATCAAGAAGCTATATCATGTGATACTTCACAAGACAGTGACCCCTTCAGACATAGACAAAATTCAGCGGGGTATCGAGCTTGAGGATGGATTAGCTGAAGTCGATAAGATCAATTATGTAGATCATGAGCCGAAGTCTGAGGTCATGATAGAGCTACACTCTGGTAAGAATCGGATCATCAGAAGAATCTTTGAACATTTAGAATATACTGTAGAAAGGCTAGATCGAATATACTATGGTGGACTGACGAAGAAAGACTTACCTCGTGGTTATTTCCGCCCATTGGAGGGTCAAGAGGTTATTATGTTGAAGCATTTTATGTAGCATTTTATAATGCTTAATACTTTTTATAGGTTTGAATAAAGGTAAATAACTATTAACATTTGAATATGAAGTGCTCAGCGTTCTTTTGACAGTTAAAAAGAGATGGATGGTAGTCAGTCAAAAAGTTGACCTATTAAAATAAAACATACCGCGAAGAAAGGAATCTTAACATTTACTAGTCACGGTAATTAAGAACTTGATAAGGGTATGGAGATGAAACTAAGAAAGGATTCTAATTTAAAAAAGAAATGAAAAAGAAATTTAGATTCATCATTGAAAGGAATAAGACGGGTTATTCTGCATTTGAAATTAGTATTCCTGTTTTCACTATAGGTAAGACATTGTTAGAATTGCAAAATAATGCAGTGGAAGCGATTAATCTTTATTTTGAGGAATCAAGGAAAGCCATAAGTATAAATGATTTAGAATTTGAAATTGACTTCAAGCAATTTTTCGAATATTATAAAATTATTAACTCCAAACATTTAGCTGCTAAAATAGGTATGAATGAATCATTATTATCTCAATATGTGAATGGAAAAAAGAAACCGTCTAAAAAGCAAGTCAATCGTATTGTAAATGGATTACACGAAATTGGCAAAGAACAGTTAGAATTAACTTTGGTATAAAATCAAGCTATGCAAACTTTGACATACTCTTGATGAATAAAGAACAATCACATTATTTGCGATATTAATAAGATTTATGTACGAATACCATAAAGATAAGAGCAGGTATTTTCAATTTACCTGTCAGACCACGACAGAGCATATCATTCCTTTCATTAAGTCTCACAGAGATATTAAGGCCAATTCTAATATTCTGGAAATAGGCTGTGGAGAAGGTGGAGTCTTACAAGCATTCTTAGATGAAGGGCATCAGTGTGTTGGGATAGAGCTCAGTCCGAGTAGAGCAGAGAAAGCTAAAGAACTGATGGCAGATGCGGTAGCTTCAGGAAGATTAGAGCTGATCGCTAAGAATATTTATGACATAGATTATGAGAGAGACATAGACTTTAGATTTGATATCGTCATCCTAAAAGATGTCATAGAGCACATACATGATCAAGCAAAATTTATGGCTCACTTAAAGCATTTTTTAAATCCTGGAGCCAGGATATTTTTTGGATTTCCACCATGGCAGATGCCTTTCGGTGGGCACCAGCAAATATGTAAAAGTAAATTTTTAACGGTATTCCCTTACTACCACATGCTGCCCATGGGAATATATAAGGCGATTTTATCTGTGGGTAAAGAGTCAGAAAGAACCATCGAAGCCCTAGAAGAAATCAAAGAAACAGGAATCTCTATTGAGCGTTTTGAAAAAATAGTCAAAGAGAATAACTACAAGATTGGTAAAAGACAACACTATTTATTTAATCCGATTTACGAGCATAAGTTTGGTGTGAAGCCAAGGAAACAAGTGGGCCTGATTTCGGCCATTCCCTATATCAGAAACTTTGTCACATCTGCCGCTTATTACATCATAGAGCAATAAAGAACTAAGCTACATTTAGTAATCTAGACCGATGCTATGTCCTACTGGTAGCTATCAGTAAGAATAAATAGAGTATAATACTTAATAGAAATAGGTTTGCTGTTTTAATAATCGCCAACTCAGTGTCTCTTGCATATAGGAACGTGCATAATTTCCTATTTGATTAATTGCCCTGAGCGACGCGAAGTCGATTCAGAAAATATATAGCGGCCAGACAGATCAGGATAGAAAGATAACCGACATACTCATAGTTCTGATACAGCCCATCCTCTCCGATGAAGACTATAGCTCCACTGATAAATGAAGCAATGGCAATAGCCAGCTGCTGCATCATGGACTTAAAGCTCATGAAGCTACCTCGATTAGCTGTTGGGGCTGATGCCGAGATGATCGTATTCGCAGGAATCATCCTGCCGACGCCTCCGATGAAAAATAGAGTCGTAATACATACAGCCCAGGCGATTGGCATGAAAGACATCTGAGTGATGAGGATGGTCGGAATAAAAGAGAACAAGACCATCACCACAAAGACTCTCATAAAACCATACTTATCCACCGCTCGCCCAATGATAGGAGAAGTGAATACGGTAGCTATGCCGCCAAAGAAAAACTGGTACGTGATTTCCATTTGGCTAAAGCCGACATTTTTAATCAGATAAGGAGAGATGAAAGGGATGATTAAGAAGTGACCCAGTATCAAAACGAATCCTGCCATCAGCGCATTCACTTGATTCATATCCGTCAATATATCACCAAGTATGTTTTTAAAATTTCGATCAGATCGGACTTTCTCTAAGTGACCCTGCATAGATGGAAATCCAACGACAATCCAGATAGAAACAAAAATAGCTAATACACCAATACAGATAAATGGCAACTGCCAGCTGCCCTGAGCAGCTAAATAAATACCAAATGGTACTCCTAAAGCTGACGCGGCTGCAAAAGCTCCCGTCAGAATACCCATCGCCCTACCTCGCTCCTCAAACTTATAGATGTCACTGACAATCGATAACACAATAGACCCAAGGACACCTCCGAATAGCCCTGTCAACAGCCTAAGGCTGAGCAGCATATGATAACTCTGCGCAAAGGCACATAGAAAAGTCCCCACTCCAAAACCTGCATAAGCTATCATCAATGCCTTCTTTCGATCAAAGACATCTAAATAGAAAATCGCAATCAGCCCAGAAATAACTGCCCCCATGGCATATGCAGATACTAGTATGCTATACTGCGCAGCCGTAATGTCATACAGCTCTATAAAAATATCGCCCAAAGGCATGATCAGCATTGAGTCTATGATGTGCGTAAAGTTGATCAGAGCAAGTGTGTATAAGATGTACTTTCTGGATAATTTCATTCAAGGTGCGAAGGTAAGAAGCTATCATGAATGTATTGCTGGAATATTTATTTCATAACAATAGTATATCCCATCCTCCACTATGCTTCTTTTAAAGTACATATGGATGACTGAGCAGGAAACTAAAGAAGTAATCAATTTAACGACATAGTCGGCAACAACCGAATACTTTGATGAAACATCAGTTCCTTATATTGATAATCCATATACTGAGATAACGGAAGCCTATCGATGAGATTGATCAGTTCGCTCTCTGCGGATACGACGAAGATGGCCCAGAGCTTAGAGCGATCCATGGTCAGGGTATATGTGACGAGCTTGCCACTTGTAAAAAGATCATTAACCACTTGTCGCTGATCAGGGATTCCAGCATAGAGTACAGGATCATAGGGGTCGAGTATGTCAAACTCTACGATGTATTGCTTTAGCTGTGCCTCATCACTCATTCTACGAATCCCTTGAAATTTAAAAAGATCCTACTATCAATAGTGGTAGGAGTAAATGTTCTAAAAGTAAGTCTTATTTCTAAATCAATCAATTCTTCCAGTAAGATATCTTTCACCTCTGGTAAGGAACTGAATAATTCTAAATCACCTGACTGATCTAAAGGAATAAAGTCCATCCAGAAAATCTCGCGCCTAAAGTCAGGATCTGACTGTGAGATGGCAGTGATAGCGATCCGATCCACGAATCTATAGTCGATATTCTGAAAACGACCGCTCAGTCTGCCGCGATTCGCTTTGACACTGCTGATGTTATCTGAAGTGGCATTAGGATTGATGGCATTAATTCTGGTGGGGACATCTCTCACGATAAAGTAATGCGTATCAATGGAGTTAAGCCCTGCAGGGATGCTGAAGAAAGTCTCTATATCTATATCAAATACAGCTTCACTTGACTTAGTACAGCTTAACACCATAAAGCAACACAGGACTACCGCTATCTTTTTCATTCTCATAGACAACGTATAATTTAATTTGAATGTTTCCTTAGCTAGGATTTTTAGAGTAAATTCACACATATTCATTAGCCATATGGGAGAACAAAAAGTCTCATTAGTCAAGAGTAGGAAGCAGATGAGAACGTTCGTCAAGTCCTTGCTCAAAGATGTCCAAGCTTTAGAGCAAATGCTCGAACATGACGTCTTTGAGAAAGGTATTACGCGGATAGGCGCAGAGCAAGAGATGGTCATTGTGAACAATCAAAACTTTAAGGCGGCACCGATAGCGATGGAAGTGCTCGAAGCGCTGAAGGAATATCCATTCATAGAGACAGAGCTGGCTAAGTTTAACCTTGAGATCAATCTAGACCCTAAAGTATTCGAAGGGCACTGCTTTTCACTATTAGAAGCAGAGATAGAAGATAGACTCAGGATTATCGGGAATGAGCTAAAGAAGCATGATGCATCTCTGCTGCTGACAGGCATCCTTCCGACCTTCAGAAAGCACGATCTGGATATGCATAATCTCACACCTAAAAAGCGCTATGCGGCACTGATGGAAGCCATCAATAAGCAACTCATAGGAAAGGATTATGAACTCAGGATTTTTGGCATAGATGAATTATTAATCAAGCACAAGTCGCCTCTTTTAGAAGCGTGTAATACCAGCTTTCAGGTTCACTTACAGACGGAATCAAAAGATTTTGTCAAAAAGTATAATATCGCTCAGGCTCTCGCTGCCCCTATCTTGGCCATTGCTGCTAATTCGCCATTGGTCTTTGGCAAACGGCTGTGGCATGAGTCAAGAATCGCATTATTCCAGCAGTCCATTGATGTCAGGACGACGCATGAGCACTTCAGAGAGAGAAGCCCTCGAGTCAGTTTCGGTAATGGCTGGCTGGATGATTCAGTCATTGAGATTTTTAAAGAAGACATATCACGCTTCAGAGTATTAATCAGTTCTGATATAGAGGAGAATTCCATAGAAATGCTTAAGCAGAATATCACACCTAAACTCAGAGCACTTCAGGTTCATAATTCAACAGTATATCGATGGAATAGACCATGCTACGGCATCTCAGATAATGGCATGCCTCACCTCAGAATAGAGAATCGAGTCCTCCCTGCAGGACCTACAGTGAAAGATGAGATCGCAAATGCAGCTCTATGGCTGGGCTGTATGGTGGGCATGAGTGAAGAGGTAGATGATATCAGAGATCAGATTGCATTCATAGATACGAGGGATAACTTTGCTAAGGCAGCAAAGTTTGGTATTGATTCTAAGTTTACTTGGTTTAATGATCGGAAAGTCAATGCCATAGACTTAGTGAAAGAGTTAACTGGTCTCGCTCGAGTAGGTCTGCAAAGCATGCAGGTAGATAGTGCTGATATAGATCAATACTTAGGCATCATAGAAGAGAGAGTCGAAATGCATATGAATGGAGCCAGATGGCTACTGAGAGGTTATACCAAGCTTAGAGAACAGACGAATGCCGATGAGGCTCTATCAGCCATCACGCACAGCATCATCAAGAATCAAGAGAACAATGATCTGCCAGGACATATGTGGCCAATGCCAGAACTGCAGGAATTTACACAGTACGATACTAGAGATCTCACAGTCTCTGAGATCATGATGACTGACTTATTCACTGTGCAAAAAGAGGATATGTTAGAACTGGTTGCAGAGATGATGAAATGGAAAAATTTTCAATACCTACCGGTCGAAAATATAAAGGGTAAGCTCGTTGGGCTCATATCTTCTAAAGCAATAATGAAGTATTTTAATGACAAACAAGCACCGGAGGGTAAAGCGGAACTGAGTGTGAAAGACATTATGATCAAGGACCCCATCACAGTGACAGGTGAGACAAAGGTGACCGATGCGATAGAGATCATGAATCAAGAGAATGTGGGCTGTCTTCCAGTCGTCATCGGAAATGAATTAATTGGAATCCTTACCGAGTGGGACTTCACACAGCTATCCAGTCGTTTGATCGATCGCTTAGAAGCTACTTCCATTATTGATCCATCAGAAACTTAACTTTTATATGGCTTACCACTATTATATCATGTGCGTCAGCTTAATCTTTGCCCTAAGCTGCAAGGCACCTGATAAACTGATGTCACAATCGAACACTCTTGCAGAAAAACTCGGATATAAGAGTGATGCTAAGCTACTCATCATGCATGCTGATGATCTCGGTGTCGCACAGGGAGTGAATCAAGCGTCGATAAAGGCCTTAGAATCATCCGCGGTCTCTTCAGCTAGCATCATGGTGCCATGTCCTTGGTTTGGTGATCTAGCTGCTTATGCTAGTCAGCACCCAGAGTATTGCTGGGGCATCCATTTGACACTGACTGCAGAATGGAAGTATTATAAATGGGGCGGCGTACTACCGGCCACGGAGATACCAAGCCTGATTAATGAAGATGGCTTTATGTATGACAATGTGCAGGATGTCATCGCTCATGCGAATCTAGAAGAAGTGGAGAAAGAACTAAGGGCACAGATAGATCGAGCTTTAGATTCTGGGATTACTTTATCACATTTAGATTCTCACATGGGGACTTTATTTTCGACTCCTGCATTATTTAAACTTTATGTTAAGCTGGGTAATCAGTATCAGCTTCCAGTCATGATCATGGGTCCTGTCGTACCACCATCATGGAATCTGCAGGAGTACATAGGACCTATACACGCACCTTTAGATCACTTACAAATGCTTTCGGACTTCCCTATTAGTTGGGATGCATTCTACAATGAAAAACTGTCTCAAGTCAAACCAGGATTAAATGAGATCATCGTCCATCTTGGTTATGACAATGAAGAGATGCAAGCCATCATGATTGATCATCCAGCATTTGGCGCATCATGGCGGCAGAAGGATTTTGACTATGTGATGAGCGACGGCTTCAAGGAGAAGTTGAATGAATATGACATTCATCTAGTGAGCTATCGAGAGATCAGAGCAGCATTATTAGCTGAAGTTAAAGGTCATTAATCAAGTCTATGCTAAGAGAAATCAAAGACCTATTTAACCAGCCGTACCCCGATAGTGATGAAATAGGTGATAACATCAGATCTGCATTAATCGCAGGAAGCGTTGTCAGTTTAATTTTATATGCATTTATGCCTTTTGGGATGCATCATATTCCACAAGGTGCTTGGAAGTATTGCTTATTATTTGGATTTAATACTGTAGTTGTAGCTATCAGTTATGACCTGATCTCTTATTATGTATTCCAGATAAAGAAAAATCATCCCAGTTGGACTTTTATTAAATGGCTGTTTTATGTGATGGGTTTATTAGTGTTTATTTCTATTGCAAATTATGCCGCATCTGTCATGCTATTTGACCAAGAAGCAACATTTGTCTATCCACAAGTATTAGTGAGGACATTAATTGTTGGCATTTTCCCAACAGCTATTTTTGGCAGTATTAAAGTCATCAGACAACTAAGAGCTAATCAGCAGATCGCCGAAGGGGCCATCATTCCAAGGACTAAAAAGAGTAAAGCTTCTACAGTAGACATTCCGATAAAAGATTCTAAACAGACTTATGCGATAGAAGCAGACCATATCTTATATGCAGAGGCTCAGCAGAACTATGTCATGATGGTTTATTTATCTAATGGAAAAATCAAAAAAGAAATGATCCGCAATACCATTACTGCAATAGAGAATAGCCTTCAGGAAACTTCCGTCATCAGATGCCATCGTTCATTTTTAGTGAATCCTTTATATATAAATAAGGTGACAGGTAATGCACAAGGCTTGAAGCTGCAGCTGGATCATTTTCCTGTAGATGCTGTTATACCAGTGTCGAGAAAATACATATCGTTATTTCGATGACTCTTCTTACTATAATCAAGCTTTGTCATTCGTCAAGAAGCTTGCTAATCATCAATGAACATTGACATCCATCCCAGATAGAGTTCGCATCTGCTGGTTGACTTGTTAGATTACATTTCTGCAAGTAATTTGCTTTCAAATACAGTACTATGGACGCTATCTTTAAACCATTATTGATCTTACACGTCATCGCTGGCAGCTTAAGTCTTATCACATTTTGGATCCCCATGTTTGTTAAGAAGGGGAGTGATATTCATATCAAAGTAGGAAAGCTATACAGCTATTTGATGTGGACTGTGGTGATAAGTGCTGCGATCTTAAGCTTGATCAGGGTATCCCAAGGGCATTATATGATTGCGGCATTTCTAGGATTCTTGGCACTACTGACGGCCATACCATTATGGTATGCTATTATCATCATCAAGTATAAGAAAGGAGAGATTCCCGATTCTGTCTTGAGTATTCGTAAAGTTTTGAATACTGTACTTGTGATCAGTGCCATTGGACTGATTATATGGGCCATTTTATTGCGACTGGAAGACATGGCTGTGCTGCTGCTGATATTCGGCATCATAGGCCTAACAGCAATTCCTGATGTGCTGAGGTCGCATGCGAAGACTAAGGCAGAGACTAATTGGATTGCAGAGCATATAGAAGGCATGGTCGGGACTGGCATTGCTGCTTATACAGCTTTCTTCGCTTTTGGTGGAAAGTCTATGTTAGGTTGGTTGTTTACGGATCAGTTGATGGTGATACCATGGGTCTTGCCTACAGTCATTGGGGTCTTTATCATTAAGCGGATGAAGCGACAGTGGAAAGTGGCTTAATTTGACAAAAAAAGTTTCAAGAAGTCATGCAGAACTTGCTTCAATTTCTAACATTGATTCGTAAGCTTGGTCTACATAGGCATATTCAGTAGTAGTAAATAAATTCAGGAGTAAGAGAACTGTTGGTCAAGCTGATATGACTTTAGCAGTTTTAGGTCAAAATCTGTACAAATACTTGAGTATAATTTAATTCTGTCAAATACCCTTTAGGTTGCTTTTTATCTTGATTAGATTCGTTACCCCGTTTATTGAGAAAAAACCCTTAAAAGCGAGGTAATAATTCAGGGTAAGCGTGTTCAATTCAAATTCAATACTGTCAATCAATAGACTAAACTTCCCATATGAATAAGGTCTTATTTGCGAAAATCTCTTTAGAATCGTAAAGGAATTTTTAGAAGTGGCGGCTGCCTGCCAGGTACCCAAGACTGAATGGTCCTGTAGGGAATTCAATGTCCCAAATGGACATTGAATAATGAAGGAACCGAAGATTTGTCCTCGGGTGGGGTGGCATTAGCTGGCATAGCTTCCGATAGCTATCGGAACGCTTACTGTTTTGCGATTGAAAAATAGCCTGTCCCGACCATCGGGAAAGGCCCGCACGGCGAGTGCAAGTAAGCTTTGCATCTATAGAAAATGTGTTTATGCTTTACTTCTGAATACCCCTACATAATTCATTTCGAATATCTGAAACAAAAAAGATTATGAAGTCATATTCAGAAGTAAGACAGCTTGGTCTCATAGGTGTCTAATATTTAACCACCCCGTATTTCCCATTTATAATTTCAAAATTTCGGACACCCGCCGTTGTACTTTTTCTTCTTTCTTTTAAAGAATTTAAACTTCCATTTTTTCTTCTTTTTTTTCTTTACTTTTCTTCGGTTGATTTGCTCCTTACAGTCTTCATCAGAAGTAGCCAGTATGTATTCGAATGAATCAGCAGCTTCGATATCTTGCACAGATTTTAATGAGAATAAATTCTCAACAACCAGCGTAGGCCTTTCTTGATTCAGTTTAAAATTCGTCAAGAACTTATAATTATTATTCAGTGTCGTTCTTGACCGAGCAAGTCCCCGATTATAATCGATGATGTGATGTTTCTTCTTAGTCTTGGTCCAAAAGTCATCGTACTGATCATCCAGTATCTGATAAGCGGCACTGTAGTCTCTCTGACTTGCCAGCAGTAAGGCTAAGTTATTTTGACTTGACAGTTCATCATTTTCAGACCAGATGATTTTAGCCGCTTCTTTTTGATTTTGAAAATAGAGTGCGAGAGCTCTATTGCTATTATAGACAGCTTGCATGTGTTTATTGAGCCCCTGAGCCATGAGGAAGGCAGCTGCCGACTTGACAAAGAATGCCTTTGCTTGATTTTCGCGAAAGTTATTTTTATAATATAATCCTACGTCCTTATGGATGATGCCATTCACATTCCAGACCAGATGATTATCAGGATGAGACTGACTTAGTGAGTCTATGTATGATATGGACTCCTGATTTCGATCAGTAGAAGAATAGCACATGGCTATCCCCAGGGCTGCATTCAGATTATCATCATCCATTGTCTTGGCTTGCTTGTAGCAAAAGAGCGCATGCTTGTATTTTTTCAGTCGCAAGGCGGCATTACCAGCGATGACAAAGGTATTGGCATGAGTGGACGCTCGGCCGCTGAGCACATCGAGTGTTTTTTGATGTTTGGACAGTTTTAAATAATAATAACTAAGCAGTTCTCGGATGCGCATATCATCTGAAGCATCGCTGTATAGTGCATTCTCCAGTAGGCGGATCGCTTCAGGCATCTTATTTATTCTGGCCAGACTGTAAGCTTTCACTAAGGTGATTTCTAATTGCTCATCATTTGCTACAGTAGCAGGTTTTATTTTTTCCAAAGCATTCAGGCTGATGAATGGATTACCCTGAATCAATCCGGTATGAGCTTGTGAGAATAATACTTGAGTTTCATTGGGCCTAAGCCTTAGTGCATCTTCATAATACAGATGAGCTAGGTCAAAAGAGCCTTTATTTGTAGCCTGTTCTGCAAGTTTGCAAAGTGCTTCGACTTGTTTGGTTTCTGATTTATGCTTTAATGAAAAAGCGTGGCGTTCTGACTGGCTCCCCTTCTTACCACCTAAAGAAGAAGCTTTTTTAAAATCATCAAGTGCTGCTGAATAATCATTTTGGTTCAGTAAAATAATGGCTCTGTTATAATACAAAGAGGGATTATCTGTACCATTATTGATGATTTTATTTAAGGTCTGAATCGCAACATCAGTATCACCTTCCATCGCTGAAAGAACAGCAGAATTTTGCTTTACTTTTTCCGTCTCTTTACAATGTGCTTCAGCTTTTTCTAATAGCTCATGTGTGCTTTGAAAGTCTCCGCGCTTTAGTGCAGCATTGGCAGCATTAAGATAGTTGGACTGTGTAGATGCAGAGACCGAGCAGAACAGAAGCACTGATAAATTAAAATACTTTGATAATAAAGGATGGTGTCTGAACACAGTAATTGTATATAAATGTTGACAATTTAGTAAAGCATTAAGTTCCATTAGAGTGTTAAAGTATGATGTGTTGTGTTGGATTTCTATCATCAAATATTTAGGTGATACAGCGACTTAGCTTTAGAATTTAAAGCCCTAATATTCTCAAGTCTGTCTATAAGTAGTAACTTCCGATTTGTGTTCAGATTCAAATATCAATTGGTTTTCCTTTTTGTAATAGTGTTCTATGTAGATACTGAAGCACAAGACTTATGCACTGGTAACTTAGGGGAGAATGTCTTTGCAGATGGAGATTTTGGAAGCGGTAGTGATCAGATACTATTAGAAGATCCTGAGATAGCTACTGGTTTCATATACGAAAGGAATCCGCCACCATTTGATGGAGAATATACAATTACTAATAATTCTGATTGGCCAAATAAATATGGGACATGGCTCGGGATCGGAGACAATAGCTCGGACCCTGATGGCTATATGATGGTAGTCAATGCAGATTTTACGCCAGGTACTTTTTTTGAGCAAGTGGTATCTGGACTCTGCGAAAATACGACCTATGTATTTTCTGCCGACATCATCAACATGATTCAGAGAGGCGTCACAGATCATTCAGATCCAGACGTTTCGTTTTTACTAAATGACGAAGTCTTCTTTAAAACAGGACTGATTTCAAAATCAGAAGAATGGAATACCTATGGCTTTACATTTACGGCTGGTGTAGGAGAGACTGACCTTGTACTGACACTTAGAAATAATGCGCCTGGTGGCAGGGGGAATGATCTGGCACTGGATAATATATCATTCAGAGCCTGTGGTCCAGATGCCTCGATCGTCGCCCCGTCGTCCAGAATAGTCTTGTGTCCAGATAGTGCTCCGATAGATCTGGCGACTGATGTCTCTGACACCGATTTCAGCTTTGTACAATGGCAGCGGAGCCTTGATCAAGGGAATACTTGGAATGATATTGCAGGAGCAAATGATCAATTATTTTCTCATGAAGCGTTTGATATTGGGCAGTATTCCTACAGATACTATGCCGCCCAATCGTCAACTAATTTATCCAATACACTTTGCCGCATCGTGTCAGATACCACCGTAGTAGAGATCTTGCCTATCGAATTTTCTGTGATAGATACCATCTGTGAAGGAGCAGTATTTGACTTGGGGCCACGACAGATTTCAGAAACGGGTGTATACACGGCGCAGCTGGTGGGCAGGATGGGTTGCGATAGCATCGTGACGCTGGACTTAACAGTCATCAATGATCGAAAATTAGAGCTGGTGACTGATGTGTCTGATCCAGCTTGTTTTGGCTTTTCTGATGGAAGGATCACAGTGACTGATGTGGTCAATGGCACACCACCATTCATTTATATTTTTGGAGGCGACACGATAGGCTTGAGGGAGTATAATGATCTGCCGGCTGGAGATTATACGGTAGCTGTGGTAGATCGGTTTATGTGTGCCGATGATCTTGTGGTGAGTATTGAGGCACCAGATGAATTTTTCGTTGATCTGGGAGATGACATAGATGTATTATTGGGAGAGGCGGTGACACTGGTACCGACGGCTAGTGAGCAGCTTAGTGGTTTTAGTTGGAATCCACTACCAGATGATCCATCATGTCCCGATTGTCGAGAGCCAAGCTTCACACCCTTTGATAATGTACAGCTTCAATTATCGGTGACTAATGCCGATGGATGTGAGGCAACTGATGAAATATCCGTCCGTGTAGATAAGGACTATAGCGTGTATATTCCCAATGGGTTTTCTCCAAATGCCGACGGGACAAATGATACTTTTACCATATATGCACGTGAGGGCTTAATCGAGGAAGTGGAAGATTTTATGATCTTAGATCGCTGGGGCAACATCCTGTATGAGACTCAGGATCTCCAGATCAATGATCCCACTTCGGGCTGGGATGGCAGGTATGGCGACCAGAGAGTGAGCAGTGGACCATATACCTACTCAGCAAGGATTCGTTTTATTGATCAGCGGGTGGAGACTTTCTGGTGCTATCATGATCATAAATTGAATCAGAAGGAAAGATCTAGTGTATGAATATAAAAAGGGGTTTCAGACATTTTGAACGCCCGCCTTTGTTGCGCTTCCTTGAGGTCTTGAACCTTGACCCTCTGATTATGAGTCGCAAGCAAAGCAGCTAAATGAAAAAATACTTAAATTATCTAAATTCAAAAATGTTATTTCTGGAAAGTGAATTGCAACTTTTATCATCAAGATAAATGTCATCTAAAGGAAGTTTAAACTAACGAATAGTGAAAAAAATGGTGATTCATGTTTG
>Ga0209187_1002551_pt1 | contig 16968 bp, 15 predicted proteins | sample BantaG_FD_187430 | JGI IMG/M metagenome (GOLD analysis project Ga0209187, IMG submission 187430) | Marine algal microbial communities from Bantry Bay, Ireland - BantryBay_4 metaG (SPAdes) (version 2) | ecosystem: Host-associated > Algae > Red algae > Unclassified | place: Bantry Bay, Ireland... | reverse complement strand
ATTTAGATGGTTAAAAAATAAAGGATAAAGATCGGAAATTTTTGGGAAGCTACCGAAGGTTTTCGTTCAACACTGCATATGAGATCAGACTTGCTATCGCTGCGTCCGCTCCATATGCTTGGATGTTCGCTTCCATTAAAAAAATGAAAATGAAACCAATAAAAGAAATACGAAAACTAATTGGTAAAAATAAGATAGAAATAGTCTTTGAAGAATTAGAAGAAAGGTTTGATAAAAGACCTCACAAAAGAGACTTATTGATTTCAATTAAAAATCAACATAATCAACTTAGATATAAAAATATAAAAGGAGTAATTACCTACGAAAATGAAACAGTTGGGAAAAATAAAATAATCGATAAGATATTAGATTTAATATCTAATGAAGAAGATATACCACCTGAGAACAATCCAACTAAAAAAGAATCAGGAAAATTATTCAAATACATTTTTAAATCTGTAAATCCCAAAACAGCAAATACATTATTTTCGGCAGCACTTGCTGTTTTTATTGGAAGTGTTGTAATATGGATTTTATGCATTTTAGTATCCGAAGTAAACATTCTAAATCAAACATCAATTTCAAGTTGGATAGGAAAAATTAACAAAATTATTTCAAAAACACTTCTTTTATCTTTGGCGTCATTGTTATTAATCGGAACAGTAAAATTTAAAATTTTTAATATTCAATTTTCATTATCCCTTGGTGAGTGTTTATTGTATTTATCTTCAATATATTTTCTATGTCTAATCAAACCTCTGATTTTTAACGAAACAGTTATTGTCTATCGCTTTTTTATAACCTTGTTAATAGTTTTTGCTCTTTATAAACTTGCAGGAATGTTATCCTATTTTATAAGAAATAAAAGTTATGGAGATAGCTTGATTGAAATGGGAATAATTAGCTTTTTTATTTTTGAATTATACAACAAATCCGAAATGATTTTTTATCTCCAATAATATCAATGAACTATAAAATTATTTTATTATGAACAAATTTAATGTTGCTTGTCCGGGTTGTAAAGGAATATTCCTTCATAAAATCATTAAGGGCTTCTCAAAATTATGGCACAATGGACCTTTGAGAGGACCAGCCTGTATCCAAAGTATTGATTATGTTTTATATGATGATTGTGAGCATTGCGCTCCAGAAAGATTTGCAGATTGTCCTGAATGTGATAATCACAAAATAGGTTCACCTACAAATCGAAAATGTAAATCTGAGGAATGAAAAACGGAAGCGAACAATGCATATACGGTGCGACAAGTAAAGTCGCTTTTCTATACTGTTGAACCTAATTTAACCAACACCTTACATGAGGTTAAACAAAGGATTCAACCCTACGTATTGCCGTAGGTTTTCTACTTCGGGGTGCGTCGCTGGTAACGGCGAGGTGCTAAGCCCGAAGAACAACAAAGCTCACCTTAGGATAAGTAAGATAAGCGGAGGCTAAGAGGCCAAAGCGAAAACTGCTAGTCTTTTGCGGTGTGAGGAAGTGGAATGAATGGTATGTGTAACATATGTGAATCACTGTAAGCCTCGTTACATTGAAGCGGCGGAAAAGACTAAGTCTAGTTTCTTACAAAATTACAACCGCCGTAGTCAAAAACAACAAAGGGTATAGTTGTCAAGTTCGTGTACTCATGGCACGCAATTACTTTCCGACAGCTGTCGGAATGAAAATTCCTTCGGGGTAAAGGTGAACACTAACCCGTTCGGTATGAAAAGTGAAACTTGGTAAGCCTGTATTTTTCCATCTTTGAGTGGTAGGAAGAGAGTAATCTCCAACGAAGGAAGTGCAGGTAAGGGATGCTGGAAGAAGCGAATGTCTTGTTGTAATGACAAGAATAAACGTTGAGATTTGAATTAGGTAAGAAAAAGCAAATCAACATTACGTTCAGCGAAAGCTGTGCTGACTTTCGGGTGCTTGTGGTAGTGATATCACAAGTGCGGCAGGTGCTCAATTACGAGAGGCTAAAAGGACGTACAGTATTGAGGAAAGCAAAAGATGCGAAGCAAATTTCAGTTAAACGATTTGTCACAGCAGTGCGCCTTGATCGATGTCAAACTTCTGAAATTCTATCGACTGAATAGAGCTCAGGACATTCGTAAGTACATGATTTAATAGTATCGTAAAGTCAAAGTTAGCAATTTGTTATCTTTGGTGCGGTGACAAGACCGTTAGCAGCAAAAACAGACGAATCAAGAGATAAATGGTTAAGGAATAATATTGATAGAAAAAAACGTAACCACAGAAAAACAAGTATTGATAAAATCGATTAATGAGGAGTTAGCAAATTCAATCACCAATCAACCAAAAAATGATCAGACTAACCATACTTCTACTTCTATTTCTCAACGGAACCGCATTCGCTCAAAGTCCAGTAATAAAATTGACGTATGAGCAAGTGGTGACTAAAAAGTCTACGGGAGAAAAGCCGATCAAAAAATCAGCGGGTATCATGAATTCTTTTCAGCCCCTACTATTATCATTCGTTGAATCCACTAGCGATCTAAAAAGAGTGGTATTGGTAGAGGAGGATAAAATTTATGTAGAGAATTATTTGTTAGATCAAGAAGGAATATATAGTGCTAAAATTGGGAAGAAGGGCGGGATTTATTATTTAAACAGCCTGACGGGAGAGGAAAAATTATTTAACGATAAAAATATTGCCTTTGCCACAAAAGAAGTACCCGACAAGTTTAAATTAAAAAACAAGAAGACCAGAAAACCGGGAGAATTGGAAATCTATAAAGCTGAAAATAAAGATATGTTGATCGAATATCACGTCAACCCTCAGCTACAAATGAAGATGAAATCTCCGCTAAGTGAAGAATTTCTTTTTGATAAAAAAGTGATTGTAAAAAGTATAAAGTACCTCAAAGAAAAAAACCAAGAAATTACCAATGAATTGATCTCCATCGATACCATCCCGAATGGCGGTCTGGAGGCTTATTTGAAGATAAGTCAAAAAAGAAAATCCCATCTGGCCAACCAGCGGATTACCGCAGATAGCATTGATTACCACGAAGAGATACCGGACATTTATGTTCATCAAATTGGAAATGATACCATCGTATCGTTAAACAAATACAAGGGGAATGGAAAATATCTGCTGGTAGATTTTTGGGGTACCTGGTGCAAACCCTGTCTGGCTTCCATTCCAGAACTAAAATTATTTTATGAGGAGTATGCTGATAAAATTGACTTGATTGCGCTCAACTATAATGATCCAAACGAAACGAGGGTTAAAGAAAAGATTGCGCAATATGAGATGGACTGGGACCACGGAAGTGTTTCTGAAAAAGTACTGAAGCTCTTAAACCCCGAGGTATATTTTCCGGGCCTATTGTTATTTGATGATAATATGAGATTGCTGGTTAGAGATAGATCGAAAACCGGTTTAGTCAAAGTAAAAACTATTTTAAAAGAATGAAACCTGTCCTGGGAGAAATAATGTCCGCATATGTTTTGTGGTTCAAAAAAATGCTTTCGATTTTAGAACAATAACGCTGACTAAAACGTGTAGGTAGATAAGTGGGGCGTGTGGGTGTTGGGTTGGTCTCTTTCATTAAACGAAAAAAAATTAACAACAGTCAAAAAATAGAAAATGAAAGTTCACATTTTTAAAGGTAATTTTGAAGATATAACAAAAGCTGCTAATTATACTGAACCGCAATGGGAACCTGAACCTGAAAAAGGTACAACAGATGAAGAATATATTCTGTGGGAAGAAAGGAACCCAAGGTTTGAAATGCAAGCAGATTTGAATTGTCACTTGGATTCTGATTTTATCGAAACAATTCCAAGTCATAAAACTGATGTCGTTAGATATTTGAAGTCAATGGTAAAGAATCCTTTAGAAGTTGAACCTATTATTAATGAGTTTGAAGATAAAGAAACTGTTCTTATATTAATATTCGAAGATGCTATTAGTGGGAACGAAAAACAGTTTGACGATACTAAAAAAATGAAATATTTAGGAGAATATGAAAGTACCTTGAGAAGTCTTTCTTAGGAATGAGGTATTAATAAATTAAGAATTTTGGGTTAGAGATTTTTGTTGCTAGTAAGGCAAAAAACTAGTATAATTAATAAAGTTGAAATATTTTGTAAATAAAAAACGGATGATAACATTAAGGAACGAGGATTAAATAGATTAAGAAATTTTGAGTAGGTAGTTTTTGTGTATAACGAGTTGAAAAACACAGACATAGCCGTAGCTATGGCGCGTATTTTAAACGAATTTAGTGGCAGGAATAACACCGGGTTCGTCCAACGAATCAGTATCTTTATGATTATCAATATCAGAAAAATAGGGTATTGATTATCAACGGCTAAAAGACCTCTTTCAGGAACTAAAAAATAAATATCAATATGAAAAAACCGATTTTACTTTTTATTACAACCCTAATTCTTTTTGGCTGTAAACAGAGCCAAAATCAAAAGGAAGATAAAAATTCAATAGAAACAATTGAACCCAAAGGAGTTGATAATATCGCTTATAAATGGGGAAATATGGCATTGATCGCTCAAGCCAATGATACTGAAAAATTCAAACCAAGACCGACTGTCACTTCTCGATATTTAGGTTTAATATTTGTCTCTGTATTTGATGCTTGGTCAATGTATGATGAGAATGCCCTTCCTGTATATCTTAAAGGCGTTAATAGAAGGCCATCAAAAGAGCACACATTAAGTAATAAGGAAATTGCCATAAGTTATGCTGCTTTGGGAACATTGAATGAATATTATTTTTCAGATAAACCATTGTTTGCAAAATTTATGACAGAATTGGGATTAGACCCAATGAACAAATCCCTAGACCCTTCTACACCAGAGGGTATTGGTAATTTAGCTGCAAAAGCAGTTATTGAAGCTCGAAAAGGAGATGGCTCCAATCAATATGGAGAAGAAGCCGGTTCTAATGGCAAACCTTATTTTAATTATGTTGGATATGAGCCTGTTAATTCTGCTGATAAGAATGTTGACCCTAACCGTTGGCAACCTAAATATTTTTCTGACGGGAAAGGGGGGAAATATGCACCTGGATGCTTAACTCCATTTTGGGACAAGGTCAAACCTATAGCCTTAAAGTCAGGAGATCAATTTCGCCCTGGACCTCCACCAATGGTAGGTTCAAAACAACTGGAAAAAGAAGTTCAAGAAGTAATAGAGTTACAAGTTAATCTAACAGATTATCAAATAGCGTTAGTAGAGTTTATGCGAGATGGTCCACAATCTGTACAACAAGCTGGGCACTGGCTAAAGTTTGCACAAGAAGTTTCTCGTAGAGATAACCATACACTTGATCAAGATGTCAAAATGTATTTCTTGAACCAGGTGGTTGCAATGGATGCATTCATCGCTTCTTGGGATTCAAAAATGTTCTACGATTATGCTAGACCCTATGCTTTAGTTCATCAATATTATGAAAATCAAAAAATTAAAGCTTGGGGAGGGGAAGGTATAGGAATGATAGATATGGACGGAAATGAATGGAGACCCTATTCACCTGAAATATTCTTATGTCCACCATTTCCAAGTTATACATCAGGTCATAGCACTATTAGTGGAGGTTGTGCGGAAGCTTTGAAAATGTGGACAGGAAGTGACGAATTTGGATCGGAAGCTACTTTGGTTGCTGGAGCTCTTACAGAGACGGACGCTGAAAATTTAGGAGATACCATTACTTTAAAATTTCCAACCTTTACGGAAACTGCAGAAATGGCGGGTATTTCAAGAGTTTTGGGTGGCTATCACATTCAGGCGGATAATGTTGCTGGATTAGAATTGGGGAGAAATGTAGCAAAAGAAACTTGGAGGTTTTATAAAAAACATTTAGGAGAAGAATAACGCCACACAACACTAAAGGCTGAAAGTCTGCATATTCCGAAACGTCTGGTTCTTCATCGCTTTTGATAAAAAGGAATACGCACAAGAAACCAATGTTAAAAATTTTTAGAAAAATTCGCTATAACCTTATCGAGAAAAATAACTGCTCTCTTTCTGAGGGATTATCCAACTGTATGGTGACAAATCCCTTTTTACTTGTCCTAAATCAAGACCAGGTGGAATCATAGCTTGTCGTTCCCTACCGTTCAAACTTACCTCATTCTCTGCATAAATTTCTGGGGAAATGTAGTTTTTCTCTTCTAGGTAATACTCTTTTAGATAGTGGGCAAATTGTACAATAAAATCTGGATTTCCAGCTATTTTTCGGATTTGAGTTTTATTTAGATGATCAGATAACTTGACGGATTCTATTGCGCTACTTTTGGCATCCTTTACGGTAAATTTGATGCTACCTTGCTTAGTCCGTAACATCATCCTCCAGGCAAAAAAATGGCCTTGCTCCGTCCAACTCGCATTACCTGGATACAGATGAAGTCTTAAAGGAACAAGCAACTGCAATATCATATATAGTGAGAATACTAAATAAATGAATCTCTTCTTTCTACCTAAGGAGTAAGTTTTAATTCCCACTGGTAGTAAATGCGTTCTTAATTTCCATTTGCGAAAACTACTTGGTGCAAAAAACAATGCGGTAGCAGCCATAGAAAACCAGGGAAATGTCCCTACTCCAAAAGTTATAACGTTAGCAAGATGAAAAAAACAGCAGATGAAAAAAGCAACCTTCCGCGTAGGTCGGTACAGCATAGAAGGGACGATGAGCAAGTCAAAGAGTAGTCCTCCATAAGCAACAATATAGGCATATGAAGTAGAAGAGAGAATTCCACCAATCAAAGGGTAATCGGCCTTCCTTCCTAACCAGATTTGCACCGGTTGAGCCTGGAACCAATCAGCATTAATTTTTGCAATACCGGAATAGAAGTAAACAACAGATAACTGAAAGAGTAAGATATAGACCGTCCATGCGGGTACTTCTGAGACTTTGATCTGTGGCTTTCGCCAGCTATCAAAGGAGTAACCTCGATTAGCCGGTAAAAACAGAAACAAGAATAATATCAATGAGTACAGGTAAAAATGATTGATGTATAGCGACTTCTCCATTAAGAATAGAGATGCTCCAGATAATAAAAACAACGGTGTCACCCATCGATAATAAAAACCCATCGCAAACAAGATTCCAAGAATGAAATTGAACATAAAATGCCCTTGAATCATCAGCGGAGACGACCACGGCTCAATAAACCCAGTCATCAAATAAGAAAAATGCATATTACCCTGTATCAGTGTCTGACCATAATTAGTGAATACCCCTAAACTGAACTCTAGCGAGATCAATACACCTAACACAATACGTGCATAGACCAAAGGAGCAATATCAATTGGCTTTTCTAATATGGATAAAACTTTTTTCATGTTTAGAATCTCTTCCTATTAATCTACAGACAGAATAAACAACCAAAGAGAGGTATCAACTCTCAACAATAATTATCCTTCAAATACTATACAAGGTAAATAGAAATCTCCTTGAAAAAGTTATATTTGGATAAAAAAATGAATTAACTCATTCCTTACAGATATAGGGATACCTATTTATTGAATCTACAAAATGGAAAATCAAAATTCATATTGCTCAAGCAGGAGAACATTGGTTCTCCCAGAATTTGCCTGAGATCATCTAAAAATTTACAAGTGGAAGGAAAAATAAAGTTAAATTGATTATCTTGGCATCATGAAAACAGTTATCCAACTATCCATCCTTACCCTCAGCTTCCTGCTGCTGTATCTTCCATCTGTTTTTTCACAAAACGGAGAAACTCAAAACCCGCCTTTTGAGGTACAACAGACTTATCCTTATATCTCCGTTTCAAAAACTCAGCTAGCCGAAGCAAATACGCTGCAAGACCTAAAAAATAACTATAATCATCTCCACCTTGAGTACAAACCGACTTGGGTCGAAAAATATATTTCCGTGGAAATTCAGGTTTGCCAGGATGGTGAACTTAAAAAAGCGACTGGTACAAACGACCAATTGACCAAGGAGCAGAAAGACCTACTGGCAAACGCAGATGCTGAAAAAGAAATTCAAGTCAACATTAATTATTGGCCAAAAAATAATCTGGTTCATAACGAATCTAAAACAATCAATTTTTCCTTGTCTATCAATCCTGAAAACAGCGCTACCTACCCCGGTGGAACCAACGCCTTAAATCAGTTCCTGGAAGAAAATGTCATTGGAAAAATTCCCGCCAACAGTTTTCAAAACTATGATTTGGCAGCCATTAAATTTAATATCAGCCCCTCCGGTCTTATTGACCAGGCCTCCATCTTTGGTGCCGAATATCAAGCCGGAAAATTCGATGCCATCAATCAACAACTCCTGGCCGCCATCCGGAAAATGCCCCGTTGGCAACCAGCCACCTACGCCGATGGTACTCAAACCTCGCAAGCTTTTGTACTAGCCGTTGGTAGTAAGGAGAATTGTATCTTGCCACTTTTGAATACTAAGAATTATTAAACCTGTCTCTCAGCATAATATTTGGAAGTATAATGTTTTTTAAATTTTGTGAGACAACTCCATTTCTGTAACTGGTACTCTATCTGCAGTATAGGATTGTTTTTTGAATTCCTTTAACCATTCTTTCATAAAAGAACACCTAACCATGAAAAAATATAAGGTGTGGAACAGGAAATAAAAGATACGCTTGGTTTTAGGGATATGGTTTTAACGGAGGTACTTAAACTTGAAACTGTTAACTTTTCGGACGCTGAATTTCTGGAAACCACTAACCCGGATAAATGCGCAAGGCTTCTAAATGGGGAAATAAAAGTAGCTTTACAAGCCCTTTGGTTTTTGCACTAAACACCGATTAAATAGCTCAACAACTCAACAACTCAACAACTCAACAACTCAACAACTCAACAACTCAACAACCCATCAACAACTCCATACCATATTTCGATTTCGGGGGAACCGGTAAAACCATGCACTTCGCTCACGCTAATGCGTATTCTCCCGGATCGTACCTGCAATTATTAAAACCACTCACTAAAGAATATCGAGTTATCGGTATGAAACAACGTCCGCTCTGGCCAAACACCGATCCGAAATATTTGACCAATTGGGAACAGTTAGCAGATGATCTAATCCTTTTTTTAGATCAGCAAAAACTAAAGGAAATCGTCGGAATTGGCCATTCTCTCGGTGCGGTCGTCTCCGTAATGGCGGCCAAAAAAAGACCCGATTTATTTCGACGTTTAATCCTCCTTGAGCCGGTTTTATTTCCACAATATTTTCAGTGGATTTTTGCCGTGGTTCCGATCTGGTTACGACAGCGCTTCATTCCCGTCTCTAAAATTGCTAATAATCGGAAAGATCAGTGGCCCGATCGGGAAACTCTTTTTAATTCATATCGAAAGAAGCGAATCTTCCGGGACTTATCCGATCTCATCCTCAACGACTGGATCGACCATGGAACTTTTAAAAACGTAGAGGGACAGCTTCAGTTGACCTTTCCAAAAGCCTGGGAGTCAAGAGTATACGCGACGGTTCCTTATGTGATTAATGATATTTTTAACCTTTCCATTCCCGTTCATATTCTTCGTGGCGAAAAAACCAATGTTATTTCACCAACGATCTGGCAACGGATCCAACAACGTCTTCCAAAAGATCATTTATGGGAATTAGAGAACGCAAGTCATCTCGCTCCGTTAGAATTTCCTATGGAAGTGGGAGAATGGATATTGGCAGCGGCGGACAAAAAATAGTAGAAAATAAAAAATTATTAACTCATTCCTAAAAAAACATGGTAACCATCTTTCGACGATTACCATGTTTTTTATATTCAAAATATTTTATTCTTAACTCATTACCTAGCCGTATAACTATTCCCTTCTTTCAGATGGGTTTCAATTCCTTTTTTGGTCTTAAACTTAGTGGGTACTGTATATACTATATTTTTTCCGGGCTGATTGACTTCAAAATGTAGATGTGGACCACTGGACCAGCCCGTATTTCCACTATAACCAATCACATCACCGACTTTGACTTCATCACCCACTTTGACTTTACTACCATTATGTTTCAAGTGAATATAACGGGCGGAAGTTCCGTCTTCGTGGTAAATCACAATATAGTTAGCTTTACCCTGACAGCTAGAAGATTTACAACCCGTACTAGAGTCTTCTTTCACTCGGATCACCGTGCCACCTCTTGCCGCACAAACCTTGGAGCCAACGTCCATATTAAAATCCAGACAGTTCATATTTTGGTGCGAAAAGCGACCGCCATAACCTTGTCCTACAACGTAGGATTTATTGGAAGCAAATGGCAGCGAGTATTCGTAGGAGTCGTCGTGCTTGGCATTAAGAATATCGCCTACGTTATAATTAAAACTGTAGCGATAAGACATACTGCCACTTCTGAGTGTTTTGGAAGGAGAGATAGTTAGCAATTTAAATTTTTCCGATCGAGTAGGAACAACTGCCGTAAAAGGCAGGGTTACATCGGTGGTCATATTGGTTAAATCCGGAAACTGGATATCTACCGTCAGCGGACAGTATCCAGTGTTTTTGGCATAAATAGCAACATCACCGTTTGGTTGATCTACTTCCTCAATAAAGAGCAATCGGTCTTTATTTTGAAAATCGTAGCCGTGTGCGTGGTCGTGAAGGTGTGACTTTTCATCTTCTAATGTGGTGGCCCCCAATTGTTGACCAACCAGATAGATTCCAGCAATCAGGGCAAATAGACTAGACGCAATTTTTATAAATCTCATACGAAAGATATTTTTATGGGAAATTCAATCAGGAAAAGCGTGAGTTCTTACCACTATCTAACGTAAGTTAAGACAAATCTAGTGCCAGTCACAAGAGGGTGACCGGTTAATAATCTGTTAATTTTCAGCAGCAGGAGTAAATTAGTCGGTAGCATCCGTACCTTTGTTGAAATCGTTGTTGCCAAGGATTTCTCTGGCGTTTTCAGCTTCCGAAGCAGTCGTAAAAATTTCGATACTACCAATCACCGAAAAACTACTATCCTGTTTGTTCATCTGGTGTGCGGGAATTCCATGATTTTTTAAGACGGTTTCCGCTAGATTGGCTTGTAAAGGTTGGGTAGTAGAGTAGACCTTGACCATTTCTTCCGGATCATTGGCAACCGGAGCAGTAATAGACGCTTGCGCTACCTTTTGTTCTGGCACGAAAACCATAGAAATAGAGTTTACACAATGTCTGGTATTTTTTTCCGTAAACCGTTCGCCTTTAAAAACATGACCTAGATGACCTTCACAATTGGAACATACAATTTCAACCCGTCTGCCATCAGCATCGGGTACCCGCTTAACTGCACCGGCAATTTCGTCATCAAAACTAGGCCAGCCACAATTGGAACTGAATTTATCTTCTGATTTATAAAGTGGCGTATCACATTGTCGACATATATAAACTCCGGGTAATTTATTATCCGTATATTCGCCAGTAAAGGGTCGTTCGGTGCCTTTGTTTAAGATGACACGTTCTTGCTCGGGGGTTAATTTATTATAAGACATATTAAAATTTTTTCAATATTTAAGAAACAAGTTAAGTAACTTCAGCGTAAATTCAAATGATACAACGAATCAGATTCAATTTAGATCAAATACTTACCGTTTTTTCACAAAATCCGGTACTTATGATCCAGTATACCCTATGTTTTTATCTCAGTTTATTAGCTTTCACCTTTCTAGGTAGCAATACGGCTTCGGCTGATAATATCTTTTTTAACGATTCTATTCCTCCCGCACCTACTTTAAATGCTGGTAGTTTAAATGTTGGTGGTCCCTTCACCGTTGGGATTGGTTTTACGGAAGAGGTTTACGGCCTCACAGCTGATGATTTTTATATTGAAAATGGAGCGGTGATCGAAGTCACTGGTGAAATTTTGAATTATACGGTTCTTATTGAGCCTCTTGCAGTCGGTTTGGTCCGATTCAAGGTGCCCGCCGGGGTAGTAGTAGATCAGGCAGGCAACGGAAACCTGGCTTCTGGTACGTTAAGTGTTAATTTTACAGATGAGGAAGAACCGTCCGTCGTCCTTTCTACCCCGCAAAATACCGTGGATGCTATTTTTCCGGTTATGGTGGAATTTAATGAACCAGTTACGGGATTGGAAATTGATGATTTTAATATAAGTAATGGCGCCGGAGTCAATTTGACGGGCAGTGAAATGAGTTACACCTTAACGGTCAATCCCGGATCAGTTGGAGCGGTCTCAATATTTTTACCCGCAGCGGCGGTGGTAGATACGGCCGGAAATCCCAATCTGGTCTCTAATTTTTTACAGGTGAATTTTGGTACTTTGGACACGACACCACCGGAGGTAACTTTGAGCACAGCGGCCAGTGAAGTTTCGGAAGCGTTCATCGTAGAAATTAGATCGTCCGAAGAAATTACCGGATTAGCATTGTCAGACTTTTTGGTCAGTAATGCGGAGTTGTCAAACCTTTCTGGCGTTGATAATGTATTTACTTTGTTGGCTACCCCAATTCTCGAAGGAGAAATAAGATTACAACTGGAGGCGCAAACCATTGTTGATTTATTTGATAACCCAAATGGAGCTTCCAACGAACTGGTGCTAAATTATCTAATTCCTTTGTCACCGGATACGATTAGACCCACTATTCTTTTAGCAGAAGTGCCCACGGGGATAGAAGGAGAATATGAGGTCCAGGTTGAATTTAGTGAATTGGTTGACGAATTAACTCCCGCTGATTTAAATTTAATAAACATTTTTGTATCTTCTTTTACAAAAGATGATCAAATTTATAGAGTTGAATTAGTGGCCCTTGACTTTGGAACTGTCGAATTTTCCATTGGTGAAAATATGGTAGCGGACGAAGCGGGGAATGGAAATATTGCTTCGGAGATCCTGGTATGGGAATTTGTGGATAACACCCCCATTGATCCTGAACCAGTGCTGGATGTTACGCTCAATCGAATCGACAATGCTATTCAGGTAGACTGGTTAACCAATACTGAGATTGAGAATGCCTATTTTGAAGTACGGCACAGTGGAGATGGAATCAATTATACGGTGCTGGAAACGATCAATAGCGCCAATAACCAAAGTGGGTTGTTTCCTTATAATTTCCTACACGATTTACCTGTTTTTGGAATGAATTTTTACTATGTTCGACAGTATGATCGGGATGGTAATTTTCTGGATTCTGAAGTTGCTATATTTGATTTTATTAATCTCTTTCCAGATGCACTAGTGTATCCCAATCCAGCCACGAATATTGTTACTTTTAACACCACGGAATACGCGGGTGTTCGCTGCGAAATTATGGTATATAATTCATTGGGACAGATATTCCTGTTAAACGTATACGAAGCTTTACCCAATGTACCCATCGAAGTGGATATCAGCGATTATCAGGAAGGGGTTTATGGGGTGCAATTCTGGATTAAGGAAACGGCCAGGGTATCGGATAGTTTTGTAGTGGTGCGGTAGGGTTGGTGTTTTGATGTCTTCTTAAATTGTTTACAATAAAGTCTGCCGCCCGTCAGAAATACAACCTATAAATCACAGTTAGTGGCAATTTTAAATAAATGCAGATTATCTTTCCCCTTTTTCCTCCACATATTTAATAATATGCGGCGCCGTTAATCCGTGAATCACAATCGAAAACAGAATGACCAAAGAAGTAATCGCGTACATTTCTTTCCGTTCTGAAAAGTCGCCGAAAGTCACAAAAGCCCAGGCCAGATAAAAAATAGAACCGATTCCTTTAATTCCTAAAAAGCTGATTCCCAAACGTTCCTTAATTGAAATCCTGGTCCCCATCAGACCCAACATCCCCGCTATCGGACGGATGACCAAAATGATCAACAAGGCGACGAGTATTTCTTGCCAGCCAATGTTTTCGAGTACACCGTTGAGGAGGGAACCGCCAAATAAAACCAGCCAAAAAACGAGTAAAAAACGTTCGATCTCTCCTACAAAATTATGCATCTTGTGTTTAAAATCCTGTTCTTCAATCTCTACCTGACGAATAGTTAAACCCGCCACAAATACCGCCAGAAATCCGTAACCATACAAAAGCTCGGTTAAGCCGTAAACAAAGAAGGTAGTAGACAAGGCCAGGAACCCATCTCGGGTACGAATATTGGCTACCTGCGGTAATTTTTCCAGGAGATAACCGACGGCCCGTCCGAGAACAAAACCCAATATAATTCCCAATATAATTTTAATAAAAACCTTATAAAGAACCCATTCTCCCAACGCAAAATTTTCCCAACTTCCCGCTTGCGCTACTAGAATGGCCATATACGTAAACGGAAAAGCCAGACCATCATTAATTCCCGCTTCCGCCGTGAGAATAAACTGTAATTCGGTATCTTCTTCGTTGTCTTTTTTAGGTCCACTCAATTGAACTTCTTCGGCCAATACGGGATCGGTGGGGGCGAGTACGGCCGCTAATAATATAGAAGCGGGTAAGCTGAAATGTAAAAATTCTATTCCCAGAAAAAGAATAGCCAGCATAAAAACGGGCATGGTAATCAAAATGAGCTGCAATGCTCCGCGCCAAGTTTTCCAGGAAAAGGCACGGTTTATTTTCAGTCCGGCTCCCATCAGGGAAATGATGACAATGGCTTCCGAAATTTTCATCACCCAGGCGTCCGGCCAGTAAGCGTCCGGCCAATTAAGCGGAGTCCCTGCGTAGAATAGACCAAATCCAACTAAAATCAGAATGATCGGATAGCTGATTTTTATCTTTTTTGATAAAGAGGGAAGCCACGCCATGATCAGCGTAGCGGCACCCATCGCAGTTAAAATTAATAAATGGTCTTTCATAGTTTAGGAATATAGTATTAATAAATTAAGAATTTTGGGTTAGAGATTTTTGTTGCTAGTAAGGCAAAAAACATGACTGAACTTCTATTCGAGTAAATCCTTCGGTAATTTTTTAGTATTTTTTGCTCCCAGTTTTCTAATCTTCTCGGCTCTTCCGAGCAGGGTGTCTCCATATTTTTTAGAATCCATTAATTTATTCATGGCGGAGTGGTAAGCATTTTGAGATTGATCAATTCGGTGACCGACTTGTTGGAGATCTTCGACAAAGCTGCAGAGTTTATCGTAGAGTAGACCACTTTGGCGGGCAATTTCTAAAACCGATTTTTTTTGCTTTTCCTGTTTCCAAATATAGGAGACGGTACGCATTGTGGCGAGCAGGGTAGAATTGGAAACCATCACAATATTTTTATCCAGCGCATCTAAAAATAGTTGTTGATCATGTTGGACAGCGAGGGCGAAGGCTGGTTCAATTGGAACAAATAACAATAAATAATCGGGGGAAGATATCTGATAAAGGTGTTGGTAATTTTTACTACTCAGGTCGTTGATATGACGGCGCAAACTATCAATATGATTTTTCAGGTGCTTGTCTTTATTATCTGACGAACAGTATTTTTCGTAAGCGACCAAAGAAACTTTAGAATCAATAACTAAATGTTTTCCTTCTGGTAAATTTATGATAAAATCCGGTCGTTTAATTTTTCCATGAATATCTACGTAACTGGCCTGGGTAGTAAAATGAATTCCTTTGACCAATCCCGATTTTTCTAATAATAATTCCAGTTGATGTTCTCCCCAGTCACCTTGGGTTTTATTATCACCCTTTAAGGCTGCCGCCAGATTATTAGCATCCTCACTGAGCTGGACATTAAGATCCCGGAGCTGTTCAATTTCTTTTTTAAGAGAAACCATATCTTTGGTCTTTTCGAGATACCGTCGTTCAATCCCCAACTCAAACTCCCGAATACGATCGCGTAACGGATTGAGAATATTATTGAGTTGCTCCTGACTTTGTTGGCTAAAGCGTTGAGTTTTTTCGTCGAATAGACGATTGGCAGTATGCTCAAATTCTCGTTGAAACTGGGCTTGTAATTGAGTGATTTGTTCTTGATCCTGAGCGAGTTTATCCCGTAGTCCCAGATTTTCCTGCTGCTGAGAAGAAAGGGATTTGGTCAAGTTGCGAATCTCCGATTCTTTTTCCATCATATCGGCTCGGTACATATCGGTCTGTTCCTGTAAATTGGCGAAAACCTCGCGCAGTACATATTGTTGTTTGACCACATCCAGTGGAAGGGAACCACTGGCTGCCGCAAATTTATATTTGGCAATAAACCAGGCAGAAATGGCGCCGAGTAAAAGACCAATTCCCAAAAATATCAGTTCCATTATCATCATAGTACGGTGGGTTGGTGTCGTGTAAGGGATGTTTGAGTATAAGAAAAACGGGTATTGAACAAGTAAATATGCTATTTTTAAATAAATTATCAAAACAATAATGGTAAATAATTTTATTTTAAACAAAATATTTGCAATTTGGAGTTTTTTAGATTTACTTTGTTCACGTACGCCACAATGATTATCTTCGATTTATGGATTTAACTGAACTAAAAAATCATTGCCAAGCTTTGGCATTTGAAGGAAAAGACTACCTCGAAATTGAGCGGGCTATAACTGGACTGGACATAACAGAGAAGGATCGGGAAGCCGTCTTAAAACAGATAGACGATTACATTGTTCGGTACGAAATTTCTCACCAGGAACAACAAAAGCATCTCTACAAAGCGATGATCGGATTATTGCTGCTTTTTATTGGAGCCGGGGCTATGTTAACGAGTGTAGGAAAGGATGGTCTTGCACGTATTTTTGCGATTGTATTTGTACTTTATGGCGCCTGGATGGCTCGGGGTGCTTACGCTGCTTATCGAAAGCCGTTAAGATCAGATTTTGGAAAAGATCGGAAATTTAAAAGCGGAGATATGCGTAAGTTTTATGATCGGTAGTAACTTGACGACGCACTAGGGTGTTCAATTTACCCACTCTTATTCCAGATCCTCAAAATTTTTAGGTCTAATTGTCAGGATTTCTTTATTTCCTAATCTGCCATATTTTGTGCCCATTATTTGCCAGCAACTTATAAATAGTCCCGCAAAGACGGGACCAATTACGAAACCGGATAATCCAAAGTAAGCCAGTCCGCCGAGTGTTGAAAGCAGAATCATAT
>Ga0209187_1002550_pt1 | contig 16987 bp, 11 predicted proteins | sample BantaG_FD_187430 | JGI IMG/M metagenome (GOLD analysis project Ga0209187, IMG submission 187430) | Marine algal microbial communities from Bantry Bay, Ireland - BantryBay_4 metaG (SPAdes) (version 2) | ecosystem: Host-associated > Algae > Red algae > Unclassified | place: Bantry Bay, Ireland... | reverse complement strand
GTCAGAATATCAACGCGGCCTTCAACGCCGCAATATTCTGCCGTGCCGCGTCCGCCTGCACCCAAAAATCCGGTAGCGTGACAATCATCGACCATCAGCAGCGCGTCATATTTATCTTTCAAATCACAGACGTCTTTCAGATTGGCGATGATGCCGTCCATGGAGAACACGCCGTCCGTCGCAATCATGATGCGGCGCGCCCCTGCTGCCTTAGCCTCTTTTAGTTTGGTTTCCAGGTCAGCCATGTCATTATTGGCGTAACGGAACCGCTTGGCTTTGCAGAGGCGGATGCCGTCAATGATCGAGGCATGGTTGAGCGAGTCAGAAATGATGGCGTCTTCGGCCCCCAATAGCGGTTCAAACACGCCGCCATTCGCATCGAAACAGGCCGCATAAAGAATGCTGTCCTCAAAGCCGAGCCAATCCGCCAAAGATTTTTCGAGCTCCCGATGCTGGCCCTGCGTTCCGCAAATAAACCGCACCGACGCCATGCCGAAACCGTGCTCATCCAAGGCGGTCTTGGCGGCTGCAACCAATTCAGGGCTATCTGCAAGGCCGAGATAATTATTGGCGCAAAAGTTCAACACGTCTTTGCCGCCCACCCGGATAGAGGCATCTTGCTCACCCGTGATGAGGCGCTCGGTTTTATATAACCCCTCGTCGCGAATCTCGTCTAAGGTTTGGGACAGGTCTGCATAAAATGCGCTGGACATAGCGGGCTCCGTGCTTTTGACCTTAATGCGCGCTTCGCCGCGAAACGTCACGCACTTAAACTGGACAATAGCACAAAATTATTTCGCCTAAAGTCCGGGATGGGAGAGCGTATCCGAGGCTAACACGCGGAACCTTGTTTTTGATTGCGTACCAGCGGCGTCCACGACTTTCATTTCGTAAAACCCCGGTGCTGTCGGGATGAAGCGATAGCCGTTACGGCCCTTCGTGATGGGTTTGGAATCCACGTAAACCCGGGTGTCATCGCCCTCCGCTTGGATTAGCAAGTCAACGGCTTCGGTATTGCCTTCAAAGTTTGAAATAAAGATATCTGTGTCTTGCATCGGGAATAGAATGACGGGCGCAGTTTGCTCAGCAGATTTCAGGCGCTTCGTCTCGTCATGCCGCGCAGTCGTTGGTAGGGCGGTATTATCAAGCGGGAGGTCGTCCGCAATTTTAAACAAGAGTGGAGCCGCCGCGCCTCGTCCTGTGACGCCGGGTCTGGGTCCGCCATCCGGGCGGCCAACCCAAACGACGATGACGTATTTCCCTGAAATCCCGGCGGCCCAACTGTCCCGAAATCCGTAGGACGTGCCTGTCTTATAGGCGACCTCGGGTATGTCTTTGCCCAGATGGGACGGCATCACGCCCTTGGGCCGAGGCGCAGAGGCCATGACGCGGCGAAGGGTTCTGGCCGTGTCGGGTTGAAGCAATTCAAATGAAGCTGTTGGGGTCTTTGCGTTACGGGTCCAAGCCTCCTGTGTCCAAGAAAGGGGCGCGGCGATGCCATCATTCGCGATGGCCGTATAGAGCACAGCGAGGTCCGTTGCCCGCAGTCCTGTGCCGCCCAAAGCCAATGCCAGGCCTGCCGTTGTGTCGTCCGTATCGGGGCCAGACTGTGATGTCCTGGCGCCTGCTGCCCGTAGCGCGTCATCCAAACGCCGTCCGCCGACATGGTCTAATACGCCGACAGCCGGTATATTCAAGCTATGCTGGAGCGCCTGCGCAACCGTCACATCACCGTAATAGCGTCTGTCGAAATTCTCCGGTCTGTATGATCCGAAACGGCTCGGCGCGTCCCGCAATCTTGTCTCGCTGCCGATCAAGCCATCATCCATACCCAACCCATAAACAAAGGGCTTGAGCGTTGAACCCGGCGAGCGAATGGCGTTGGTCATATCCAGCCAGCCGCCGTCATGATCGCGGCGGCCGATGGCGGCGTGGGCGCGGACTTGGCGGGTTTCCGCATGGACCAGGATCGCCGAGGCATTTACGACATGCGGTTGCCGTGCGACATAATTAGAAAGCTGCGTTTCCAATGCGGTTTGGCGCGACGGATCTATCCAGCTTTGGACGCGGTCCCCGTCCCGGCTTAGCTTTTGCGCGGTCAACCAAGCCTGATTTGGCAGGCTGTTTTTCTCCAACGGAATACCCGCACTTTGCGCGCGATCCGCAGTGGGCTCGTCTATCAGGCCCCCTACCTCCAAGCGCCGCAAAATACGGCTTCGACCCAGTTTTGCAGCTTGCGCGTGACGATCCGGACGGCGCGCTTCCGGGGCTTGTGGCAGCGCAATGAGAAGCGCGATTTCATCCGTAGACAGATAGCGCGGAGATTTGCCGAAATAGATACGGCTCGCGGCCTCAAGGCCTTCAATATTCCCGCCGTAACTAATGCGAGTCAGGTATTGCTCTAAAATCTCATCTTTAGAATAATGAAGCTCGAACCTCAGGGCTTCGAAGCTCTCGATTACTTTGGATTTAAACGTTCTCGGGCGTGGCTTATATTGCCGCACGAGTTGCATGGTGAGTGTAGAGGCTCCGGAGACCACGCGGCCCTCCGACTTCCAACTGCTTAGGGCGCGAACAACCGCCGCCCCGTCAACACCGGGGTGGGTGTAAAATCGCTTATCCTCAATGAACAGCAAAGCGTCGATAAAGGCCGGGTCGATATCGTCAATATCAACGGCCATACGCCATGTGCCGGACTCGACCGTGCGCACATTTAACAATGCTCCATGTCGATCTTTTAAAACAGGCGAAGTCGATGAGAGCTGCACCTTTGGTATGGGCGATTGCGCGAGCCACAGCCCTAAGCCAGCAACAAAGGCCAGACACGTATATCCTAAACGACGGCGCAGTTTAGAAGTCTCCACTTGGCGTGATTTGAAGCGTTCCATGTTCCGTCGTCGCAACACGTTGCGGGCGATACATATCTTCGATCACCGCGCACGGGAATGTGAAGGTTCCTGTCGTAACGGCGCGAACGACATAAGCTGCGCGGAAGTGACCCTCCTCCCGGTTCCAACGCGAGCGGCGATCAGAGGCGATGAAACGATCATCTCGTGCTTCTTGCATGTCGAAATCGGACAAATCGGGAAGGAATGAAAAACGGCCCTCCTTCGTCGAGTCTTTACGCGTTAAAACTGTCTCTATCTCGAAACCGGCCGGTAAGAGATCCGCGAGTACCACCATCTGACTGGCCGTGAACTTGGCTTTCGCCTCGACGTAAATGATGGCGCGCTCGCCTTTCTTCATTGTGTCAGCGGACCGTTCCTCACCTGATAGTGCGTAAAGCGACTTCGTGATTGAGAAACCGGAAGACAGTGTTTCAGGCGCCTGCGTTGGCGTCGCGGTCATATCCAGCGTGAGATAGGCTCTCGTCTTGCTCGTGTTTTTAACTGACATATTTCCGTTTATGTCGGAACCCAGAAAGCTTGCGGCATTATCCGTAAGTGTGAGGCCTTTCGCGGATGCCGTTACCTTGTCCCGGCTCGTGCCCAGATTAGCCATAGCGCGGACGATATAGCTTTTCTCTTGTGTGGACGTGCCTTCCGCTTCGAGACCTGAAAGCGTGATAAGGATTTTTTCCTTCATCTCATCTTTAAGCGTGTCTCCACCGATAGCCAGAAGCGCGGCCATATTCCGTTCCGCCGAACTATAATAATTATAGACTTGCTCCCCTCCGATACGCTCATACGCCCGCTCGTAATTGACAGCGGCGCGTTCTTCATCGCCGATACGGGCAAGCGCTGCGCCGAGGTATGACAGGGACATTGGATCGGATAATTTGTCCCCAAAGGCTTTATCGAGATAGCGGATGCCGGAGCTTTCCGGCTTATCTGCCAAGGCCAGAACATAATGCGCATAGGCGGCACGTTCAGCGCGTTGCATTTCGGCGGCCTTGCGTGTGTCCGTGTTCGGGAAGCTAAGATTGAGGGAGGAATAATCCTCCATGCGGGAGAGTAAAAGCGCTGTGTTCACAGCAGCATTTAAACTCTGGTCCGCGACGTCATAGCCTTTGCGATCTGCTTCAACCAAAAACTCCGCGACGTATAATTGCAGCCAGGGCGATAGATTACCGTCTCCTTCGCGCCAGAGACCGAACTCTCCCGTGAGACTTTGGCGAGACCCGACTTTCACAATCGCAGCTTGGATACGCTCGCGCAGGTCAGCCTCGGACGTATTGCGAAAGCCACCTAAACTCTTCACGTAAAGAAGCGGCATCGCTTTGCTGACGGTCTGTTCCGTGCATCCATAAGGATATCGGTTCAGCGACGCCAAATAAGGGGTAACGGATAATCCAGGAAGACGAGACACACTCAGGTTCACATCCGCACCCTTTCTGCTGTAACCGTCCAAGAGAGATGTTTCGAGTGTATAGCTTTCACCGGGTTCCAGCGTTTTGATTTGGCGCTGCGTGACGGGACGATAGGGTGAGCGCACCTGAATCGGATAGGTTGAATTCACCGCATACTCTTGCGGGCCTGAGATTTTTGTAGACAGTTCATAGATACCAATGTCAGAGGCTTTGATTTGCAGCCCTGCTTGATCCCGCGTTCCGGGCGACAGATCGAAAGCCGTCTGTGTGGCTTCCAGCAATCCTTCGCCTGTTATCGCAGTGCGATACGTGCCCGCTACGCCGTCTATATTATCCAGTGCCAGTGTCGCGATAGCTTGGTCGCCGGGTGCGAGGAACCTTGGCAGGGCCAAATTTGCAGGGACGGCATCTCTGACTTTAATAGGCTGGGACGCACTGCCGATGGCGGTCTTCGTCCAAGCCGTCGCCATGATGCGCAGTTCGCCGTTAAAATCAGGCAGCGCCAGTGAAACGATGGCTTTGCCATTGCGGATGTCAACGGGGCCTTCAAACAGGGCTACGGTTTTCGTCGGCACAACGGACAGCCCTGCCCCGCCAATCGCGTCGCCACCGCTGCGGGTTTTTCCATTTGCTGCATACGGATTGAGCATGCGGCTGTAATCATCGTAAATGTCGAGCGCGAAGGCCTTTTTCGAGAAGAAGGCCGCAGGGGCATCCGGGGAACTGAAATTGGTGAGGGCCAATATACCCTCGTCCACGGCGGCCAGGCTTACCCAGGCTTTTGATGTCTTGGGCGTGCCCGAAAGTGAAATCGGGATGTCCAATGTCGTGCGAGGCTGCACCCGATCAGGAATATCGAAAGCCACGTTCAATGTCTGCGAAGATCGATCCAAAGCAATATGAGTCAGTCCAACGGCGCGTTTGACGCCTTGGCGTTTTGCTTCATCCAGCGGTGTGTAAAGCGTCACCATCGCATAGACATCATGTCCCCAATTCGGGTCATAAGGTATGCGCACTGAGGATGCGCCTTCGGGAATATCAATCGTTCGAATCGACCGCACCGTGTGGTCCGCGATAACAATATCACCCCGTCCAGCATAGGGAGATTTAAGATTAAGCGTCACAGCGCCGCCTGGCTTGGTCGGCAAATCTGTCGCGCCGACAAGAATGCGGTCAGGCGCGTCGCTGTCGCTATCGCCCCAATTTGACCAACCGACACCAAAGCGGAAAGATGCCGTCTTGCCGTCTTTGGTTTTTACGTCGAGGCGATAGCGGCCGTAATCCAAAGACTGCGCCCAGATAGCCGGAGCATCTGCGCTGATCTTCAATGTGCCGTCAGACATAAAGACATCCGTTGTGCGGTTCCGATATTGCCAACGGTTCCGATGGCGATACCAGCTATAGTCCCGGTCTTCGCGGTTCAGTGTCCAAGTTACTTCTGACGCAATGCGATCCCCTGCATTTGACAGTGAGACAAGTTCAATCGGCGCAGGCTTTCGTCTCTCGGCGCGCGATCCGAATGTTGACTTAAAGCCAACGTATTGGGCCTTATCGCGGACAGGGATAAAGACATTCTCCATGACATACCGCCCGCCCGGCTCGGCAACCCCGGCGATAAATGACACCCGCAGGGGGAAAGAAGAAGAGGTATCAGAGGTCCTGAGTTTAAATTCAGCCGCTGCTGCTCCGGACTCATCTGTCATCGGAACGCTGACATCGCGAGAAACCTCGCGGAAGCTCTCCGTTACGTCGCCGAAGCTATAGGTCTTAAAGTCAGGGAACGGATTGGGGTCCCGTTGAATACGAAGCTCGGCTTCCGTCTCCAGATTTGATCCCGGCGCGCCGTAATAAAATTGCGCGTCCAAAGTGATCTTACGGGTTTCGCCGGATTTCAACACGGGTTGCTCTTCGGGTTTTAAGGAGAGCTTTAAACGCTGCGGAACAAAATCTTCGACGGAAACTGTTTTGACAATTTTTGTGTCCGTACCTTCTACGCCTATTTCCAACGTCCATTGACCGCGTGCCGCTTGTTGAGGCAGCGCGATGGTTTCGACATATCCGCCGAACTTGTCGTCCGACAATGTGCGTTTTTCTTCTTCCGCATTATCAGGGCGCAGCACCCGTAACGTCAGATTTCGGCCCTCAATGGCTAAGGCATTATTGTCTCGCAGGAGCGTTGTCAGTTGGATGGACTCGCCGGGACGATAAATTCCGCGATCCGTAAAGGCGTAGAGATCAAACGGTCCCGTAACGCCGCGTCCCTGAACATCCATGGACGACAGATCAAGGGGAGCCCGCGACAGATCCATCACGGCATAATCTCCATCGGCCCCATAGGCCATAATCATTTGCGGGGACAGCGGCCCGACGCCCGATAAGAGAGCTTTGCCAAACACGGCGCGCCCTTCGCTATCCGTTATAACTTCGGCGAGCTTTTCATTATTGGAGGCAATCAAGTCCAATCTGACGCCTGCACGAAGGCGGGCCGATTTAATGGACCGAACCGAAATGTGAAGCGCGTCAGAGCCGTGATAGGTGCTGAGCGCTAAATCGGTGGAGATCAGCCACCGCATGGCTTTGGCCCATCGATATTCGGGCTCACCTTCAATCTCATGTGTTGCGATGAGGATATAAGCGCCGAGGCCTTTATCGCCAATCTTATCCTGCAAATCAAAACCGGTCTCGACAATTTCATTTCGATTAGGTTGAATCTCCAGCTCACCGGACCAAATTTCGGTACGGCGGGAATTGGCGTCATAGGTCCTAACATAATCATCCGCCGTTCCGCTGTCGCCGCTATCAGGGGAATGCTGGGACAATATCCGGTCATTGACGCGGAAGAGCTGCAGCGAAAGTTTGTCCACATTGACGGTCTTTAAGACGAGCTTCGCGCCTTTGGTTTCCGGCAGAATGATGCCGTCTCCGGCAAAACCAACATAAGCGGGTTTATCTTCGAAGGTAACGCTGACGGTTTCATTGCGCGGCAATGTCTCTCCGCCGTCGGCCATTAAACCCTTGAGAACCTCAACGGTATAGCTCTGTCCGTAATCCAAGCCGAGCAAACAAAGTCGTGTGCCGCGCGCGTCAACGGAAAATGGCGTCTTGGGTTCAATACGAATAAACGGCTTCACCGCGGATTCTTTTACGTCGTCAAAATCTGCATCGAACTCGATACAGGCTTGCATCTCGCCGGCGTCATCTTGAGTTTGCATAGAGATATAACGCAAGGGGTCCGGCTCGGCTGGTATAGCTGGCACTGGAATATCCGGCTCAGGCTCAACTTCGGTTTGATTTGCCTCCGCTTGACGGACGGCTTTGACAGGAGAGTCGACGCGGGCACTGACACGCTCAGAATTATTAGCGGAGTATTTCCCACCTGATGACGCGCTAGCCGGAAATAGGTTATATCCTAAAACACCCGCGAGTATAAAGACTGAAAATCCGACCAGACACTTAATTACAGTAGAATTCATTTCAGACCCGCTTCCCTATCACTTCCTCACAGCTATAGTCGATTCGTGACGAGATTGGGGCAAAGTTACGGTCCCATTTTGTTTATTTTGATCAGAGAACTGCAAGGTAATTATAAAAAACTTGTTTACCTTATAATTTTAGAAATCGTTGACCCCCTTTAATTACCCGATTGAAACATCGGCTTGATATAGAATTCCCAACTGGGTTGGATGAACCCGGTCTAACTTTGGGAACTATAAAATGTCTATTAAAAAACTTGCTCTAGTGAGCGGCGTTGCTGCCTCACTTATGGCCGGTACAGCGTATGCGTCTGTTATCGACCGTCCTTTCTTCCAAGTCTTGGGAGTTGTTGTTGTTTGGGGTGCCGATGGAAACGCCGCTGGCGCGTCTGCACCTGTTGTATCTGACTTTGTCTTGCTGACGACCGGCTCAAATAATGCCGGTGCTGATCTTATCGGCGGAACGGCTCAGGATACTTTCACTGTTGTGACAGGATCACTGTCTCCAATCGAATCCGGCGAAGCTGCGAGCGGATCTGTTGTTGACCCGGTCACTGGTCGCACATCAGGCGCGGCCGGCGTAACAGAAGGCTCTGGCGCTGGGTCAGTTGACGGCGTTTTAGACGCCACGGACTCATTGGCTGCATTCGGCATCGACAACGCAACAGACGTTGACGGTTTGATCAACCAGCACACAAGCAGCTTCTATGTTGCGTCAAACGCGGCGTTTGACATCTATGCTAAAGCCGAAAACCTTGTTGGTACAGGCGATTTCGACCCGTCTGCTGCCGGTTCAACAATCGGATATGATGATATTTCTTTGGCGATGGCTGTTCAATCCGGAACAGCGACAACTGACGGATCTATCACTTGGGGTGCGAATTCGCAGAACCCGGGTAATTTCGTGAACGGCGTTGAGACAGCTGCAGGCGAAGGCCTTGACAGCATGGTTGGCGCAAACGGAATGAAAGTCTTTGACGGAACGCAGCGCACAGCCGCATCTGTTGGGTCTTTGGCGCAACAGTCTGTTCGCTTCGACAACACATATACTTTCGGTGAAGGCACCGGATACGACCTCTCCATGGGTGCGGGTAGCCTCACTGCGGACGTCACATACACAATTTTCGTTCCATAGGGCGTGAATAGGCAAAGCGTTTCACGCACGCTTTTCCAAAGGATGGGCCGCTTCTTCGGGAGCGGCCTTTTCTTTTGCCTACAAACTATTTGAAAATCAGGAAGATCGCAGACGACGCATGTCGTCTTTATATTCCCATCTTACGATCTCACTCAAAACCTGTTCTATGCGCTGTTCCAATGTCTGAACAGCAACCTCGCGTGCGCCGGGACGTCTGTCGTCACCCACGAGGCTTTCATTTTTCTCACAGGCTTCAGCCAAGCCCATAGCGCCGACCGCGCGCGCCGATCCTTTTAGAGAATGCAGAACATTGGCCCACATGTCGTCATCGGCATCCGCAGTCAGGCCCCTACCCCACATCTCGACTTGATTGCGGAACAGGCCAAACACTTCCCGTGTCAGATCAGCATCGCCGCCGACATATTGATTAAGGTGGTCAAAATCGATCTCAGGTGAATCAGTCATAGGTCGATACTAGACATACCTCGCGCATATGTTAGCGGTTTTTCATGTCCTTTTCTGATTCATATTTCGAGCAAACAAACGCGGGCGAATCCCGCTGGTGGTCTTGGGTCGCTGTCACTTGGCTGGCCTTTGTCGGCTGGGTCATTTTTCAAACTATTTTATTATTCCCGCTACCCATCATCGCATCCTTTACGGAACCGCCGATGATCGATGCCTTGATGGCGGCATTTACAACTGCACCGGCGACCGAAAGCTCACAGATGCTTAGCGGCATATCGCTTCTCAGCGGGTTAGCTGCGACCGCAATCGTTATGGTTATATTCGCTGCCGAAGGCAAAGCTCGCAATATTGTAGGGATGTTGGCTGTTACGGCTATCATCATCTGTTTCGTGACCTCGTCGCTCGCATCAAAGGGGGCAGACAACTCCGCCCTCATGGATGTCCTGTCGCAGATCATGGAGGCATCACCGCTTGCCTTTGCATTGTTCTTACTAACTTTTCCGTTTGGATTAATAGCTCTGTATTTGGGTCAAAAATTTGTACACAAACGCACCCTATTGTCTTTACATACAGCCGCGTCCAAATTCCGCTGGGTCCGTGTAATCCAAGGCTTTTTCCTTTCATGGATAGTCTTGGGTGCATTCGCATTTGGGGCGGAAGCTCTCGGAATAATCAAAGTTGAATATGTGTTCGACGGCGGACGTTTCTGGATATTTGCTGCTGTATCCCTCCTCTTTATTCCCTTTCAAGCGGCAACAGAAGAGATCGTGTTTCGCGGGTATTTCGTTCAGGGTCTCAGCCATATTTTTAAATCAAAATGGGCCGCTTTTGCCATAACATCATTTGCATTTATGGCGTTGCACCTGTCTAATCCTGAAGCCTTAGAAGGCGCTGCATCGGGAACATTGCCCATCGTCATGAGCGGATATTTCTTCTTCGGCTTTGCGATGTGCCTGATTGTTTGGATAGATGATGGGTTGGAGACGGCTATCGGTATCCATGCCGGTAATAATTGCTTCGCCGCTATCATTATGAATTACGAAAACTCGGTCTTGCCCACGCCGTCGGTTTTTTTGACGGGCACAGACCCTGTTAAAGACTCGATTTCAACCGTAGTTGTTTTAGCAACCCTCGTTGGGATTATCTGGCTTTGGCGAAAGCCTTCAAAGCGTCGCGCCCTTTCGGCGTAATCCGGCAGACGGTCCATTGCGGGCGCATGGGGCTGGAAAACCAAGGCTCTGCAAGGCCCGAGGCTATCGCGGATTTGACGACGGCCTTGTTCACAGGCTCACCAAACATATCGAAAATCGCCAATCGGCCATCTGCGCGCTCACAGCCGCCTTGCAGCCAGCTCCGCATTTCCAGCTCTGTCTCACGCGCAGCATATCCCGCACGATTTGAATAAATCGTCATAATCTCAGCCCATTCACTTGGCCGGAGCCTGATGCGGTCTTCGCCGCTTTCCCCGTGCCTGAGCCTCTGTTACAACAAAGTGGAAAATATCCGGTTAAGCGGCGGGCTTGAGCCGGAACACAGGGGACAATTCGTGTCGGACATTACGAAAAAAATTTTCTCAATAGAGCAAACCGAGGGTGAACCTGTCCGCTCGGATGCCCCGAAATCGAGCCTCATACGACCCCTCGCGGACGAGCCTGCCGGTCACGGCAAACCTCAAACGCCTGAGAAAGTTCCTGAATTTGTGACGCGGGATATGATTAAACCGCTAGCCACGCCCCCGGCGGCGCATGCGGAAGATATCAAAACATCGGGCGCTGGAGGCTGGGTTATCATTGGCTTTGGTGTCTTATACGCGATTGGAGCAGGGCTTTATTTTGGCTTACCGCTACTTCAGCAGCCTATGGGGGTGTTACCCTTAGTGGGTCTCGGCGTATTGGTAGCACTCCCTTTGTTTTTGCTTTTCCTCCTATGGCGCAGTCTTCGCCACCTCCGTATCGTCAGTCAGCAAAACGCGCGTTTTTCAAAAGCCGCAGAAATTCTGGTCTCACCCGACCGAGAGGCTTTGGCGCGAACGGAGACGTTGGCCGAAGGTATTCGCGGACAAATTGCTAAAGTAAACAGTGATGTCTCCCAGACAGTTCAAGTCTTGAAGAGCGTACAGACTGCCGTCTCGCAAGAAAGCGAAGCCTTAGATACTGCCGGGCAGGCCCTATCAAAAAGATCCGATGATGTGGGACAAAATCTAACCTTGCAGCGGCAGGCCTTGGAAAGTTTATCTAGCAACATCGACGCGCGGATGAGCGCACTCGCCACCCAGATAACCGATAAAGGCCAAGCGCTCGACGAGATTTGCACGGCAGCGGAGATCAAAATTTTAGGCGCGGGAGACACCTTGAAGAACGCGACAGCGGAAGTTGATGAATCGGCGACCTCCAGCGCGGTTCATATTGGCGAACAGATTTTCGCGCTCGAAGAGACAAGCCGGAAACTTGCCGAAACGGCTGAGAATTTCACCGCGGAAATGGGCAACTCTACGGAGACATTGCTTGAGACTGACAAATATTTCGCGGAATATTCTGATAAATTCCAAAGCCTTAACGCAGAAACTCAATCCCAATTTGCTGAGTTCCAAGGCCTAAACGTCGAGACTCAATCTCGGATAACTGAGCTGCAGGCCACAATCGGCCAAGGCTATCAAATGCTGGATAATCTAAAGGCCAATTCTGAGACGCGCGCAGCTGACGTTGCATCATATTACGACAATTTATCCAATCAGTTGAAACGCTCGGAAGACGATACGCTCGTCGCGCAAGGCGAAACAGCGCGTATGGTTGAGGCAAATTTGGCACAGATGCGGCGAGAATTCTCTCGGATGGAAACCGACCTTCAATCCCTCCAGTTAAAACTCAATCGATTGCGCGATAACTCGGATGATCTGGAGCACCTTGAACCCGCATCACCCCGGTTGAAGTTGAAACCGCTGGAGTCTGACTTTCCGCCTGTGGAACCCCCGCGTACGGCTGTCCGTGCCGAGCGTGTTGAGATCGCTGACAGCCCCCTCAATTTGGGTATGGAAATGGAAATTGAATCGGCTGACGATCCGCTGATTAATTTTGAGCCGGATGTTGTCCGTAGGCCCGGCGACACCGGTGCCAAACCCAAAAGCAAAGGCTTTGGACAGCGCTCAGACAAGAACGAAAAGTCAGGGTGGCGCTGGCGGGATATGCTGGGCACGCTTGAGCGTCCGGACGGTGGAGTGGGTCAAACCGCGCCTGCTTCGTCATTGGATGCCCCGTCCCGCAAAGTTGACGGCGTGGCCTTATTGACGGCGTTAAAGCTGTCTCCCTCTGCTATCGTCGATGAAGGCACGGTGGTGGATGCCACCCAAGCGCGGATAAATAGCGGTGAGCCGGGATTGACATCAGTCGTCAAAGAAAAATTGCCTGAAGCCGTTGCGCATTTGAAAGAAAATCTCGCAACGGACACGGTCCTCAAAGCTGATTTACAGGCTTTTACTGTCGAGTTTTCACAGATGATTGGAAACACCCCGCCCACGGCTCCGGCGCTGCGAGCCGCTTTCGGCTCACCCGAAGGCCGAGCCTATCTGCTCTGCGCCGCCGCATTCAGACCGGAATTGCGCTAAACTAAGACATAAAGCGTAGACGCCACCACTGGCCTACAGCGTCTTGCCCTTCTTCGCCGCTCGCCCTATGGCCCCGCCATGATTGAACAAAATGGAAAATGGGAAACACGCGTCGCGGAAGAAAGCGATGACGGTGAGCGTTTGGACAAATGGCTGTCCGGCTGGACCGAGCTGTCTCGGTCCCGCATTCGCGACCTCGTAGAGACCGGGAACGTGAGAGCGAATGGCGATATTGTCGGCAAAGTGACAATGAAGGTTCGTCCCGAGATCGAATATGCGGTGCGGGTGCCCCCGCCCGTGGATGACACACCCCAGCCCGAGAACATCCCTTTGGATATCCTGTTCGAGGACGATTATCTCATCGTGTTAAATAAGCCCTCCGGCATGACCGTCCACCCGGCCCCCGGGTCTCGAAGCGCGACACTTGTCAACGCTCTGCTGTTTCATTGCGCGGAGAGTTTATCGGGCATTGGCGGCGTTATGCGGCCCGGTATCGTCCACCGTTTGGATAAAGATACGTCCGGTGTGATGGTCGTCGCGAAAACAGATAAGGCTCATCAAGGCCTCTCCAAGCAATTCGCGAAACACTCCATAGACCGGATTTATATGTGCCTCGTGCGCGGCGCGCCAAAGCCGCGATCCGGTAGAATTGCCTCCCGCCTCGCCCGCTCGCCGAATGATCGAAAAAAACAAGCCGTGGTGAAAGGGACATTGGACAATATCGAAGCCTCCGATGTCGGCCGTCATGCCGTCACCCATTATCGGTATGTCAAAGGTTATGGCCGCGCGCAGCACGCAAGCATAGGTACGCCGAAGATAAGCCAATTAGAGTGCCAGTTAGAAACCGGGCGGACCCACCAAATTCGTGTCCACCTCGCTCATGTCGGCTGCCCGCTTCTGGGCGATCCACTTTACGGCAAGCAACGCGCCTATGCGACATCCAACCAAGCCGCTGAGGAAGCGGTCCGAGTAGCCGTTGCTGATTTCAAACGCCAAGCCCTTCACGCGCGGCACCTCGGCTTCATCCATCCGATTACGAAAGAGCATCACAGCTTTGATGCCCCTGTTCCGCCGGACATGCAGCATCTCTTGGACGTGCTGGCGAATTTGCCAATGAATTAGAGGATACTTTGTCGATGTTCCATCATCCTGGGCTTAAGCCTTTAGGCGTTTAGTGGTTCGTTTCGCTATCTCATTTCGTTTAACTTTCAATCTCGATATTAAAGTGGGATGTCCGCGGGATGGTCAGGCTCTCGTGCAAACGAGCGATAAATAATATGTTTTCGAGATGTCCCAAAATTAAGACCAGCCGGTTTGTCGGACCGAAAGGTCCCCGCGACGACGCCTTTTTGCATTACCGGCCTAGCTGGGCAGTCGTGACCCAATAAGCTCTCGATAAGCCACCCAACTCCGCAAGCGTTACCAAGCTTCGTCCAATGACAAGCGCCGCTTTTCACCGATCAGGTCAACGTGCACATGACCGCCCGTTGTGAAAAGACAAGTTTAGTTATTGCACAGTTTTACCAAAGCGCGGATGCATCTTTTTTTATCGTTGTTTTTATTGGGAAAATTGCGGTTCAAAAGTGGGATAGAAATTTGAGAGCACGGTTTTCAGGGGTTTTTATGCCACAAGGAGCGTTAGACGTGATGCCTAAAACGCCCAAAAACAGCCGCTCGAAGCGCGAACCGTGTTGGAAAACTAAAACAAAATTTAAGATTTCTTAGATATGCATTTCGGGTGCATAAATTTAGTGAACATCATGCAGCGTTCGATGGTTTTAGTCCGTTTTACTTTCAGGTCATAGCACCGCGCCTTAGGGCACAAGAAGCGGTTCGAAAAACTGCAGTAAGAAAAACCATGTTATACCTTGCCCTGACGCCATTGGTTTTAGTGCTTCATGTTTTATTCGCTCTTTCTAAACCTGAGTCGGATGCCATTGGCATTGTGGGAAGTGCTCTTTTTACAATCCCATTATACGTTGCCTATGTCGTCAACTACTCGCAGCTAGATGTAAGGACTTCGACGAGATACAGTATCATTGGCGGATTCTGCCGATTTAAAAACTGGACCTATCTGAGGGATAAATTGCTCACAAAACCATTTTATGAATCTTACGGGCTGTCGAATTTTAGAGACTTGGGATTCGTTCCAAATTACAATTCAGCTACCATTCAGGGACATATCACTGGAAAAATTTACGAGGCGCACTTTCAATTTTTTCGAGCTACATTCAGTAGAGCGGCTGAAACTGTGTACGAATATTGCCCTTGGAAGTATTGGTTTCGAGGGCAGTTTATTTCAATCTCGTTCCCCAATAATTTTCTCGGGCAAACTGTTGTGTTTCCAGACAAGGGGCTTTTCAACTTGAAAAAAATGCGGGGCCTGAAACGTGTTCGCCTTGCTGATCCAGTCTTTGAGAAAATGTTTGAAGTTTATGGGACAGATCAAGTTGAAGCGCGATATTTGCTCGCCCCTGATTTCATGCAAAGGTTAGTCGATCTAGAGCATGCCTTTAATGGGAAATCAATTCGATTTGGATTTGTAAAAAACCAACTTTTGATCGCAATCGAGACCCGTATTAGACTGGACGTCGGGTCTATGTTCAAAAACTTAGACAAGCCGGAAAGAACGCAGAATGTACTGGATGCTCTCGCTGCGATTTACGATGTCGTCGACGGCTTATCTAAGCCGCAAGAGCGTATATTAGTGAATCCACATTCATCAGCAGCTTAAAAGTTGAGCGCCCTAAACTCGCTCCACTAAGGACACTCACTCAGGCCATCATTCTCTCTTCCCCAAACCGTCAAAATGCGTTATAAGCCATCCCCTCTTTAAACCTTTAACAGCCTCCCTATATGTATGCGCTGGAGGAGTTGAGTCTCATGGCTGAAAACAAAACACTTACGTCAAAACCATCCGGCAAGGATGCGACATATACCGGAAATATGAAGCTGTCCGTGGCGTTGTCGCCCGAGCAAGGTCTGAACTCCTATCTGCAAGAGATTCGTAAATTTCCGATGTTGGAAAAGGACGAGGAATTCCGCTTGGCCAAGCGCTGGGTCGAGGACGGCGATACGGCGGCGGCGGAGAAAATGGTGACATCTCACCTGCGCCTCGTGGCAAAAATTGCGATGGGTTATCGCGGTTACGGCTTACCGATTGGCGAGATTATTTCCGAAGGTAATGTGGGCCTCATGCAGGCCGTCAAGAAATTTGACCCGGACAAGGGTTTCCGCGTCTCGACCTATGCGATGTGGTGGATCCGCGCCGCCATTCAGGAATATGTGCTGCGCTCCTGGTCGCTCGTGAAAATGGGCACGACCGCCGCGCAAAAGAAGCTGTTTTTCAACCTGCGCCGGATGAAAGGCGAAATGAAGGCTCTCGAAGAAGGCGACCTAAAACCTGAACATCTAACGAAAATTGCGACTGATCTGGGCGTGAAAGAGGTTGAAGTCACCTCCATGAACCGCCGCATGTCCGGCGGCGGGGATAGCTCGCTGAACGTCACGATTGGCGGCGAAGACGGCTCCGCGCAATGGCAGGATTGGCTTACGGATGACTCAGAGTCGCAGGAAGAGATTTTAGGAAAATCGCAAGAGCATGAGGCCCGTATGGATCTTTTGCGAGATGCAATGCAGGATCTGAATGAGCGCGAGCAGGATATTATCACGCGCCGCCGCCTCGCGGAAAAGCCGATGACCTTGGAAGAGCTCGCGAAAGTCTACAAAGTCTCCCGTGAACGCATCCGCCAGATCGAAGCCCGCGCTTTCGAGAAGATGCAAGCCGCAATGCTGGCCGCCGCTAAGCCGGCCGGACTGATCGAAGGCTAATTTGGAACGAAATCACCTGCCGCCTCGTTATTATTGTGACATCACCAAAATGGAGATTACGCAATGAATATTTATGACCACTTGGAACAGGACCACGAAAAACAACGTCAGCTCTGTGAGGATATTAAGCAGACACGCGGCGATTCCCAAAAGCGGAACAAGCTATGGAAAGA
>Ga0209187_1002549_pt1 | contig 16990 bp, 14 predicted proteins | sample BantaG_FD_187430 | JGI IMG/M metagenome (GOLD analysis project Ga0209187, IMG submission 187430) | Marine algal microbial communities from Bantry Bay, Ireland - BantryBay_4 metaG (SPAdes) (version 2) | ecosystem: Host-associated > Algae > Red algae > Unclassified | place: Bantry Bay, Ireland... | reverse complement strand
GGAATCACAGATTGGACTCTGTTTCAAGCATCACCGGAATCCCACGTTGCCAACTGATTTTGATTGAGTGCAAAAGTGATATATCAAAACAAAGAAGCGACATGGAATATTCCATGTCGCTTCTTTTTGTATTGAGCGATGGAAACGCTCTGTCAATCCTGGTTTACCGCAACGTTGATGGCAGAATAGTTGGTGTGATACCATCCTTCTGCTCACCTGGGGTTGTGGGCGCAATCGAAGCAGCACGCACTGTTTCGCCACTCGCCCCCGCATCATCGGTGAAGCTCACATTATCGATAAGAAGCTGACTGGCTATTGTACTATCGTTATAGACAGCAAAGTCTAGCAGAACTGTTTCCCCTGCAAACTCGCTCAAGTTGATAACCTGACGTTCCCAACCATCTGACGTGGTGGATGAACAGAGCGTATAGCTTGCATACCACTCATCATCGATTCCGATTCCGCCATAGTCGTAGCCACAGACGTCATTCGATACTATCCACTGCCAGTAAACCAAGTAGGGCCGGTCGGCGTCAACCATAATAGGTTGGCCGAGGTAGGTGAGATCATTATTTGTGCCGCCCAGTACCGCTATCCAATCGCCATCTTGCGCAGCGATGCTGAGATTGCTGATGGTCGAGAGGTCGATTATATTGCCGCTACCAACTTGATCTTCTATCCACCCTACTTCACCCTCTTCGAAACTGCCATTGCGCACGATTGAATCCGCTGCTGATGGCTGGGGCGTGTCGCTTGGCTGTGGCGGTGCGCTGTTGGTCACAACAATTGTATAGGCCGTCTCTGCCCCGGTTGTGTTACCGTTGTAATGACGGATCCGCACATAATATGCAGCACTATCGATATTTCCGGGCGCTACCCAAACAATTTTCGACGCTACACCCGTGCCACTATCGTCATCGCTACTTATCAGATCCCCATCTGCGTCGCGCAATTCGATGACTGTATCGCTCGTGGCTCCTAAGTCGACCGTTTCAATTGTGTATGTGTACCCGGCCACCGCACTGATCTGAATCCAATCTTCATCGCCAATCGTATCAAAGTCATGTAGCTGTGGCGTGCCGTCACTGCTAATTGCGCTTGCCTGAGCCTGCGTATCGTCTGGTTCAAATGCATCGCCTTTGCTGATACGGTTGCCCTGCGTTACGCGCACATCATAGGCAACTTCTGGCCCGCCGATTGTTGAACTATATTGACGAATACGCACCGAATATGTGCGCCTGCTTTCGGCTACCCACTCAATACGCGAAGCGTAGCCCGCGCCGCTATCGTCGTCCGTAGCAAGTTCTCTGCCATCCTGATCAACAAGGAAGATAATTGTGTCGCTGCCCGTACTGAGATTGAGGGTTTCAATAATGTATTCGTAGCCACCCTCTGCCGTAAACGTGATCCAATCTACATTGCCAGCTTCATGTGTCGTATGGCTCTGTACTTCGCCATCAACAACGATAGAAGTTGACGCATTCACACTGTCATCTGGCTCGTATGAATCACCATCTTGCGCAATGCCCGTTCGGGTTAACTGAACGTCGTATGCGGTTGTTTCACCACTCACTATTGGATTGTAGTGGCGCACGGTTGCAAGAAGCGTGCCCGCACTTTCTACAATGTAGACAATGCGCGAGCGGCGACCTTCTCCCAGCACATCATCATTTGATCCTAATTCATTTTGCGCACTGTCATACAGGGTAAGAACCGTGTCGCTGTCGGGATCCAAATTGGTGGTTTCAATTGTATAGACAAAGCCTGCCTGCACATCAATGCTGAACCAATCGACATCTGCCGCAAGATGAAAGTTGTGGCTTTGGAGAGTATCAACGCTTAAATCGGTTGCCTCCGTTGCGCTGTCGTCTGGCTCAAACTCATCGGCTGTGTCGTCAGTCTCGCCACTCGTATCCACGCCAGTGACGCTGATCTCATAGGTTGTGCTTTCGCCCTTTGCATTCGGATCGTAGTGGGCAGTGCGCGCAAAGAGTGTTTCGTCTGCTACTGCCGCCCAAACAATCTTCGATGCTCGCCCTTCGCCGCCATCATCATCACTGCCTAATTCTGTGCCTTGACTATTTTGCAGAACGATAGCCGTATCGCCATCTGCGCCAAGATTGCTGGTTTCGATGGTATATTCAAAGCCACTCTCTGCCGCAAAGCTGATCCAATCTTCATCACCAGCAACGTGAACATCATGCATTTGTGAGGTGCCATCGGTGGCAACAGTTGTCGCCGCGTCAGCACTGTTGTCCGGCTCAAATTCATCGCCCTCACTCTCCACAATGGGTGGCGCACTGTTCGTCACTTGAATCGCATAGGACGTACCGGTTCCAGATACGGATGGGGTGAAGTTGCGTGTCTTTGAAAAGAGCATTCCATTACTTGTGGCTCGCCACATAATGCGCGAAGCATTGCCTGTCCCGGAATCGTCATCCGTTGTAAGCTGCATGCCAGATGCGTTAAAAAGTTCGAGCACTGTGTCGCTATTTGGCCCTAGATTGCTGGTTTCGATTATATAGTCCATGCCAGATACTGTCGCAAACGAGATCCAATCTTCGTCTCCGACTGCGTGGAAATCGTGCGTTTGCGGCTCATCATTGACCGTGACAGGTGTAGCTGCTGTTGCACTGTTGTCTGGCTCAAATTCATCTGTTTGGGGTGCGGTGCCGATATTGTCTTCGATCCACTTGAAGTAATTTGAAACCTTGCTATAAACGCCAGAAAAGCCAGGTGAACCACAGCCGATGCCAAAGCTGACAACGCCGATTTGTGCCATGGTTTGCCCTGCCACTCGCGAAACCATGAGTGGCCCACCGCTGTCACCCTGGCAGGAATCTAGCCTGGTGCGGCCTGCGCAGATCATATTGTCCGTGATTGAAGAGTTCCCATACGCTTGCTTACATTGTGCTTCGGAAACAAGTGGTACCGAGACTTCCATCAACACATCCGATGTGGAATCTGCATCACCATCGATAGTCCGCCCCCACCCCACAACGGTTGCATAATCGCCCGTGTTCAGCTCTGGAATGTCAAGCGAAACAGTCTGTGCTTGCGATGGCTGTGAAAGGCGAAGTAGCGCAATATCGTTATTGCTAGTTCTAGCGTTGTAGTTAGGGTGAGGGACAATTTCGCTGATACGGATTGTCTCTCCGCCGCTGCTGGAAAGCCGATGGCGGCCAATCACAACAAAGAGATTTGTGCGACCAATCAGATCTTCTATACAGTGTGCGGCGGTCAAGATCCATTCGGCATCGATTAGCGATCCACCACAGAATTGAACCAGCCGTGGGTTGCTGTTGCTTCCTACATTCAGCATAAGCGCTGCCTGCCACGGATATTCACCTACATCGGCCTCTTGCCCCCCCACAATGTTTGGAAGTTGTGCCGCGGTGACTTCGGTTTTTTGTATTGCATTGTTTACGGTAGTTTCATTGTTAATAAGGGGCAAATAGATGTCGGTGTTTGTCGCTATAACATTGACGAACCTAGTTGCTTCAACGGTGCTCTCATCTGCATTGATCACGAACGCACGAATCTGCTTCTGCCCGACTGCCCTCCATGAGAATGTTGCCTGACGTTTGCCTTGTCCTTCATTTGGCTCGGGCTGCCAATAGACGCTAAATTGCTTGGCACCAGTTGGCAGGATGTCTAACGTGACAGTATAGAGTTCGCCTACATTGATCGAATCAGGGAGCAGCGCGGTGCCTTCACCTTTATCTGGCCCATAGATAATTTGGGCCAATGTAACGCCCGTTACACTTGCCTCTTGGATGAGAATGCTGCTCCCTGCCTCGACTGTGTTGCCGTTTGCGTCGCTAGCCGATACTTTAATTGGTTGCTTTGCTGCATCGCTCCAACTATATGTTGCGCTGGCTGTGCCTTGTCCACTTTTTGGCTCAGGAGACCATGTATAGGTTACGGAATCAACTGCCCCTTTTGGCATTACCTTTGCCATAAATGTGTAGCTTTTGTTTACAGCGCCACGCTCTTTCCCTTCAATCTGAATTGTCTGAGGAGGCATCTCTTGATAGAGTTCATCGGCATATATGCGTATAGAACCAAAGCCAAACCCATATGAAATGAGCGTGTATGCAAAGAGTATGAGTGGAAGTGCGAAAAGCTTTTGCATCGAAACTCTATGTTTAATAAGCGCTCGATTTTTGTATATAACTAAACTCATGTTGAAAGGAACCTCCTTAGTGCTCTTTAGTTTTGTATTTAGACAAAACAATGAGGCTCTTTGGGATTCTATGTAGTTGACATTGTTATCAATCATTGTGGAGTCATCAATCATTGTAAACACTCTATGTCGAGTGCGTCGCACTCTTTCCACTACATAAGATCCGGTTGAACCAACAATGATTCTGACAAAACCAGATTTTTTAACAACAGAGATTTATTATACATTACATTATTGTAATTTAATCCCACGCTATTTATATGATGCGGCTACATAGATTGATAGTGCTGTGATTGAAGTTTCTTCGTCATTTAGCCGAACAAGTATGATTTCGCTTCTGCTTTGCTCTTTGATAGAATCAATAGACAAATAGCGCTTTTCATAGATGTTTTGTAACACCTTTCGGAGACTTATGCCATCTACTGATCTATCCCAAAATAAACCAGCAGACATTCTACTTTCTAATGCCGATCCCGTTGCGGCGGCGTCTGTGCAGCGTGTGAAGCTACTGCGCAAAACATATCCGGATATGAGTGCGGATGAGCTTGTAGATAGTTTGATTCGGAAGCGCTGTTTGCAGGTGGCTGGGGTGGGGGCAGCAACTGCTGGCGCGGCTGTGATCCCAAGTGTGGGCGCAATTGCGTCTGTGGCGGTTGGTTCGATGGTGGATATGAATTCCACTCACAGAATTCAGACGGAGTTGATGTTAGACATTGCCACGATTTATGAGGTTGAATTTGCACCTGAGGAGAAAGAACGATACTTGATGGCCGCGCTTGGTGTGCCGAAAGGTGATTCGGCGGGCGGTGCCAACAGCGCAACCGAGCAGCTGTTATTAAAGGGTGGTCAGCAACTGGCGCGCAGGGCGACCAATCGCGTTGCGAGTAAGTCGATAGGTCGTGTGTTGCCCGTTGTGGGCGTTGCTACTTCTGCTGGGTCGAACATTTTGATGACTTATTCAGCGGCACAGCGCGCGAAGGCATACATTCAGGGTGGTCCCGATAGTGTGGGTGATTTGGATACGAGCATCCGCTCGGCGTTAGGGTTGAATGAGCTGACATTGAGTAACTGGACGCAAAAATCTCTGTTGGATGCTGCGCTAGAGGGCTTTGATCAGGGAGCACAAACGGTTGGTCGAGTTGTAGGGAAGGCCGCAGGGAAGTTGGGCCGATTTTTACGTAATGTGGGTAAGCCGTCTAAATAGCGCTGAGAGTTTGCTGGCACTGCCTAAAGTAGCCGGGCTTGCTATAATCGCACGGGGTTGAAACCGCCGTGCTGGCAAGACGACGCCCCATCAGTAGGGTTTGTGCTACTGCAACAATCCACGCGCCGCCACCGGCCACACAACCTCCACCTGTTCGCCTCGCACCCCAATAACTTCGTTAAATAAATTGCTGATCACGCAGCAGTGGTTGGGGATCACGTGGACACGCTCGCCGATATCCGGTTTCTGATCGCACGCTGAAAAATCCACATAGCCATGTTCTTCGTTAAAAGCGTACATCTGCGCTTTAGGATATTCTATAATGAGGCCATAGCCACTTAACGCCGGGGTGATGTCCGAAGAGAAAGTTTTGCTGCCGCCATCCACTATGCCGCGGTCTGCGGTGGGGCGACTGATTACGGTGGTTGCTACGCGGAAAGCACATTCGTCTTGTGTGAGCGCACCTGTTTGCATCTGCATTCGGTCGCCATAGATGTAGGTGCCAGCACGATGTTCGGTAATGCCAGGAAAGGTGTGGGTTTGCCAAACTTTTGGGGTGCCGCCGCTGCTCACTTTTGCGACGTCGATCCCGTCGGTTGCCAGTAGCGCTTTCGTTTCGGCCACAAATGGGCCGAGCTGCTCATTCATGGGGTAAGTCATGAGCCCGCCAAAGCGCAGGCCCTCGGTTCGATGGATGGTGCGTGCCAGATCTGCTGCCTGCTGCGGTGTTTGCGCGCCGCAGCGTGATCCGCCAATATCACACTCAACAATGACTTCAAGCTCGTTGCTTAATGTGGATATGATCGACGCGTATCCGGCCACGGTATAGTCCGAATCGGCGGCAACGGCCAAGCGTACGCGTTGTGCAAGCTGCTGAAGTCGTGCAAGTTTTGTCGCGCCCATTATGTTGTAGGGAATAAAGATATCTTTCAGTCCCGCTTGGGACATGACTTCGGCTTCGCCTAATTTTTGGCATGCGATCCCAACCGCGCCTGCATCCATCTGCATGTGGGCAAGTTCGGGTATTTTATGGGTCTTGATATGTGGACGATTGGCGATGTTGTGGCTGTTGAGATAGCTTTGTAGTCGGCTAATGTTCTGTTCGACTTTGTCGATGTCGACAAGCGCGGCGGGGGTCTCTATCTGATCTAAATTCATGCGGCGATTCTCCATGGCTCATGTTGTAAAAAGCGCGCTGGATTGCCGTTTTTGTGTACGTTAGCAGATGCGCGCAGTGCCTATTGTATGCTTTGCCGCGCGAGAAGCGAAATTTAATTTTGTGTTGTTGAGTGGGAGCTTTCTGGTTCGGAGAAGAAGCTGTCGAGGCGTCGCTCGTGCAGAATTCGATCAATTGTGCCAATGATGTACCAAGCTATACTGCCAAAAAACATGCCGCTTGTTGCGCCTAAAAGAATTCCGTTGTAGCCAGCGGTAAAGCTGCCACCAAGCGCACCGATAATTGCGCTAATGGTTACTAAGATCAAAAGTAAGAACATAAATTAGTTGACTCCAAATATTGAATCTCCGAACTTTCTGACTAGATAGAAGGTGTTCTGATTCGAAATGTATACACAAATTATCACAGTAGTATACGAATGTTTGATCGAAACGATACTGCAAAAATTTGTTGGGGTGTATTGATTGGTTGAGGTGATTATGCTGTCTTGGCGTCAGACCTAGTGGATGGACAAAGAGAGCATAGGCAAATCGAAGTATGACGGACCTCTGTCCTTTGTACTGGCTTCAATTCGGACCGTTTTATGCCGCAAATAATACGTAACTTGGATTTGGGCGGTTCTAAGCCAAAAATAAGGGGTTCAATCACACATGATCCTGAAGAATCCAAAAAGGCACCCAAACCATAAAGTTGGGCGTAAAGATTGAGTTGGGATATACTGAGTTTCTCTACTTAATGGCATTCAAGTTTTCTGGAATCACGCCTTGAACCGTTCAACAAAAGGTAAAAACTTACTGGTAATTTTGCTTTCCGCCTGCATGATTGTAGCGGGAATATTTATCGGTTTGCAGGCATTTTCCTCTACGCCACAGTTTGCTTCACTATTTTTCGCAGGGTTTCGCCTTAATCATTCGGAACAAGGGACAAGCGAGGTAACCACATTACTTGCAGATGACTCAAACTCAGCGACACAGGGCGCACCCACTCTTAACCCAAGTGCAGATCAACCACTTTTGCGGGAACCGATAGTCATTGTGCATTCCGATGCTTTGCAGGAGCAACCAGCCACTTTTGACCTAACTTCTCAAGAGATTGCTCCATCGACGACGCAGACTGCTACGACTACGGTTATATCCACAGCGCTAACAATTACCACTTCGATAACGGCCACTACCACCCAATCATCGCCTACATCGGTCACTATCACGCCGACGGCAGTCGCGCCACTCACTTTATTAGTTACTGGTCCACTTCCTTCTCATTTAGAAAACGCACTTGCAGAAAAAATAACTATTCAATATCCTGCCCAGCTAACAGGCACAGAAAGTGCGCCAACGGAGCAGATTGATCTCACGATTAATTTTGATCCACAAAACGCCGTCGCAACCTATCAACAACTATATGCGGCCGCAACTCGATTCGATAATCTTGACCTCGATCTTTCGTGGGAAGAGCTTGGCTTGTTGTGGCGCGATGCGGACGAAAAGCCCGATATTGCCTTTGACAAGATTGCCGTTCCTGCAGCGATGATTGCACCGTTAGAAGCACTACTTGGACCAGCCGGTTCAACCGTCAAAGAGTTAATTGCCGACTCAGAAGCAGTCGAAGTCGCGTGGGACGAACCAACTACGCTGCTGCTCCTCCCCTTTGACAATCTTGCGCCGCGCTTGGCCGTCGTGGCAATTGATGGGCAAAAGCCAATCGAGAACGCCAATCGATTTGATGTCGCAAGCTATCCGCTGATTGTGCCAGTTTATATACACAACCTCGCCACACCCACCACACGGGCCGACCAAGTCGACGAAATCATTGCACAGTTACCGCAGACAAATCGGGATCCAAGCCGCCTAACCGTGCTCGCCATGACGGGCGTCACCGCAATGGTGCGCTACACAGCTAAGCAGATGGACGAATTAGGTAACACTTGGCCTGCGGAAATAGTTGGGCCGGAACTGGCCGCTGCTGACATTACGCACATCAGCAACGAGGTGCCATTTGTTAAAGATTGTGAGACCGATATCCGCGAGGGAAGCCTCAACTTTTGCAGCAAGCACGAATACTTTGAAACCTTACAGGCGTGCGGAGTCGATATCATTGGCTTAACAGGGAACCACCAAAACGATTATGGTCGCCAAGCCGCGCTCGATTCGCTCGATTTCTATCAACGTGCGGGATTGCCCGTCTATGGTGGGGGCGTCGACAAAAAGGCTGCTTTTGCACCGCTTTATTACGAACACAACGGCAATCGACTTGCCTTTTTAGGGGCCAACAGTTATGGACCCGAATTTGCTTGGGCCACAGATAATGAGCCGGGCAGCGCCATCTTTGACCTCAACATTATGTCGGCCTCGATCCGCAGTATTCATACGCGCGATTTGGCCGATTTGGTATTCGTGGAGCTGCAATATCAAGAGCGTTACGACGTCAGCCCGCTGATCGAACAGCGCATCGATTTCAATGCGTTAGTTCACGCCGGTGCGGATGTTGTCACCGGCGTGCAGAGCCACGTACCGCAATCGATGGAGTTCACTGACGGGCGCTTGATCCTCTTTGGATTGGGTAATCTATTCTTCGATCAGATGTTGCGCCAAGACACGCGCGAGGGCATGTTTGTCAAACACACAATTTATGATGGCCGCCACATCAGTACGCAAATCTTCACAACGTTGCTTTATGACGCCGGTCAACCCCGTTGGGCAACAGATGCCGAACGCGAGGCGCTGCTCACGCGCGTCTTCAGCGCAAGTTACTGGGAGTAACGAACCGATGACGACCGACTTGATGTTGCGTCGCAAATGGACGTTGAAAGCACACGGCCAGCAAGTTGTCTTCGTAAAAAACTCGAACGAAAAATTTTCGCACGTGCTCATGAAGGCACAGACTCAGAAGTCATACTTTGTTCACCACGTCTCGCCCCGCTAGGTCTCCCACTAATTCCCCCACTAACTTCTCCATTAGATCCTATACTAGGTGGTCCCCCGTTAGAATCGTCGCTATCATCATCATCTGATTGTTCTTCTTGTTCTAACTGCTGTTCTAGACCCACACGCTCTACATATTCGTTATAGGTTTCATATTTCTTGATAGTACCCTCTTTTTGAACATAAAGGTTATGTGAATCTTTGGTCTCATATCGATACTTGTCTGCAAGCTGATACCATTTACGGTCTGGGAAGTGTTTGGCGATTTCTAATCTATCCGTTCCATCTTGGACAAGTTTAATCAAGAGTGCTGTGTCCTGTGGCAGCCATCGCGCATAAGCCCTATTTCCCGCCCGAGCCAATACCTGACTATCTTGAGAACCATCTCGCCAGAAAATATCAAGCTTTACGTTCCATCCTTTCTGCAATTTGGTCATCACGCACTTTTCAACAAAGCTGTGGACGACAGATCTCTTCTCTGTTGTTTCCATATTGGGCCAATTTTGCAGGATATCTGAAAATGAATGCCGAAATTTCTTCATTTTTTCGATGTCTGCCGCACTGGCAATTGCATTGCTATGTTCTTTTTGCAGTCGATCATATTCTAGTTGTGCAGCTTGATATTTGCGCTCTACTTCTGCAATCATTGCTGGCGTGGTCAACGAGGAGAGGCTTGCAACCAGATTCTCCATCACCTGAGATAACTGGTTTAGCTGAGTTTTATTTAGCTTCTGCTGTTCCTCATATTGTTTTTGGTAGACGGTTACGGCTTGCTCCCAAGTGTCGTAATCAAAAGTCTTTGCAAGCTTTTTCAAAAGCAGATCAACAACCACATCATCTATGAATGACGCGTCTTTGCGCCACATCATGTTGCTATATCCATCTCGGGATTGTGCTACATATGTATAGCGTTGACTTTTGCTCATCCAATTGGTGCTAACGCCTACTAATTCGCTTTCCCACTCAAAAAAGACCAGACCAGCCGTTAGTGGATATTCTTCTGTACGCTCTTGCTCTTTTGTTGGCCGAGGCCTCGCGGCAAATGGGCGAAACGATAGGTTTGGGGTTCCGTCTAGAGATGTCTCGGAGATATAATTGAAGGCTTTGAAGAATGTCTTTTCATCAATGAGCGGCGGGTGATTATTCCACTGTACGATTGCATTTCGATATGACCAATGTCCGATATAGGCTGCATTGGACAGCATGTTTGAAAATGCAGAGGGACCTTTTGGACACCAGCCATCACTATTCTGCTTCATTTGGTAATTCACATAAAATCCTTCTGGTGGATGACATTTCGTGGGGTCTGGAAAATGGGGTCCGTGTTTACGAATTTGTAGATGTGCCTGTGCCACGCAGCCTGCATGTTCAAGAAAAATACGATAGTATTCTCGGACAACTTTTGCGTAGGGTTCAAATAGCTCATATTTTTTCCATTGCGGATTCACGCTTCCGTCGGGCAGATGTTTTCGACGGTCCACCATAAATCCTACGGCCATACGGCCTCCTACCCAACAACCTGACAGAGCAACTCGATCCTTTGCCGCATTTAGTTTCCCCTTGATAAATGTACTAATATATTCCGCAGCCATTTCGCACTTGAAGCGGAATTGGCGTGCATGATGGGTTCCCATCTGTGGATGAAAGAAGCTATAAACCATAGACGGGGTGATCACCTGAACCTGATTTTGTTTACACGCTTCAATAAAAATATTGACTTGAATCTGCGTTACATCTCGGAACAGGCGATCTTCGTCCTGACACGCAACTGCACCAATTTCCTTATTGTTGATAAGCTGAAATAACTTTGTCATTCCCTCTCGTTCATCAATCTTTTTGGTGCCGCTCACACCAGCATCCATGTCAATCATAATGATTTTATCTTGTTCCCAACCAAGCTGCTCCATATGTTTGACCATATCCACTGTCTGCATCGTCGTTGAAACGTTTCCAATCTGTGCTTCTGTAGATTGACGATAATAGACAGCCATCTGCATGTCTGTTGGTATAGTTAACTCTTTGAATCGCAAGTCTGTTTCTTCACGTTTTTGTTGATATTGTCGTCTTGGCATGATTTGCTCCAAGTATATTCAGGTATTTAGATAACTATTGGTTTTATGCGGACTGATCGTCGCCCAGGTCAGGTTGAACACCAGAGAAACAGCTCTGATGTTGTCTAACATATGCTTTAAGCAGCATGACATACGCTGTTTCCAAATCGAACGTCTGCGGCACCGATTGGTTCTTAAGTGGAAATTCTGACTTCATAGCCTTTGGCATATTTCACCTCATAGCGATTAGAAAAGGTTGATTAACAGGTAAGTGAATAGGCAAGTCTGCCTATCTGGAGACATGTCACATTCACAAAGGTTTGCTGTTGCTGGGGCGTGTTAAAGTGGTATCACATTGGGGAGAGAGGCTAATTCTTCCCCCAATGTGATTAGTTTCCCGATACAGGATCTAGGACTGCTGCTAATGACCTAGGGCTATGGCAGCAGCATGATTAACTTCGACACGGCTGTTAAAATGTTGAGTCACAACATCATAGCCATGTGCGCCAAGGACCTCTTTTGCTTGAAATGTGCTTAAGCCGAGGTACTTACAGACATCACAAAGTACAAGGAGTTCACGTAGACACGTGTCCGGGTACTCTAATCCTGCTGATTCTTGAATTTCGATACGTAGTTTTTGAAGGGCTTTGATTCCTCGAATATCAATTAGCATTGTCATCACCTTTTCATTAGATGCCGAGGAATGAGGTATACTATCCTCGACATTCGCTTCCAACGATTGTCAACCATGAAGTCGGTATTCCAGTACCGGCTTCAATTTTTCTATTCTTGTTGTGACTTTGCCCATGTGGTTTTCACCCCCTTGGTGAGCCTATATTATAACTGTGAATTATGTGACAAGGTTTGAGTTTCTGCCGTCAACAGTCGCTATAACTTAGTTGACGACATCACAATTATTAACAAATATTCCGAAATGGTCAAATCTGACCAATGCCAGTTCGGATTAGTTCGGAATGGTTCAGAAGAATGGCTGAGTGTGATGACAACTTACATTGGTACACGGTGGCAGAAGCGTGTGAATATTTACGCGTTTCAAAAACAACCTTGTACGAGTATATGAAAGACGAACGTCTACCCTTCTTTTACTTAGCTGGAACGCGCAATCGACGCATTCGTCAAGCTGACTTAGACGCACTGCTCGAACCTGGGAACCCAGCAGATCTACTTGATAGCGATAACTCTTAACATTTGTCAGAACGCGTTCTCATCATCCAACCTACTCGTGTAGGCAAGATAGCCAATCGCGCTACATTGAGACTGCATACCCATCCTCTGTACAGAAACATCATTGAAACAATTGCTACCTACCTCTGCATATAATTGGTTCATCGGGAGCAGCATTTCATGTGGCCAAGTATGATAGTTTGGTCCGTGAGAAAGTTGCCTATAAAGTCGATAATTTTTCATATAACCAATACTCCTTTCGATCAGCTAATTGGTCACCTCATGTACATTTGCTACTTATAGCTCAGGAGAGGCAGTCGCCCCCGTATCTACTCTGTCTCAACCTCATCAACCATCGACACGCGCGTAAGTTCATAAATAACTGGCTCACCTTCATTTGGCTCGACGTGCAACTTGGGATTAAAGAGGTAGATACCGCGCAGTTTTCGGTCCTGCATCAACTCTGGAATTCCGCCAAGATGTCGCCCCGTTATCTGAAAGGCCGCATCCTGACAGGCAATCATGATAAAGGCATGATGCGGGCTGTAGACTTTAAGCAGATCGATATAGCGGAAGAGTTCAACACTTTCGGGTAGCTCATCTAGGTCACCATGTACCCTAAACCATTCCTCACTGCCTTTCCCCTCAATCAGATCATCATAGTCCATTGCACGGTACCCATGCATCTGTGGACCACTAGCCTGCTCGGACTCACCACTCGTATTGATCGGTCTACCAAGTAGATCGACGACTTCGCTTGTTGTGTTAACGGCCACGTGTTTTCTCCTTTTCTTGTTGCTGCACCTTACTTTTCTCGCGCTGCTGATTGTATTGGTCAAAGACATTCTTAGAAGCTTCTTTCGCTTGCTGCTTGGTTTTCTCCTGTGTCGGTTGCGCCTGAGTCTGCGCTTTAGTTTGCGTCTGAGCAACCTGCTTATCAGCTTTAGATTGTTCAGGCGTTTGACTAGGGCGATCCAAGATGCTCTTGCCTCGGGCTTGTTGCTGTCCAGAAGTGGTTGCGCTCTGCTCTCTATTGCCAGTTTGGCCCTGTGCAGGAGCAGATGACTGCTGCTTTTCTTGAGCCGTGCTATTACGCTTTGCGCTGCGCTCCGTGACTCGACCATGCACGTAGTCCATGGCCTTGGTTTGCGTCTGCTGCCACTGGGTATCAATTTTCTGTTGCTTCTCTGGAGTATAGCTCCCCATATTCAGCTGAGCCTGCATTTGTGCTTTGGTTGGTACCCTGAGCGTTCCCAGCTTCTCTGTAGAGACATCCTTGGGCTGAGAAGCCGTAGCTGGCAATTCTCGCGTAGAGGAAATTGGTTTAGGTTGAGCAGGAGGTGTGTTCCCACGATTAGCGTCTAACTGCGTGGGACTACTTGGGGCTGACGACTGTGCCAAATTCTTTGCAAAAGCACTTAGATCGGATGAACGCAGCGCAGGTTGCGTCTTGTCTGGGGTTGGTGGGCCGTTCTTCGTTTTTTGCTTATTTCTTCTACTCTCGTCATTATCTTCCATGTGGTAGATTTGTCCTTTGCCCACTATTGCTTAGGTGGGCAGAATCGATACTGCTCTCGTAATGAACTATTTCAGATACTGTGAAGGGTAGGGCGTAGACCCTCACTTTCTTCTCATCAGCACGCTTCGCTCGCCAAAGGCGATCTCATCTATCCTTTGCCAAAGGCAAAGCTATGATTGGTTTTACAACCAATCGGTCAACCCGTCACCGTAGGCGAACTGATTTTGCGCAGTTACGCTGTGGTGCGCTATTACAGACTGTCGCTGGATGTTTCTGGTATGTGAAATACCGAAAGAAATTAGCCGTTCGGTAATTCCCGTGCGGTCAATCGGTTAATCTCGGTGATAACCGCTTGGTCATCTTCTGGGTCACGGAACTTGGCCGCATGGTAGCGCTGAATGAAACGCACATACCCATCCTGAAGCGGCTCCATCATAGATTTTAGGTTGCGGCCCTGTAACACAAACACAACCCCATCACTGCAATAGATGGTGATGTGCTGGTGCGATGTCGCGATGACGCGAGCAAGCGGGTAGGGCATCGTCTCCTCGGTTGAATCTCTATCCAGATTGGCGTCGTGGTAGAGAATGCGTAGCCCTGACTGCACGCCCTTGCTCTTGTCGATGCTGAACGCTTTGTACTCAGGTCGGTTGTCCTCTGGAAACGCCTCCACGACAGCGGATGAACGGCTGAAGCGATCAAAGGGTGTGATATTATCGCTCATTGTCTTTCTCCCTCTCACGGTTCAATTCATGTGAGGCATCACGTAAATTGCTGTAACGGTCAAAGACCTCAGAGTTATCATCTCGAATTAAGGCTGACATGTTGGTTCGTAACAATTTTGTGTAATGCTTAACCTGTGCTGCAAAGGCAGCGGACAGGCGCTTTGCATCCAGCATCGCAGTAAGTATTCGTCCGCGCTCTGCCGCCGCTGACGGCCCGCCTGCATCATCGTTATTATCTGATGGCAAGGCATCTGACATTGGCAAAAGATCGCCGGAGCCACTATCAGTATTGGGATCATCTGGTGCGCTGTCCGTCTCTTTTGGCTCTGGCTGCCCCTTTTCATCACGTTCCTGCTCGGCCAGCCACTCCAACTGTTCGAGATACCCCTTCGCCGTCTGACTATTTACATTGTCTTGCTTGACTTTACGGTTCCGGTCGCCCTTGGTCGTATCTTCACCCTTTTGCTCCAATTCCCATGTGTTTGGTCCTAAATGCTCCCCGGGAATTTTGTCAATACCACGATCTTTGTATGATTTGAGCGAGACCTCATCATCGCTGCCTGCCTCCTCCAGATAGCGATTGCAAAGTTCTTCGAATGCGCTGCGCCACTCTTTGATATGCTCTCGGTTGTTCCAGTCACGGTTTTTTGGACCAAACCCATCTGCACTGACTTCACGGGTTGTAAGCATCACATGCATGTGCGGATTGTCCAGCCCGTCCGACGCCATTTTGGTATGGATAGCGATATCGGCCACCATGCCAAGTGCGACAAAATTGTCATTGACAAATTCCCGTACTAGCTTGGCGTAGGTCGCCTCGTCTAACCCACGGGGCAGGGCAGCGATAATGTCACGGGCAAGCCGTGCATCTTTGCGTTTCTCCGAAGCCTCCACACGATTCCAAAGTTCGGAACGATCCTTCACCCATTCTGGCGCTACCTCTGGTGCTAGTATCTCGGTGTGCAGCACGTCTTCTTTGCGTGTATAGTCAAAGGTTTTGCCCAGCCGCTCATCATGCAACACTTCGCCCGAACGGTATGATGCACTTGCCACCACCGAACGACCGCCAACATGCACCACTGTACCTGACCGATATGACGCTGACGCCGGAGCCGACTTGCCCTGACCTCGTGAAATCACCTGTACTCGAAAATGTAAGTTTGTTGCCATCATGGAACATCAACCCCAAAACGGTGTCTGCTGGCGCAGACCATTGCTATCTTTGGGCAGCTCGCCCATACCCTACGCTAGCACGGGGCATGACCTCGCTGCCTGTCCGAACCGAGCCATCTCTCTTCTGTCGCATCTTGCATCGTCTGCTGAAATACTGGCATAAGTGCGCAATTATACGTTGTACCAACGTTTGCGCCGGGCAGGTAGCCCGATACGGAGCCTAACGGCACTCGTTTTGCCCCTGTGGGGCGTTTGGCAACCAGTAATTTTCGCTGCATTCCGTGAAGTTGATTCGACCAAATTTTCCATAAAACAACTCTCCTTGCTGATGCAAGATGATGCGAAAGGGATGAAGAGAAATTTGTTCTACAAACGCTGTGGCTGCTGCGGTGATGCAACAGCAGGGAAGAATGGCTCTATTGCTAATGAAAAGAGAATGGGAGAGCGTGTTGTAACAGTTTTTCATTTACTATGGGTACAGCTGATCCGAGATTAGTTTGATAGTCCCAAACTGCCGAACTCCATGATAATCGGCGACTTAAGAGCCGTTTGCTGCAATGATGTGATGATGGCATTGCTCGACAAAGTTACCGAGCAAAATATCGTCATCTCTGCTACGAGAGCCACCAACGCCCAATACTGCTTTGGATGCTAACACCATGACGGGTCCAGAATCAGGTGAAATAGCGCGAGGTGGAATCGCCACCACTGCGCCACCATACTGATTCTGGATAAGCGTCATACCAAATGGACCAGCAGACGTAATGCCAAGCCCATCATAGTTTGTAATCGTTTTGACTTTGCCCCAAGGGCCATCCAGAAGTGGCGTGCCATTTGACTCAAAGGGCA
>Ga0209187_1002548_pt1 | contig 16992 bp, 13 predicted proteins | sample BantaG_FD_187430 | JGI IMG/M metagenome (GOLD analysis project Ga0209187, IMG submission 187430) | Marine algal microbial communities from Bantry Bay, Ireland - BantryBay_4 metaG (SPAdes) (version 2) | ecosystem: Host-associated > Algae > Red algae > Unclassified | place: Bantry Bay, Ireland... | reverse complement strand
AAAACGGCTATGCCCTTGTAGGTGCTGTGCACTAACAACTTATTAGCTATATTTGGGTGAAAAATCTGTGTATTTGCTATGGCGTTTATACAGATGTTAGCGAGCACTAAAAATGACATTAACAAAATCGAATAATAGTACATTCTCTGGTAGAGGCAAGAACATTATAACGGCAAGTATTCTTGGGTTAATTATTCTATTTTACACTTCCTGTCAAAATACAGATTGGGATGAAAAATCTAAAATTGAGGTTATTACAATTGATACCAATAATATTAAGAACGAAATTAAGTATTACAAGGACTCAACTTATGTCGAAAATCCAAAGAGAGATGACTTTTGGGCAATTGAACATTACCTAAAAAATCCAAATAAGGAGATTGCTATTTTTAAAGACTCACTTGGAAATATTGTGGGTTATTGGAAAAGAATAAATGGAAAAAATATTGAAGGAGCTGAATATTACCCAAATGGTCAAATCATTGGACAGATAAAATATACAGAAGCAGGAATATTAAACGGGCTCGCAAAATACTATTATGAAGACGGGAGAATAAGCAGAATAGGAAACTGGAAAAATTCTAATTCAATAGGAATTTGGAAACAATATTCTCGAAATGGTACATTACTAAATATAGAAGAATTTGATGAAGAAGGAAACTCTCTAAATTTTGAAGAAAGGAACGCGACTCGCTAACACGAGCTATACCCAATGCTGGCAACATTACAAACTGAAACACTCCAACTCCGAAAACGTCAAAGCAAAGCTTTGACCTTAGAAAAATATAAGATAAAACCTTAGCTTTGACTTACAACACACTAACCCAAACACTCTGCTCCGCAACCCAGCACAGGGCATAGCCAAATCGTTATCTGCAACCTAAAAAAGAAAAAACATAAAATGGTCTAACAAACAAAAAACAGAGCAGAAAGCCAACGCTTTGCAAAATTAATAGAGGTTCAAGCATACGCCAAGGCTAACGCTATTGCACCACATTTAATTTTGCCCTACGCTCCCAAATTAAATCTCCTTAAATACAATTATAAAATATAGAACAATAAAACGATTAAGCGAATGCAGTATATCAACCCCATTGAAATATTAGGATTATCAAGTGCAATAGATGTATCTAGCATTGATGTTGACATTATAAAAAAAGAAAAACGAAAATTATTTGCAGACATTGACCTATCTGATAATGGACATTTTGAATATCACGGACTTCAGCTTACAAAAGGCGATTGCGAAAAGGCAATCGATGAACTTGCGAATAAAGATTTAAAAGAATTCTATTTGTATTTGGCAACAAATAAAAAACTCAATACTTTTTTAGTAAATGGCAATGATGCAGTCTTTACAAATTTCCAACAAGACAGTATTTTTAAGTTGCCAGATTTTATTAAGTTTATCAGCCCCTATTTTGCTTCAAAATTTGACAAAGCATTGCTTAATGCATATGAAAATGAAGATGAAGAACAAACCAAAGCAATATTAAACACTTCATTTCTAATCGCGCAAAGCGATATAAACGTTGCCTATAAAAGTGTTTCAATTAATATTGAGAATAATATAATTGAAACGAAAGAAATGAAAGAAGATATTATTGATGAAAACGGCGATTGGAATGAAGATAATATACCAGTAGTAATGGATATAATTCGAGCTTCTTTTCCAACTGAAATGATAAATTGTTTGCCAAATTATTTCCAAAGCCAAATATTGAAAATTGCGAAAGAAATCAATTACTTGAATATTGCAATATGGGATAATTTAGATGACACACAAGTTTGTAATGACTTATTGGAGCACATATTAACCTTAAATATTAGTGGGCTTGACAAACCAACATTTGAAAAGAATTATAAGATTGTTAGTAAAAAAAATGAGGCAAGAATTGAACAAGAAAAAAACGCCCCAGTTTTAAAGAGGTATGCTAAATGCTTGTTGGCTATTATAGAAATTAAAAAACAATTAGAAATAAAGAATATAGCTCCAAAAATGGCTTTTGAAAATGCTATGGAATTGATCGATATTAATGAAATAAATCAGCTTGGTTCTATAGGAAATGAAATTAGAAGGCAATTTGCATTATTGTTTCGTTCAATTTCAATTTGTAGTTGGAATGAACATGATGATATTGACAATTCGATTAAATTCATTGAAATTGCAAATAATATAACAACTGATGAAGATACAAACTCAAAAATAGAATCTGATTTGGCGGATTTAATTAGCATAAGACAAGATAGGAAAAAACAAGGCGCTCCCGTTCAAAAAGTTCCCGAACTGGGCATTTTTTATGGCATTGGTTTACAGATTTATAATGACACACGATATTTTACAATTTTTCATATCCCTATTTTTGCCATCGATAGATTTAACCTTGAAAAAGGTTGGAATAGCTATACTTTCTTTGGAAAACTGCCTTTGCATAAGTGGCAGAAGGGTTTAAATGTTACAGTAATTACCTTAATACTGTTTGCTGTAGGTTTTTATATATATGATTCAAATAATTCATCTTACTCTAATGATGATTATTATTCAACTACAACACAAGACTACTCCTCTCCAACCTCTACAAATGATTATTCAACGACAGATCCCATTGCAGAGGTTGCTGAAGAACCAATTGAAGAATTTGTACCACCCGCTGAAAGCGAATACAAGGGAAATCAATTAGACGATGGAGATTCTCCACTTTCTGATTGCTTCGGAAGTGGTATATACAGTGGAAACGCAACGTTGACTATAAAAAATGGTGGCAATTCTGATGCAATAATATGCTTGTATAGCGTCTCGAAGGATAGAACAATTAGAAACGAATATGTACAAAAGAATTCAAGTTTCAAAATGTCTAACATTGCTCAAGGGGAATATAAAATCAGAGTTTTTTATGGTAACGACTGGAATCCCGAATTAGAAAATAGTTGCGGAACAAATGGTAATTTTGAATCCGATATTAATTTTTCGGAATTTGATGGAACAGAATATTTTGAAGATAGCGAAAGAGGATATACTAATGCAACGATAACACTTTATACAGTAGCGAATGGAAACGCCTCCTCTTCTTCAATTGACCAATCTAAATTCTTTAATAATTAAATTCTCAAAATATTAAAAGTCGACAAGGAATATTATTATATTTATTTCGTCAAAGCAAATAATAGCCGCCTGGCGCATAAAATCAGAACAACAACTAATCAGCTTTACAAAATGGAGAATATTAAAATTTAATTTAAATGCAATACATCAACCCATTCGAAATATTAGGCTTATCAAATATTACTGACACTGCAAACATTAATAATGAAATGATCAAAAAAGAAAAAAGAAAATTGTTTGCTGATATAGACTTATCAGACAATGGTCTTTTTAAATATTACGATTTGCAACTAACAAAAAGTGATTGTGAAAAAGCAATTGATGAACTTAAGAGTATTGATTTTAAAGAATTCTATTTATACCTTTTATCGAATAAAAAACTAAACACCTTTCTAGTAAATGGAGATTGTTCAGTTTTTGTAAAATTTACGAATGACAGCATTTTCAAGCTACCAGAATTTGTAAAATTTATTAGTCCATTTTTTGCGCCAAAATTTGACAAAGCCTTATTGGTGGCATTTGAAAACAAAAATGAAATTGACACAAAAACTATATTAAACACAGCTTCATTAGTTTATCAAAATGATGTAAATACTGCATACAAGAGTGTTACAAACAACCTCCAAAATAAAATATCGGAGATTAATGATATTACAAAAAATATAAAAAACGAAGAACGCATTTATGACGAAGAAAATATTGAGGAAGTGCTAACTTTGGTAAAAGAACACTTTCCAACAAACACTCTAAATTGTCTACCTCAATACTTTCAAAGTCAAATCTTAAAAATTGCCAACTCAATAAATTACCTTTCAAATTCAATTTGGGATGCATTCGACAACACACAAGTTCCTAATGATTTGACGGGGTATCTTTTAACTTTAAACATCGGCGGTTTGGATAAACCAACATTTGAGAAAAATTTTGCCATAATAAATAAGAAAAACAAAGAAAGAATTGAGCAAGCTAAAAATGCACCTGTTCTAAAAAAATGGGCTAATGTTCTTTTACAATTAAGAAAATATATTAAAGAAGTGGAATCCAAAAGCGTATCTTCTATTTCTGCTTTTGAACAAACAAAAAATTTATTCTCTGTTAGTGAACTTAATTCTTTACCAGACTTTGCAAATGAAATTAGGATTCAAATAGGTTATTCAATTAGAAGTTTATCAATATCTATTTGGAATAAACATAGTGACATTACAAATGCAATAAACACAATAAATCTTGCTTTGCTAGTCAATGTAGAGAATGACGATATGGCTAAATTTAATCAAGATTTAGTTGAACTTCAAGAACTTGAAAAAAAATACAAAGGTGTTTTAATTTGCTACTTCTGCGATAAAAATGGTCCCGATGATGATTCAAGTTTAGATACAATTATATACAAAGAAACCTATCGTAGTTATATTCCAAGAAGAGTACAATATTCAGAATCAATAATATCACTCCCACGATGTAAATCATGTAAAGAAATTCAATCAAAAGGAAATAACCAATATTACTTATATTTTTTTGGGCTTTTGATTTTAGGTGTTATTATTGGAGCAGTTACAGAAGGTAGTCATTTTATTATCGGTGGTTTAATCGGAGGTTTCATTGGATGGATAATTGGCAACGCTGTACAAAGGAATTCTGTCAGAAAATATGATATAAAAGACGATAGAGACACAACATTAAGGAATCATCCAATTTTAACAGAAAGAATGAATCAAGGTTGGACATTTTCAAAACCAACTGCATAAAACCAATAAAATTAAAACAAAATGCGAGAAACAAAAAAAGCGACAGTAAAAGTGCCACAGGCATTTCTTGATTTGGTAAATCAGATATTTGAAATTGATAAAAAAGCCTCAAATATTAAAGAAGAAAATTCAATCCAAAGAAATATAAATAAAGTCAGAGGGTTATTAGAAGTTGACTTTTTTAAAGATGCTGGTTTAACATATCATAATCCGATTGGTGAGAGTTACTCGGAAACTAGAACGGACTGCGAAGCGACAATAGCTGGAACAGAAGTTGATAATCTTGAAATTACTGAGGTCATCAAACCAATTATTTTTCACACATATACGGAGAATGAAAACACTATCAAAAATATTTCACAACCAGCGGTTGTAATAGTTCAGGCAAAAAAATAATAATAATTAATAATAAAATACATTTATGGAAAACACAATTAACTACGGTATAGATTTAGGCACAACAAATAGTGCAATTGCAAAATTTGTAAAAGGTGAAATAGTCATCTTTTCAAACCCCCAAGATTATGGTAGAAACACTCTCCCTTCTGTGGTATCATTCAAAAAAGATAAAATCACGGTTGGAAATAAAGCAAAAGAGTATTTAGAAAAGGACCCTAAAAGTGTCGTTGGTATTTTTAAAAGAAAAATGGGAACCTCTGAAAGATTCAAAATAAAATCAATTAATGCGTCTAAAACGCCCATTGAACTTTCAGCACAAGTAATAAAAGAATTAAAAACTTTTGTAAACACTGGCGATGACTTAGATGCGGTTGTAATTACAATCCCTGCATCATTTGATACTATACAGTCTAATGCAACCAAAGAAGCAGGCTTCCAAGCAGGATTTAACCAAGTTGTTTTATTGCAAGAGCCTATTGCAGCTAGTTTAGCCTATGCCAACATGAAGAAAGAAACAGAAATGCAAGAAGGGCAATGGTTAGTATATGATTTAGGAGGAGGAACATTCGATGTTGCCCTTATTAATATTAAGGATGGCGAAATGAAAGTATTAGACCATGAAGGGGATAATTTTTTAGGAGGAGCCGACTTTGACAATATGATAGTTGAAAAATTCCTTATCCCTAAAATTTGTAAAGAATATAAATTTTCTAATTTAGAAGATGACATGAAAAGCGCATCAGGGAAGTTTAACGCAAAATATTATGTTCTTTTAAGACGCGCTGAAGAGGCAAAAATCACTTTATCTGCTAAAACCTCCGCAGAAATTGTCATTGATGGTTTTGAAGACGAAGACGGTAACGAAGTTGATATGGAAATTATCATTACTCGCTCAGAATTTAATGAACTCGTAAGACCTAACATTGACGGAACTATTAAGATGATAAAAAAAATACTTACTAGGAATTCTCTAAAACCAATTGATTTACAATTTACCTTAATGGTTGGAGGCTCTACTTACATACCATATGTAAGAAGCCGGGTTGAAGAAATTTTACAAATACCTGCAAATTGTGAAATTGACCCAACTACAGCAGTTGCAATTGGTGCTGCCTACTATGCCGCTACAAAACCAAAAAAAATCGGAAAATCAAGCGCTAAAACGAAAACAAGCATTTCAATCAAAACGGCATACAACAAAGCCTCAAAAGAAAAAGACGAATTATTTTCGGCAAGAATTACTGGGGAAACCGAAGGGCTTTCATACAGAATAACTAGACAAGACGGGGGATTTGATAGTGGTATTAAAAAACTTGCTGAAAGAATAAGTGAAGACCTACCATTAGTTGACGGTGCTTTCAATTTCTTTTCGCTTGTTGTTTACGACAATGAAAACAACATAATTGAAACTGACATTGAACCAATAGGAATTAATAGTGGATTTGGGATAAGCGGCCAGCCAATTCCGGAGGATATATGTTTAGAAGTTGATGATTATGACAATCCTGGAAAAACTAGACTAATTTTAATGTTTCAGAAGAATTCAGTTTTACCATTAAGGAAGCAATTTACTGTCCCCTTGAATAGAGGCTTAATAAAAGATAACGAAGAAGACTACATCGTTATAAATGTATTGGAAGGAACACATTTAGCTTTACCCGAAGCAAATAAGGGAATTGGTTTTCTTAAAATTACAGGAAAACAAGTTTCTAGAACGATAGCAAAGGGTTCGGATATTGAAATTACTTTGTCCATGACTGAATCAAGAGATTTAACCATTGCCGCTTATCTGAATATGTCTGATCAAGAATTTAAGCAGACTTTTAATCCTAAAGTTCGACATACTCCTATAGAATTTTTAAAAGAACAAGTTGAAGATTTGTCGGATAAGTTAGATGTAGAAATACAAGAAGCAACAGATAATGAAGATTTTGAAACGGCAGGAGCTTTGACCAAATTAAAAAAAGAAATGGAAACTGTAAGTCAAGCAACTGTAAGTTTAACCAATGATGATGTAACAGATAAACGGTATCAATTGGAAGATAAGAAAAGAAAAATTGCACAAGAAATTGATAGTGCAACAAAAGACAAAAGAATTCAAGCTGTAAAAACAACATACATAGAAATTAAAGAAGAGTGTGAAAAAATGTTAGATGAAAATGGAAACGACCATGAAAGGAAAACATTTAATGACATTGTCGCACAGGAAAGTGCCTTTTTTGCAACTAATAGTCCTTTAAAAATTCAAGAAAAATCAGATGAGATATATTCAATCGTTGGAAAAATAAGATGGAGGACTCCTGAGTTTTTAACCAATCTTTTCCAATGGTGCAAGAAAAATCAAACTAAGATGAATGACCAAACGCAAGCTAAGAGTTTGGTCGATGCAGGTAATTTTGCAATTGAAAGTCAAAATTGGGAAAGACTATCAGAAATTAATAGTGGCTTACTTAATTTGTTGCCTAAAGGAGCAGAAAAAGAAGCGACTACAAGAATTGGTTTTGGACTTTAAAATTAAACAAAATGAAAAATACAGATTTTAAATCATTCCTTTTCAAAACGGCAGTTATGGCAATGGCTTGCGATGGACATATTGCAGATGAAGAAATAAACGAAATTAAAAATATTGTAGCCAATGAAATTTACTTTATGGGATACGATTTTGAAGAACCCTTGAAAAGCAATATTCAAAATATTAAGGTTAATGGCAAAAATGCCATTAACCAATATTTGCAAGAGATTGCTTCAAACAATTTAAATGAACATCAAGAAATACTTCTCATTGAAGTTATTTTGAGAATGGTACACGCAGACAATAAAGTTGAAGAAAACGAACTGAAGTTTTTACAAATGGTAAAATCAAAACTCAAAACTGACGAAGAAACCTTAATTGTGAAATTCCCACATCAAATTGATTATTTAATAGACTTCAACAATTATGGACTTCACAAAGAATTTACAAGCGAGGTTTCTTTATAATGCTGCACACGACGATTAAAATAGTGTTGACCATTTTATTCCTAATTTGCCTTATTGATATGCCTTATAGTTATTATCAAATTGTTCGCTTTACAGGACTTTTAGGTTTTGCCCTTTTAGCATATCAAGCATACGAAGAAAAGCAAAAAGCAATGACTATAGTTTTTATTGGACTTGCATTACTATTTCAACCATTTTATAAAATAGCATTAGGCAGACAAATTTGGAACGCAGTTGATTTAATCGTAAGCCTATTTCTAATCGGAACAATTCTTATAAAAAAAACCAGATTAAGCCCACGCTTTTGGTAGCACATATACATTTTTCCCAAACGCTAAAGCCAACACTAAAAAATGCAAAAGAGCTACCAAGCTAATACACAACCTAGCTACAAAAATAAGCGAATTGTCAAAAAACGTAAGAACGGATGCAGATAACATCAGCTATGAAGGAATACGGGCAACCTCACAAATTAAAAAAATCCGTCTCAAAAACCGCCAAAGCAAAGCTTTGACTTTAGGAAAAAATAAAGTAAAATCTTAGCTTTGTCCGAAGCTTCGGACTTACAACACACTAACCCTAACACTCTGCTCCGAAATCCAGCACAGGGCATAGCCAAATCGATAGTGGTAATAAGATATGGATATTGAGTTTCTTTTGGCGCGTTATGTATTGAACAAACTGGATTGGTATGAATTGCCTTCAATAGCCCTTAATGCTCTTGAGCAAAACATTGAATGCGAATCGTGGATAATACTTGCTGGACTTACGGATAAAGACCCAACAAACACAAGACAATTGTATTTTGAAAATGGAATTTTGGAATTGGGCTATAGAATGCCGAATAAAACGGAAGCTCAATTATTAATGTTAAAACATAATCTGCAATGTTTGATAAGCTACCCGGAAAAGGCTGTTCATTACGCTGAGAAAATCGATCAGGATTACTATTTACCATATTTTTATACGCCTAAAAAGTCAGCTTCCGAATCTAGATATGTTGGTGACGAAATTGGATTAGAAAAATTCTTTATGTGGTATAGAGAATTACAAGACCATGCTGATGGCGGACCAATCTTTTACTACAGACGTTTGCCAAGAGATCAACAGAAATCTCAGTTTATTTTTGAGCTTGTCATGGAATCAAAAGAATTAGTAAATAGTGAGAGATTTAATATCAAACTCAAAAAATAAAACTACCTACAACAATTAAGCATTCGAATTAGCCCCCGCAAGGCGGGGCAAGTAGCTGGTTTGAATGCTTTGTTGACAGCTTGTCCTGCCTTAGCGGGAGACCCGGTTCTGAGCTATGGGGATATAGACTATAATTTGGGTGGGTTATGGCGCAGGTTTTTAGGCTACACGTTTCGTTTTTTCGCGGATTGTTTGAATCGCTTCTTTTTTGGCTTTGAGTTGCTCGGTTTTTATTGGTACAAAGCTTCTTTTTTACTCTTTTTCTCAATTTTGGGCATAGCAATACCCCCGCTGATTTAGATCTGCGTGCTAAGTAAAAAGCGGTATGCGAGTTTTAGTTTAGCGTATAACTGAAACTGTTCTAGCAAAAAGAGGGCATTTGTAACGGCAACACGAGGGCTATATGTTTCCATACCTTGGTTAGCCTCTGCGTGTACTCCATAGCTCTCACTAAATTTTCACTTTTCATTTATAAAAAATTGCACCGCGGGCTCTAAGCCTAGCGGTGTTTTTTTTTCGTGCCTTTTAAAAATTCTTTAAATTTCTCTACGGCCCATAAAGTGCATGAATGATTTATCTTTGCACAAAATCAAATAGAACATGCTATCACAAAAAATGAAAGACGCTCTCAACGAGCAAGTAAGAATAGAGGCACAGTCTTCGCAGGTATATTTAGCCATGGCTAGCTGGGCAGAGATACAGCCTGGTATTGATAATGTAACGGCATTCTTTTATCGCCACAGCGATGAAGAGCGCATGCATATGCTCAAGCTGATACATTTTATTAATGAACGTGGAGGTTTTGCTTCTATTCCAGCTTTAGAAGAGCCCATGACCACTTACCCATCTATCAATCATGCTTTTAAAAGCCTGCTAGAGCATGAAGAATTTGTGTCCAAAAGTATAAATGACTTGGTAGATCTTTCTTTACAAGAAAAAGACTACACCACCCATAACTTTTTACAATGGTACGTGGCAGAGCAAATTGAAGAAGAAGCGCTAGCCAGAACTTTGTTAGACAAACTTGAATTAATAGGTGATGAAAAGTCTGGTTTATACCTATTTGATAAAGATATACTGACCGTAAATGTTGTCGGCGGCGGCGAGTAATTTCAGTAAATACTATTATGAAAAAAGCCAACACCCTAAGTGTTGACTTTTTTGATTATTCAATATTGAGTTTAGTATACTGTTTATAATACAGCATTTATTTTCCCCACCGCAGCTATTCGCTCCTCGGCCAGCTTAATTGCTGCCGCTTGGTTCGTTAGATTTTCATCATTGGCCTTATCAAAAATCATGTGCATTCTAGCATAGATTTCTTCTACATCTGCTGTTACTTTTTCTTCGTTATACACGCTATAAGCTTCCGCAGCTACATTCATTAAGCCCCCTGCATTAATTAAAAAATCTGGGGCGTACAATATGTCTTTTTCTCTAATCGCTTTGCCGTGCTGATCTTCATTTTTCAATTGATTGTTCGCTGCTCCTGCAATAATTTCACATTTCAGTTTAGGAATGCTATCATCATTTACAGTGGCACCAAGCGCACAAGGAGCATAAATATCCATGTCCACATCAAAAATTTCGTTAGGGTCAATCACCTTAGCGCCGTGAGCGTCCACAGTTTCTTTTATTTTATTTTGATCTATGTCAGAAATCAAAACTTCGGCACCTGCCTTAGTCAAATGCTCTACAAGATATTGCCCTACATGACCCACTCCCTGAACCAATATTTTTTTACCGCTTAAAGAATCGCTTCCCCATTTACGATTTGCACAGGCTTTAATACCCACAAAAGTTCCATAAGCGGTAAAAGGAGAAGGATCTCCACTACCACCCATATATTTAGGAATACCAGTTACATGTTTGGTTTCCATGTGAATATATTCCATGTCTTTGGTGCTTGTATTTACATCTTCTGCTGTGATATATTTTCCACCTAGCGAGTTCACAAACTTTCCATATCTGCGCCAAAGTGCCTCGCTTTTAGTTGCAGGGTCGCCAATGATGACTGCCTTACCTCCTCCTAGATTCAATCCAGAAATGGCAGCTTTATAAGTCATACCGCGCGAAAGTCGTAGCGCATCGGTTATACCCGCCCCTTTCGTAGCGTAGTTCCACATTCGCGTACCTCCCAAAGCCGGACCCAGTGTGGTATCGTGAATAGCAATTATCGCATTCAGGCCGGTATGTTTATCATGACAAAGCACAACTTGCTCGTGCTCTAATTCTTCTATTTGATCAAAAATTTGTTTATTCATAGTAAGGTGGTCGAAAGGTAATTCTTTTTTTAAAAAGAGGTAGGACTTGCGCTGATTTAATCTTCTAAACCATCAAAGTTTAAACCTTTGAGTTGTGCACCGAGTAAAGTTTCAGAGGGTTTATTGTTACTTGAGTTACTACCACTTGATCGTCGATTTCCTCCGCCTCTGGCTTTATTTTCCTTTCTACGTTTTTCCCATTCTTCTTTTCGGGCAGCTTCTTTAGCCTCACGCTCCTTGATTAGTTCTGGGTTCCGCTCTTCAGCCCGTTTTTGATGATAGAATAATCGCCCTCTCTCTTTTTTATCAACGTCTATTTTAGCTTGCACCCCGTCAATTTTTTCTTGCACCTTGGCAACATTCTCTTCGGCTTCTTTTACTATTTTGCTATAACGTTCTTCTGTTTCGAATGCGTTGGCACTTGGGGCAATATTTTCCAATCGTTTTTTCGCATCATTCAATACATCTTGCTCTGTATCCAATTCTTTTTTTAGCTTGTTGATAAAACCAATACTCTTACCTATTTTATCATTTAAATCAGCCATTATAACTACACGTTCGGCATCACGAACGGCATCTTTTCTTTCAAAAAATTGCTTTTTAGCCTTAATAAAAATTTCCCATTGTTCATTGGCTTGTTTTCTTGGGGCATACCCAATTGCCTTCCACTCCTCCATCAACTCGCTAAACTCTTTTGTACCTTGTTCAAAATCTTTAGTTTCCTTCAACTCTTCGGCCCGTTGTGCAATAGCGACTCGTTTAGCCAAATTATCATCCAATTCAACTTTCCGCTTCGCAAAATGATTTTTCTTATTCGTAAAAAAATGATTCCGTGCTTCATTAAACCGGTTCCAAACCTCATCACTTTTGTCTTTACCTACGCCGCCTGTTTTTTTCCAAGCGTCCATTAGTTCGTTCATTTTCTCGGAGGTCTTATTCCAATCTGTGCTTTCTTTTATTGCTTCAGCTTGCGTAATTATGGCTTCTTTATCCCGTAGATTAGACTCTAAGTTTTCAATCAGCTCATCGTAAAACTTTTGTTTACGGGCGTAGAAGTAATCTTTTGCTGCATTGTAACGCATCCAAAGCTCTTCACTTTTATGTCTAGGAACGGGGCCCACCGCTTTCCATAACTCAAATAGTTGGCCATAGGTCTCAGTAGTTTTTCGCCAATCCTCACTCTCCTTTAAACCTTCAGCTCGTTCACAAAGTTCTAGTTTTTTTGAAAGGTTCACCATAAGGTCTTTTTCAAACTCTTTGTGATGTTCAGATTTTTTAATAAAAAAATCATTAATGAGTTCTTCTAATTTCTTTTTTAAGTTTTCATCTTCGGGGTGAGGCACTTGGGGTAAGTCACCAAATTCTTTGCGAATTGCAGTCATCTGGGCCGTAGCATCTTTCCATCCCAAGCCTCCGTCTGCCGACGGGTCGGAAGCTATTAGAGTAGCTAATTTTTCACACAGCTCAGTTTTGATTTTTATTACTTCGTTGACCCGTTCTTCAATTTTCTTCTCTGCCTCTACTATTTCTTCATAAATCTTATCATAATCGCCAATCGCTTTTGCCTTACTGAAGTACGATTTTTTCCTAGAAAGCTTTCCTGCCAATCTGGTAATTTCTTTTTCTTCGGCTAGTAGTTTCTTGAACTCCACCCATTCTTTGAGTATATCCTCAAACTTTAGATTCAAGGTTTCCAATACAGTTTCCCGCGTAGTTTCATCTAGCTGAGCAATTTCTCGCTGCTGAAACCATTTCGTTTTATTCAATAAAACTTTACCCTCTTCAATTGTATAAAATTTAGACATCAATAAAAATATTGTATAACAAATATAATAAAAAGGAAGCGGAATGAGGGGAGTAAATAAGTGAAGCACTCGCAAAGAATACCAACGAATATTGTATAATATTGTATTATTAAATAAGTCATTTTGCAAGCTGTAGTTGAAAATAAACTTTTAGAAAAACTAACCTCACTCGCTGAGCAAACCCGCTTGCCACATGCTATGCTTTTTACGAGTCAGGAAGGTGGTGGTGCTATGCCCTTAGCTTTATCATTAGCTAAGTACATACTTTGTTTAAATAAATCAGACAAAACAAAAGCTTGCAATGACTGCAACTCCTGCCACTCAGTTGATCGATTGACTCACCCTGATTTATTCCTAAGCTTTCCAGTTTTTAATAAAAAAAACGATAAAAAATATACAACCAATGATTTCATACTTGAGTTTCGTGAATTCATAAGTACCCATCCTTATGGCTCGGCCGCCTCTTGGATTCAAAGTTTAACTTCTGAAAATAAACAAGGAAATATTTCGGCAGAAGAATGCAAAATAATTAGTAGCAAGCTAATGCTAAAATCAATATTAGGTGGCGCTAAAATATTAATTGTTTGGTATGCCGAATATCTTGGAAAAGACGGTAATCGTCTTTTAAAGTTAATTGAAGAACCTCCTAAAAACACATACATCATCTTTGTAGCCGAAAACACAAATAAAATATTAGGCACTATTTTGTCCAGGACTCAGCATTTTGCATTGCCGCCTATTTCTAAAGATAGCATTCAGTCCAAACTAATAGAACAAGGCGTGCCGAAAGAAGAAGCCATCTCTATAGCGATACAGTCAGAAGGAAATTTTCATAAAGCGCAAGAGCTTGTTACGAACGACGGCTCTGTTTATTTTGAACACCTCCGAAATTGGTTGAACGCATTGTACACAAGCAACGGTGTTTTACTCCACAATTGGCTAAAAGATAGCGATAAAATGGGGAAAGAAGAGCTGAAAAATTTCTTCTTGTATGCCGTTCGTGTTTTTGAACAAAGCCTTCGAGTATTACATCTTCCTACAACCTATTGGTCATTAACAGACAGGGAAGTCAGATTGGTCAAAGGATTAATAAGTAAAGGACTAGAAGCGACTCACAGTGAAAACGCAAGTGAATGCTGTACACGAGCTGCTTATCATTTAGAACGAAACGTATATAAAAAAGTATTGATTCATGCAATTAGTTTAGAAGTTCAAGAAGCTCTTGTAACCAAGTAAGTATTACTCTTTTCCAGTATCGTCTGCTTTTTTATAGGATGGCGGAATCGTATACGGCATGCGATATTCTCCATCAAAATCAACCTTCTGAATGTTCATTTCTAAATTTAGTTTTCCTTTCGAATCTTCAATATTAAATACGCGCTTCGTGGCAATATAGCGCCCCAATTCTTTTTTATACTCTCCCAACATTCCTAAAATATTACTCGCATAACTGCCTCTAAAAACTTGCAACTGAATTTGACGCAAGGTAGAATCACTTCGATTGTAGGTAAGTCGGTTTAAGAATTCTGTATCTCGTAATCCAATATTAAACGTACCTCCAAAATCAGTAAACTCAAAAACCTCTCCTTGACTTCCAATTGCATTTCCAATTATAATATCTTGAAGCGTATTAAAATCTAGATCTACATTGATTAATTTTTTAATTTCATCAAACGTATAATCATAGTAAACTTTGTTGATCCGATTCATAGCCTGTACTCGTTTAGGGGTCAGCACGGCACGGGCTACTGAAATACCAACGGCAGAAATATCTACCCAAATTGCTTTGTTATAATCTAATCGGAACTGAGCATTAAACGATTGTTTTTGTGAACCTGAGGTAAACTTGATTTTCGTTTTAATCTTTGCTGTTTTAAATTTAATTCGATTCTCCTCAATTACTTTGAGGGCTTGAACCTGTTTTGACTTTAACAAGTTCAATGCCTCAACTTCTTTTTTATCCTCTGCTAAAGAGGCCGAATCTAAACCAACCACTAGCGTGTCTCCAGGTAATTGACTCTCAATTTTTTCTAATTTTTTAAGCTTGCGTTTCCCCTTGCCTTTGGCAACATCCAGTTTGTATTGTGCCTTCTTTCTTTTTTTTTCTAAACGATCTACTTTTTTTTCTTGACGCTCTACTTTCTTTTCTTGGGAAATAAAAAAAGGAATCACCTTACAACTACTAAAGCCAAAGACGCAGAAAAAAATAAGTACCCCTATCCTACTCATACAAAGTTCCGTTCTCTATTTTTTTCTCTAACTGACCCGACCCGCCACCGCCGACCTTTTTCGCACGTTGCCAATAATCTTTGGCTTTCGCAACTTCGTTCAATTTATAGTAGATGTCTCCTAAATGCTCTAACACATCGGCATCTCCTTCACCCTCTATTGCTCTTTCAATATATGTTTTTGCTTTTTTATAATTACCTTGTTTATATAAGATCCATCCATAGGTATCCATAAATACTTTCGTATCCGGCATCAGTTTTAAAGAGCGCTCAGACATTTTTAGAGCGTCATCCAACCGTTCATTTCTTAGTGACAAATAATATGCGTAATTATTCAAGGTTGAGGCATCTTCTTTTATTTTTAGTGATGCATCAAAGTTCTTATCCGCCTCTTTATATTCTTTCAGGCTGTGATGTGCATCGCCCATCATAGAAAAAATCTGAGCTTTTAAATCACGATTCGGCTCAAGCTCAATGGCACTTTGAAGAGATGAAATACTAGATCTAAATTCTTTCTTTTGATAATGTGCGGTTCCCTTAAAATAGTGAGTAAATGCATTGTTAGGAAAATAATCAAATGAAGCATCTGCAATGGAAATGACACTGTCTAACTGGTTCAAACTAGAGTGGCATAACATCAAATTAAACCATACTGCAAATTTTGATTTATCAGTCTGAAGGTATTTTGTGTAGGCAGCTGCGGCCTCTTTGTATTGACCTGCACTATAAAGTATGTCAGCGTACAGTTTATTTGTTTCACTATCTTTCTCGTCTTCCATTTTCATGGATTGAACCATTGGTAAAATCTCATTTCGAATATAGAGGGAATCTTTATTCAATTCAATCAATGGTAGCAACATACTCATTCGTACTTGCTTATCAATTTTAGGATTGCTAACTATTTTTTTAATCACCTTCTGAAAACCAGCTGTGTCATCATTCCTAAGATAGTATGTCGATGACTGCAACAGTAACTTAGCATTATTGGGCGCATCGTCAATCAATTGCTCGTACACCTCCTTCGCTTTTTCTTTTTTACCTATGCGATCATAAAGGCTTGCTAGTTTTTCCTTATACTCAGGATTGCTAGGCTCTTCGGCTATTAATTTTTGAACCTCATTTACAGCCTCATCTTCTTTTTTTTGCTTGAGCAACAGCTCTACCTTTTGCATGGTAATTTCAGGACTAAGACCCCAATTTTCTTCTAAGTCTGTGAGTGTTTTGTATGCTTTATTGTAATCTTTTAGCTCAGCATACAATTTATACATTTTATAT
>Ga0209187_1002547_pt1 | contig 17000 bp, 11 predicted proteins | sample BantaG_FD_187430 | JGI IMG/M metagenome (GOLD analysis project Ga0209187, IMG submission 187430) | Marine algal microbial communities from Bantry Bay, Ireland - BantryBay_4 metaG (SPAdes) (version 2) | ecosystem: Host-associated > Algae > Red algae > Unclassified | place: Bantry Bay, Ireland... | reverse complement strand
ATAATAAATTTACGTTTTTGGCTTGATCTTTTTGCCGCTAGTCTCGTTAAAAAGCCTCGTGATAGCGCGGCTATCCCTACTTTTTTTGCCTTACTAGCAACAAAAATCCCTAACCCAAAATTCTTAATTTATTAATACTTCATTCCTAATAGATATACCTATTTTGAAAAAAAAAGACAATCCTAATAATTCTCCTTTTGCCAATAAACGGAAACCAAAACTTCCGCCACCACCCGCTGCCCAGGAAGAAGACATGCGCCTCAATAAATACGTAGCACATTGTGGCGTTGCCGCCCGTCGCAAAGCATCCGAATATATCATGAACGGCCTTGTAACGGTCAATGGCGAAGTGGTGACCGAACCGGGACACCGCGTAAAACCAACCGATAAAGTCACCTATCGCGGAGAACCCATTGAGCCCGAAACACAACGGATTTATCTATTGCTCAATAAACCTAAAAACACCGTCACCACCGTAAGCGACGAAAAAAATCGCCGGACCGTTATGGATTTGATTGATCCAACCATCCAGCTACGGATCTATCCCGTAGGAAGATTAGATCGGGAGACGACGGGACTTTTATTGCTGACCAACGATGGTGATCTAGCTAAAAAACTGTCTCATCCCAGCCACGAAGTCACCAAAATTTATCATGTGGTACTCGACCAACCTATCACCGAAGAACATCTAAAAGCTATTCAGGAAGGATTGACACTTGAAGATGGTCTCGCTCCGGTAGATAAGGTTTCATACGTAAAAGATAAGGGTAAAAATGAAGTAGGGATCGAGATTCACATTGGACGAAATCGAATCGTTCGGCGGATTTTTAAGCATTTGGGATACCATGTAGTTCGACTTGATCGGACTTATTACGCAGGTCTGACCAAAAAAGATATTCCCCGTGGTAAATATCGGTTATTAAATGATCGGGAGATTTTAATGCTGAAACACTTTGTCTAGTCGGATCACTCTATTTGCTAGTAATTTTTTGTTTTTGGGTAACATCTAATATTATTATGCCTTATCTTTACGTTAAAGAGATCAAATAAAGAATCACGGACGGGATTTAGCAACTTTTGATATTCTATAGGCTTATCCTGTCAAAACAACTTCAAAACTTACATTCATGAAATACGGAAAAAAATTGCTATTTTTTCTATGCTTTAGCATCTTAAGTATTGCATTAACTGCACAAAATTCTACCACCGAATATGATTATACCGTGCATGTTGGTGCATTTTTTAAACCTAAAATGGGTGATTTTAATCGAATTCAGTCGCTCGGGTATATGTACGCCGAAGCTGCTGAACAAAACTTGACCAGAATTTATCTCGGACGCTATCCTACCGAAACTGTGGCATACAAAACTCTTGGGCAAGTCAAAAACAGTGGCTATCCAGATGCCTTTGTTACCCGAAAAAAAATAAATCCAGATGCAGAAACCTACAGTATTCACTTGGGGACAGAAAGCTTAAATAGTTCGATCAATTGGTCTGATTATAATCGAGCAGGAAAATTGTACGCGCTGACTAACGGTAACCAAATTGATATTTATGCCGGACAATACGATACGCCTGACGAAGCAAATCGTATCCTGGCCGCTACCCGAAAAATCGGACTGGTTAATGCCCAGGTCAAATCTATCAACCCCGGTTACTTGAGAACTGTCACGGAATTTGAAGCGGGTATTCCCATCAAAAATATTGTGCTGGCGCCAGTAGAGCAAATCATTCAGGTCCAGGAGGTCTTGACCGAGAGAGGACCGGCCGAAGTGAAAAGAGGTCCAAATCTTATGGTGGTAAAGACTACGAATACAAATAACATTAACACTGCTCCTCCAGCTACCGCTCCCACAACTTATGACAATGTGGTAAGTGAACGGATTGTAGTCCAGCCCGAAGTAGAAACAAAAATAGCCACACCACCTGCACGGATTCCAGCCGAAAGCTCGAACGATATTTTAACAGACAAATCGGTTGCTTTACCAAAAATTAAATCTAGTACTGTCGCGATCCCAAATATTCGCGCTCAAGCCAAACGGACTTCTGTACTTAAATTGCAAACCTTATTAAAAGAAGAAAATTTTTATAAAAATAGTTTGGATGGATACTATGGAAAAGGGACTGCACAGGGGTGGCATGCTTTGCTCACCCAAAATGCTAAATTTAGAAAATATCTAACTTACAATGATTGTAATATTGTATTAGAATCTAAAGGGGGAACAGATCCAGAGGTGGATAATCGTAAAAATGCGGACGCACTTTTTGACTGGGAAGAATTGAATTTATTGCGTCAGATCACTAACGAACTTTGTGCAGAAGAGCCAACGGATACAGCACTTAAAATGGCCGCCGCTAAACGCGCCGAATTGCTCCTGTCTCCCCAAAAATTAACGGACGAACAACGGACAGAAGTGTTGATCTGGAATCAGGAATTTTGGGATGGAGTAGCGACCTGGAGTGAGAAAGCAGCAATCCTGAAAAAGTGGAGTTTGCCATTAAAAGCATCATATCTGCAATCTCAAATTCGTCTGGAAGATTATTTTATGGATAAAGGAAGTGCTCCTCAAGAAGCAACGGGGCAAGCCATATTTGTCCTCAAAACGATGGTCGAACCGTATTTGAAAAATTTGTAGACACTTACGGGGAAATAATCCAGATTTTTTAGAATAGGGGTTTAAACAAAGTCAACAACTTTATAATACCCCCAGCGTAAAATCCAGTTGTACCGGAATATTTTGAGTGGCAGACCGTCGGGGACGAATTGTTACAATGATGCCAAAAGTCTCTCCTTCCAGATGCCTGGTAACATCTGGCAAACTGGCATTCAGGCCAATCACATCACCCGTATTTTCAGCTACCTGTTCACGATGTAAAATCTCCGTGGCATCGTTAATATTATCAGAAAAGATTTCGATGGTAATTTCCTGAACAAAATCTAGCTGCACACCAGAGAAAATGGTAGAAAAACGGCCGGTTTTACCAACAATTCTTTCCACCTCATCCTCCGATACATTCGCAGCGTTCAGTCTTGCCAGGCGTTCGTTAGGGATATTATAAATTGGTAATTCCCAGATGGTAAAAGGATTTAAACCTACGGGTACTTCAAATTGAGTGGTATAAGGTAAATCAGCAACGGTAATCAATTCTTTTCCACAATTATTAAAAATAAAGAGAAGCAATAATAGCAAGCCAATTTTTTTCATGATAAAAATTTTTATATTATAAGTGCTTTTATATTGAAACGTAATTTAAATAATTATATTTACGAAACCACTAGAAAATTTAAAATGTAAGACCAATGGGTGAACAGAAAGTTTCCCTGGTAAAAAACCAGGCACAGATGCAGCGCTTCGTCCAGCACCTACTTAACGACGTTCGGGCATTAGAGCATATGATTGATAAAGGTATGTTCGAGAAAAATATTGTCCGGATTGGTGCAGAGCAGGAGATGTGTCTGGTAGATAACAAAACTTATAAACCCGTCAATAAGGCGATGGAAGCCCTGGGTATTATGAAAGAATATGAATGGGTCGAAACAGAACTGGCGCAATTTAATCTAGAAACTAACCTTGAACCCCGCGAACTCAAAGGAAACTGCCTCCGGCAGATGGAAAAAGAGAACAACGAAAAACTGGCAATTATTCGTAAACGCGTCGCCAAACTTGATACAGAAGTAATTCTTACCGGTATTTTACCAACGCTCCGCCAGGTAAATCTGGATATGAAAAATCTTACTCCCAAGAAAAGATACAAAGCACTGATGGAATCGATTAACCAACAATTGATTGGCAATTCTTACGAACTTCGTTTATTGGGGATTGATGAATTACTCGTTAAGCATGATTCTCCACTTTTGGAAGCATGTAATACCAGTTTCCAAGTACATCTTCAGGTCTCTCCTGAAAATTTTGTCAAAATGTATAATATTGCTCAAACGATTGCTGCTCCGGTGATGGCCATTGCTGCCAATTCTCCCATCGTTTTTGGTCGCCGGCTCTGGCACGAATCAAGGATTGCCCTTTTTCAGCAGGCATTAGATACTAGGACTACGCATGATCACATGCGAGAGCGTAGCCCAAGGGTAAACTTCGGTAGTGGTTGGTTGAGAAAATCTATTCTGGAAATCTATAAAGAAGATATTGCTCGCTTTCGCGTTTTGTTGAGTAGTGATGTTAAGGAAGATTCTATTAAAATGCTTAATGAAGGAAAAATTCCAAAACTCCGGGCATTGCAGGTACACAACTCCACTGTTTATCGCTGGAATCGTCCTTGCTACGGAATCAGTCCAAACGGCCAACCACATTTGAGAATCGAAAATCGTGTTTTCCCAGCAGGACCTACCGGAATAGATGAAATGGCCAACGCAGCTTTCTGGCTTGGATTGATGGTAGGGATGGAATCACAATACGAAGATATTACTGATCATATCGGCTATGCGGATATTCGGGATAATTTTTCCAAATCTTCCCGTTATGGAATGGACTCTAAATTTAATTGGTTTAAAGATGCAAAAATCAGTGCGAAGGATTTAATTCTAAAAAAATTATTGCCCATTGCCCATCAAGGACTGAAAAATCATAAAGTAAATCCCAAAGACATTGATAAATATCTTGGAGTAATTAAAGAGCGTACTTCAAAGCATATGAATGGAGCCCGCTGGCAACTACGGGCGTACACCAAATTGCTTAAGGAAACGAATCAAGACGAAGCACTCACTTGTTTGACGGCTTCCATTATAAAAAATCAAAAAGATAATATACCCGTGCATAAATGGAAACTCCCTGATTTAAAAGAAGATTTGATTAGTTATCACCCTCATGATATTAAGGTAGAAGAATTTATGGTGACCGATTTATTTACCGTTCAGCAGGATGACATCATCGAACTGGTAGGAGAAATGATGGACTGGCGAAAAATTAGATTTACGCCCGTAGAAGATACCAAAGGTAATCTCGTGGGATTAATTACCATAAGACACATTCTGCGACATTATATTCACGGCAAAAAAATAAAAACGAAGAATAAATTGGTCAAGGACATTATGATTACTACGCCGCATACCATTAGTACTCAAGCGACCATCGTGGATGCCATGCAAAAAATGAGGAAGGAAAAAGTGGGGTGTCTACCAGTTGTAAAAGGTCGTGAACTGGTAGGGCTTGTTACGGAAATGGACATCTTGCGAGTATCTGGTAGATTGATCGAAAGAATTGATAAAAAATAAAGGTGCGTCTTTTATCAAAAAAATAAAAATCATCGCAACAAAAGAAACTTTGCGGTGTACTAAATATAGTATCTTATATGTTCTCAAATATAATTATTTTTGCACCGTTTTATTAGCTTACAATTATACTTAGGAATGGCGATTAAATAGATTGAGATAAAAGGCGAAATATTTTTTCATCAATCAAGGCGCTAAAATGGGCGTTATGCACAGCATAATAACCATTTTAGTAACGAAGAGTGATGGAAAAAGATGAAGCATATTGTCTTAATTTATTTTATCAACATTCCTTAGTCGTAGGACTAGTTTTTTTATAAAAAAATTTAATTCACCAACCTTTCCCTATTATGGCTTTTGATATTGAAATGATTAAAGCTTATTACGAAGCTTTGCCAGCGAAAATTGAAAAGATTCGCAAGCGTTTAAAACGCCCCCTTACTCTTACCGAAAAAATTCTTTACGGACATTTACACACAGAATCTCCTCTGAAAAAATATAAGCGTGGTAAGGATTACGTTTTCTTCGCCCCTGACCGGGTGGCGATGCAGGATGCTACCGCTCAAATGGCTTTGTTACAATTTATGATGGCTGGTAAAGAAAAGGTAGCTGTACCTTCTACCGTACATTGTGATCACTTGATTCAAGCCAAGGTAGGAGCAAAGAAAGATTTAAAAATAGCCAACACGGTTAATTCTGAAGTGTACGATTTTCTTGCTTCTGTTTCTAACAAATATGGTGTAGGCTTTTGGAAGCCAGGTGCTGGAATTATCCACCAGATCGTACTTGAAAATTATGCCTTCCCCGGAGGAATGATGATTGGTACGGATTCGCATACCCCCAACGCAGGTGGTTTGGGAATGGTCGCCATCGGAGTAGGTGGAGCAGACGCAGTGGATGTAATGGCGGATATGCCTTGGGAGTTGAAAATGCCTAAACTAATTGGTGTCAAACTCACCGGTAAACTAAACGGCTGGACATCTTCTAAAGATGTTATTTTGAAAGTTGCAGGAATCTTAACTGTAAAAGGTGGAACCGGCGCGATCGTAGAATATTTTGGACCAGGTGCCAAAAGCTTATCTTGTACCGGTAAAGGAACTATTTGTAATATGGGTGCCGAAATCGGAGCTACCACTTCTTTATTTGGTTATGATGTTGCAATGGATCGTTACCTAAAGGCGACGGGCAGAGCAGATGTTGCGAAATATGCTAAAAAAGTAAAAGCGGATTTAACAGCTGATAAAGAGTGTTATAAAGATCCAGAAAAATATTTTGATCAGGTCATTCATATCAACCTTACCAAACTAGAACCGCATATTAATGGCCCTTATACGCCAGATTTAGCATATCCTATCTCTGAATTTGCCGCAGCGGTGAAAAAAGAAGGGTATCCACAAAAATTAGAAGTTGGATTGATTGGTAGTTGTACCAATTCCTCTTACGAAGATTTGGATCGCGCCGCTTCGATTGCTAAGCAAGCAGTCAAGAAAAAACTAAAAGCAAAATCAGAATTTACCATTACTCCTGGGTCTGAGCAAATTCGATATACCGTAGCAAGGGATGGCATCCTGGATTCATTCGAAGGAATGGGTGGTGTTGTATTAGCCAATGCTTGTGGTCCTTGTATCGGACAATGGGCGCGTCATACGGACGATCCAAGTCGGGCAAATTCTATTATTACTTCTTTCAATCGTAACTTTCGTAAGCGGAATGATGGAAACCCACAGACGCACGCGTTCGTTGCTTCTCCCGAAATTGTAACCGCTATGGCAATTGCCGGAGACTTAACTTTTAATCCGTTGACTGATAAGTTGGTGAACGCAGATGGTAAGAAAGTAAAACTATCTCCTCCAAAGGGAGTAGAACTTCCTCCTAAAGGTTTCGACGTAAAAGACGCGGGCTACGAAGCACCGGCGGAAAATGGAGAAGGAATCAATGTAGTAGTAGATAAAAAATCTGACCGATTACAGTTATTGACACCTTTTAAGCCCATCAAGCAGGCAGATCTCAAAGGAATGCGGGTATTAATTAAGGCTAAAGGAAAGTGTACGACGGATCATATTTCCATGGCAGGACCGTGGTTAAAATACCGTGGTCACTTGCAAAATATTTCTCAAAATTGCTTGATTGGAGCGCATAATGCCTTTAATGGTGAAACGAACAAAGTATTAAATCTTAGTAAGAAAAAATACATGAAAGTGCCTGATTCTGCGCTGTTTTATCAGAAAAAAGGAATTGGTACGGTTGTATTTGGTGAAGAGAATTACGGAGAAGGATCTTCTCGTGAGCACGCGGCAATGGAGCCTCGTTTCTTGGGTGTAAATGCGGTAATTGTAAAATCTTTTGCGCGTATTCACGAAACAAATCTAAAAAAGCAGGGAATGTTTGCTCTAACTTTTGCAAATCCAAAAGACTTCGACAAAGTTCGTCAGGATGATTTTGTTGACCTTACTTCTTTGAGTAAGTTTAAGCCAGGAGAACCGCTAACGATCACGCTGAATCACGCGGATGGAAAGAAGAGCAAGATAAAAGTAAATCATACCTATAATCAAGCCCAGATTGACTGGGTAAAGGCCGGTTCGGCACTAAACAAAATCCGTAAAGATGCGGGGATTGCTTAGATAAATAGTTACTTTTCAGAAAAAAAGAAAGCGTTTCGATTGTCGGAACGCTTTTTTTTGACTTCATTTGTAATATTATTGGTGATATTCGTCAATATAAACGAGAACTAATTTTTCAATTAGTAATGGACAATTAATAAGTATCGCATTTTGGCAAGGGAATTTTGTGTCTAGATGATTTGAAAAATACAGGCGATGCCAATAGCATCGACGAAGCTTTTAAACGATATATTGACGCAAAAACACCAGCCATAAATCGATAACTCATTCCTTAGACCATTACTTTACTAAAAACATTAATTATGTTAAAAGAATTTAAGGATTTTATTATGACGGGTAACGTCGTCGAATTTGCAGTAGCTGTAATTATGGCTGGAGCTATCGGATTAGTTGTATCAGGTTTCGTATCTGATATTGTTATGCCAGTTGTTGGTCAAGCATCCGGCGGAATGAATTTCGAAGATATGCACTATCCACTTGATGGTGGAGAATACCCATCATTAGCAGCAGCAAGTGAAGCAGGTGCTCCTGTGATTGCTTATGGTCGTTGGATTAACTCCATCATCAATTTGCTAATTGTAGGTTTCGTAATGTTCTTGATCGTTAGATCTTACAACAAGATGAAGCCACCAGTAGTGGAAGACGCTGGACCTACTCAGGAAGATTTACTAGGCGAAATTAGAGATCTGCTAAGAAGACCTTAAATCTATTTTAGATTTATGAGACAATATGAAAAAAGGCTTTCCTGATGATTCGGAAAGCCTTTTATGGTTTTTTTATAATTCTCTTAATTCCCTCCGCAGTATCTTTCCCACAGGACTCTTCGGTAGTTCATCTATAAAAGCCACTTGCTTGGGTACCTTATAACCAGTTAAATTCTCTCGGCAAAATTCTATTACTTCCTTTTCTTTTAGTGATTTTTCTTTTTTTACAATAAAGACTTTGACCACTTCTCCGGATTTTTCATCTGGAACACCAACGGCGGCTACGTCCATAATTTTTGGATGGGCAGCTAGTATATTTTCTATTTCGTTCGGATATACATTAAAACCGGAAACCAAAATCATATCTTTTTTACGATCCACAATTTTGAAATATCCGTCTTCACTCATCATGGCAATATCCCCTGTACTTAACCAGCCGTCATTCAATACATTCGCCGTTTCTTCCGGACGATTAAAATATCCTTTCATTACTTGTGGGCCTTTGATTTGAATTTCTCCAGTTTCGTTGGGTGGTAATATGTTGCCTTCCTCGTCCACGATCCGCATAACAGTCGAGGGCATTGGCATACCGATGGTACCTCTACGACCCGTTCCATCAATTGGATTCAAAGTAGCCACGGGAGAAGTTTCGGTAAGTCCATAACCCTCTGAGAGCGGTTTACCCGTCAATGTTTCCCACTGTTCGGCTACGCTATCTGTAACGGCCGTTCCTCCCGCAATCGAGGCAATCATATTACTAAAATCAAGTTGCCGAAAAGCTTTATCGTTGGCCAAACCATTATATAAAGTATTTACACCCGTCATCAGACTCACCGGATAACCTTTCCATGCTTTCACAATCGTAGAAAAATCACGGGGATTTACAATTAAGATATTCGTACAGCCCATATTTAATAACGCCAGACAATTAACGGAAAAAGCAAAAATATGATAGAGTGGTAAAGGCGACAAGGCAACTTCTTTACCTTCGGTAATATATGGAAGGAGGGCGCTTTTAATTTGTTCCATGTTAGCTACTAAATTTCTATTGGTCAACATAGCCCCTTTTGAAACACCGGTGGTTCCTCCCGTATATTGTAGCGCAATGATATCACCCGAATTGCTTTTACGGTATGGTATTTTAAATTTCTTACCCTGAGCTAATGCTTCTTTAAAACTGACAGCGTTTGGGAGATCATATTCGGGAACCATCCGTTTTACTTTCTTAACCATAAAATTAACCACACTCCCCTTAATTGTGCCCAACATTTCTCCAATACTGGTCGTAATGATGGTTTTGATATTGGTATGGTCTACAATCTGTTGTAGATTCTTGCAAAAGTTCTCTGCAACCACAATCGCCTTTACCTCCGAGTCCACAAACTGGTGCTTCATTTCTCTAGGCGTATAAAGCGGATTTGTATTTACAATGATGAGCCCGGATCTCAGAGCGGCAAAAAGTGCAATGGGATACTGCAATAAATTAGGCATCATAAGGGCAATCTTATCTCCTGGTTCTAGACCCCTGGAAATCAGATAAGCACCAAATTCGTTGGCCCGAGCGTCCAGTTCCGAAAAAGAAAGCTCCTGTCCCATACATACAAACGCCGGTTTATCACCGTATTTTTTTAGGGTTTCGTCAATCATTTCTACTAAGGAGCTATACTTGTCCGGGTCAATATTGACAGGAATTCCCGAAGGATAGTTGGCCAGCCAAGGCTTATTCTCGTTATTATTCATCCTTTTTTAATATTAGGTTTTGATAATCAGTTAGTTAGATTCGCTAAAAAAATAATTAGACTTCGCTAAATGTAGAATAAAAATACAAAAAGTTAAGGTTTTTTATACACTCAGACTAGGGATTGTTGAATTTGCTTTTTTTTATCAAAATATCGTACCTTTGCACCTCTAAAAAATTATTGTTTAACCCGTCCCAATTTATTGGGGCTACAAATCCAGGATTCTTTATGTTAGAAGACGAAAAGAAACCAGAAAATCAGGAAGTAGAAGATACTCCTGTTACCGTAGAGGAAACAACCGCAAAAACGACCGGTGGCTCTACCGAAAGTGCTAAAGAGGAAGTTGATAAAATCAATCTCGAAGAACTCGTTGATCAAGATGATATGAGTGGCACTGCGCACGATGACTTTCCTTGGGACAAAGGAAACTTGCATGCACTTCCTTACACAGAAAAAGAAACACAAGATTATCTAAACGAATACGAGCAGACTCTTACTGCCGTCTTGGAAAATGAAATCGTGAAAGCGAAAGTTTCATCTATCCACAATGGTGATGTAGTACTGGACATTAACTGCAAATCTGATGGATTAATCTCTTTATCAGAATTTCGTGATATTCCAGAATTGAAAGCTGGAGACTTTGTCGATGTTTATGTAGAGCAGCAAGAAGACCACCGTGGTCAGCTTGTTCTTTCCCGTCGTAAAGCTAAATTGCTGAAAGCATGGGAGTCTATCGTTGACTCTTTCGATAACGGTACCGTTATCAAAGGTACAGTGGTTAGCAAAACCAAAGGTGGACTTATCGTGGATTGTTCCGGTTTGGAAACTTTCTTACCTGGTTCACAAATTGATATTAAGCCAATTATTGACTACGATGCATACGTGGGTAAGACCATGGAATTTAAAGTAGTGAAAATTAACGAGCAGATTAAGAATGCCGTTGTATCGCATAAAGCGCTTATCGAAAGCGATTTGGCCGAGCAGCGTGAAGCCATCATTGCCAGCCTCGAAAAAGGTCAGGTACTGGAAGGTCTCGTAAAGAACTTAACGGATTTTGGAGCTTTCCTAGATTTAGGTGGAGTAGATGGTCTCTTATACATTACGGATATCTCTTGGGGACGTATTTCTCACCCAAAAGAAATTCTGGCATTAAATCAGAAAATCAATGTAGTAGTACTAGACTTCGACGAAAACAAGAAGCGAATTTCTTTAGGTTTGAAGCAGTTACAACCGCATCCATGGGAAGTGTTGGAACAGGAAATTTCCGAAGGGTCTACCGTAAAGGGAAAGATTGTCAATATCGAAGACTATGGTGCGTTTCTCGAAATTCAGCCTGGTGTAGAAGGTCTGATCCACGTATCAGAAGTTACCTGGAGCAACCAGCCAATCAACGCGCGTGAATATTTTACACTTGGAGAAGAGCACGAAGCAAAAGTGGTAACAATTGATCGCGAAGATCGAAAGATGTCACTTAGTATCAAGCAGCTTTCTAACGATCCGTGGAGCACTATCGAAGAACAGTTCCCAGTTGGTAGCCGCCACACAGGTGAAGTGAAAAACTTAACTCCATATGGTGTTTTCGTTGAATTGAAGGAAGGTATTGGTGGAATGGTTCACATTTCTGATCTTTCCTGGACGAAGCGTTTCTCTCATCCTTCTGAATTTACTAAGAAAGGAGAAGATATCGAAATCGTTATTCTGGAAATAGATAAGGATTCTCGTAAGCTTTCTCTTGGTCATAAGCAGATCGAAGAAAACCCATGGGATACTTTTGAACAGGTATTCCCCGTTGGATCTTACCAGGAAGCAACTATCCTGCGTAAAGATGACCGTGGTGCGATCGTTCAGCTACCTTATGGATTAGAAGCATTTGCTCCTATTAAGCACATTCGTAAAGAGGATGGTAGTATGGCCAATGTGGAAGAAATTCTTACTGTAAAAGTAATTGAGTTCAACCGGGACGATAAGCGAATCTTAGTTTCTCATCTACGATATTTAGACGATATTCGTCGTGATGCGGGAGAAGCAGTTAAGAAAGATAAGCAGGAGCAACAAACAAAAACTCGTACACACGTTAAGAAAGCTCAGTCTAAAGTAGAACGTACCACACTCGGTGAAATGGATGTCTTCTCTCAATTGAGGGGGCAAATTGAAGCAGATAATAAATCTACTAAAGAAGAAGCCAAGCCGGCAAAGGTAGAAGCGAAAAAAGAGACACCTGTAAAGCAAGAACCAAAAGCAGCCCAATCTGAGATAGTGGAAGAGGTCGAGGAAAAAGCAAAAGGTGCTGCTTTGGTCGAAGATGCTACTAAAGCGAAGGTAGAAGCGGTTACTTCTGATGAAGTCGAAATAGACGAAGAAATTGAAATCGAAGAAGTGGAGGAGGTCGAACAGGAAGCAACTACAGAAGTAGTTGCGGATGATCTGAAAAAGATTGAAGGTATCGGACCGAAGATTTCTGAGTTATTACAAAACGGCGGGATTAAAACATTTGCTCAGCTAGCTGACGCGAAAGTTGAAAAACTTAAGGAAATCCTTGAGGCCGCTGGAAGTCGTTACAAAATGCACGACCCAACTACTTGGCCACAGCAAAGTGCACTAGCTGCAACTGGTAAGTGGGACGAACTGAAAGTATTGCAAGATGAATTGCAAGGAGGTAAAAAAGCATAATCGCTTTTAAACTTTTTTAAGATACTGAAACCCTGTACGAGAAATTGTACAGGGTTTTTTTATTCTGTCCTGAACTAATATTCTAAATTGATGTTTTCCATTGGACTAATTAAATAATCAAATAGCCATTTCTTTTGAGTAAAAAAATAATTGTAATAGGTTCCGGATTCGCGGGATTGGCTACGGCTACCTGCCTTGCTGATCGTGGTTACGATGTCACTATTTTGGAAAAAAATACTGTTCCCGGCGGACGGGCTCGGCAATTTAAAGAAGCGGGTTTTACCTTTGATATGGGCCCATCTTGGTATTGGATGCCAGAGGTGTTTGACGAATATTTTGAGTTGTTTGAAAAAAAAACAGCGGACTATTATGACCTTAAAAGACTAGATCCTTCTTACTCCATTTATTTTGGCAAGGATGATATTATGAAAGTGCCAGCTAAAATTGAAGACCTGTACGCACTCTTTGAATCATACGAGCCTGGCAGTAGTGAAAACCTAAAGAAATTTTTAGAAGAAGCGCAATATAAATATCAGGTAGGAATGAATGAATTCGTTTTCAAACCCGGTCATTCTATTTTTGAATTTGCGGATGCACGAGTCTTGAAAAGCTTGTTTCGCTTACAGCTCTTCCAGCCAATGTCTACGCACGTTCGCAAACTTTTCAAAAACGAAAAACTAATCAAACTACTGGAGTTTCCAGTTTTATTTTTAGGGGCTACCCCACAAAATACACCAGCATTATATAGTCTGATGAACTACGCTGATCTGTCCTTAGGCACTTGGTATCCGATGGGCGGTATGTTTAAGATTATCGAAGCAATGGTTTCTTTGGCAAAAGAAAAAGGAGTTAAGATTATCCTCAATCAAGAAGTAAAAAGTATTAATGTCCCAAATGGTCACGCTACCAGTGTGCTGACGGCAGATAAGGAGTATCCCGCTGACATAGTAGTAGGGGCTGCGGATTACCACCACGTGGATCAAATGTTATTAGAGCCTGCAAAGCAAAATTATAATGAAAAATATTGGGACAAAAGGACGATGGCTCCATCATCTTTACTATTCTATTTGGGAATTAACAAAAAGATCGAAGGGATAAAGCACCACAACCTTTTCTTTGACGAAAGCTTTGAGCAGCACGCCATCGAAATCTACGAAGATCCACAGTGGCCTTCTAAGCCTTTGTTCTATGTATGTTGCCCTTCAAAAACGGATAATACTGTTGCACCGGAAGGTCACGAAAATTTATTTTTATTAATTCCACTGGCACCCAATTTAAAGGATGAGGAGGCAACCAGAGAAAAATACTATGATATTATCATGGATCGTTTAGAAGATTTGACGAATCAGCGTATTCGGGAGCACGTGATTTATAAAAGATCCTTTGCGCATAACGATTTCAAAAAAGATTATCATGCTTACAAAGGAAATGCTTATGGTTTGGCAAATACCTTGTTTCAAACGGCATTTTTAAAACCGAAACTTAGAAATAAAAAAGTAAAAAACCTATATTACGCAGGTCAATTGACTACTCCAGGTCCAGGAGTTCCTCCATCTTTGATTTCGGGACAAGTAGTAGCCACTGAAATTGACAAGCAATACAAATAAACCCCTTTGCTATGATTTCCTTGTATCAAAAAACGTGTCACGAATGTAGCCAGCTGATTACCAATCGCTATAGTACTTCTTTCTCAATGGGTATCCGTCTATTTTCCAAGCCATTGCAGACACCTATTTATGCAATCTATGGATTCGTGCGGTTTGCGGATGAAATAGTTGATACGTTTCACGAATTTAATAAATCTGACTTACTACAGAAATTTCGCGCGGATACCTATGAGGCGATTGAACAAAAAATAAGCTTAAATCCGGTTCTACAATCTTTTCAGGAAGTAGTCAACGAATATAATATAGGACGGGAGTTGATTGATGCCTTTTTAAATAGTATGGAGATGGACTTACACTTTGATCGTTACGAAGACAGCCTGTACAAACAATACATTTACGGATCTGCTGAGGTAGTTGGTTTAATGTGCTTACGGGTTTTCTTTAAGAATGACGAGGAAAAATACAGTGATTTAAAGAATTCAGCTAGAAGTTTGGGTAGTGCCTTTCAAAAAATAAATTTTCTTCGGGATATGAAAAGTGATTTCAATGAGCGAGGACGTGTTTATTTTCCTGGAATCGATTTCCTTAACTTTACCAATCAGGATAAAGAAATGATTGAGGCAGATATCAAAGCAGATTTTGATCACGGTTATGAAGGGATTTTGAAATTACCAGAAAGTGCGCGATTCGGTGTTTACCTTGCTTATGTTTATTACATCAATCTTTTCCAACAGATTAAAAAATCCACCGCAAGTATGGTCAAAGAGGAGAGGATAAGAGTAAATGACGGAAAAAAAATGTATCTGCTATTTAGTTCTGCTTTGAAAAATCAGCTTAATCTACTTTGAATAAATCAATCATCAAATGGATTTTTGTAATATTTCCATTGCTGCTCGTTGCGATAATTTGGAGTCTGGACTGCACCTCTGAGGTTGCGCTAGATCTTGACGTACCATTGGTTAGTCAAATTGATCGTTTCGAAACACGGTGGTTATACATGGGTCTACACATTTTTTCCTTTATTCCCGTCTTCCTTTTAAGTTTTGATAAAAGAGTACACTATTATAAAACCTGGAAAAAATTATTCCCCGCAATTATTTTAGTAGCGATTCCCTTTATTCTTTGGGACATGGTTTTCACTGCGTGGAGAGTATGGGGATTCAACAAAGCCTACCACCAAGACTTTATGGTCTTTGGATTACCAATTGAGGAAATCTTGTTTTTCATTATTATTCCTTTTAGCAGTGTCTTTATATATCAATGTTTGAATTATTATTATCCGCGCGATTTACTGGCTTCCCTTGATAAAGTAATCAGTCTTGGTTTTGGTGGCCTACTAATAATCGTTGGTCTTTTTTATTGGAATCGAATATATACCAGTACTTCCTTTCTTCTAACCGGAGGGTTTATGATCGCACATTATCTTTATATTGAAAACACCTACCGTACTAAGTTCTATTTGTCCTATCTGATTACCTGGGTACCGTTTTTATTAGTGGATGGTGTCTTGACGGGAGGATATACAGTTCAGCCAATCGTTGTTTATCATCCGGAAGAATTTCTAGACATAAGGATTACCAGTGTTCCTTTAGAAGATAGCATCTATGGTTTGCTGCTTTTAATGCTAAACATGTCGCTTTTTATGCAATTTGAAGGAGAAAATAAAGTTCGATAATAGCCTTGCCAAATAAATTATAAGTTTATAGTCTTATTGATAAAATTTAAAGAAAAAATAGACTAATAACAAGGTGTATTAAAAAATAATATACAATATAATATTCTGATTATTAGGTTTTTATATAAAATTGAAAAATAATAGGCTTTAGTTTATAAATAAAAAGAAAAAAAGAGCCGTGAAAACCCATATTTCGGCTTGCATTATCCAGACTTAAGTAGTATATTTGCAGTCCGCTTCGAAAAAGAGGTGGAAAATGGGTCAAAAGGACCTATTTTAAAGACAAAATTTCAATATTTTTCAGCTTGTATGAATCATTTTTGTAAGCTAGAAGGTTTTGAAATTAAAAAGTTCATTGACACTGATAGAGAAGACTAAGGTTCTACGGAGCTTTGGAGCACACGATAATAAGATTTTGTTTAGTGATAATCGAATAGATTTTTTTTAGAAATTAATTTTTTGAGAGGAATCGAATGATCTACTGTAAGTTTTTGATAATTATGTATCTGGCCTTTGTGGTTGGAGAAATAAATAAAGAAATTACTATGGAGAGTTTGATCCTGGCTCAGGATGAACGCTAGCGGGAGGCTTAATACATGCAAGTCGAGGGGTAACAGGGGTGCTTGCACCTGCTGACGACCGGCGCACGGGTGAGTAACGCGTACACGACCTACCTTTAAGTGGGGGATAGCCTTGGGAAACTGAGATTAATACCCCATAGTATTGTTATAATTATGTTTTAGCAATTAAAGCTGAGGCG
>Ga0209187_1002546_pt1 | contig 17012 bp, 7 predicted proteins | sample BantaG_FD_187430 | JGI IMG/M metagenome (GOLD analysis project Ga0209187, IMG submission 187430) | Marine algal microbial communities from Bantry Bay, Ireland - BantryBay_4 metaG (SPAdes) (version 2) | ecosystem: Host-associated > Algae > Red algae > Unclassified | place: Bantry Bay, Ireland... | reverse complement strand
TCCATGTTTTCCGTTTCACCCGCTACGTACGCAAAATGATCATTCTTTACTTTAAAAATCTCGACGGAAACCTGTTGAGACGAATAATTTGATGAATTGACCAAGTCTATCCCGAATCCAATCTTTTCTGATTTTATCCGATCAGCACAACTCAACGTAAAAATAATCATTGATATCCAAGCCAGATAAAACAAGCGATGTGATCGCATACAGATTTGGGTTAAGGATCATTAAAAGAATAACTTATAACATTTGGCTGCTTAATTTACTCCTACTCTTCGTTGGTGAAAAAACTCCTTGGCTTTCAGCCGAGGCAAGCTATTATGCTACGGCATAAATCGCATTTCACCGCCTCGATTAGAACCAAATTAACCGACCCAAACCTTTATAACTCATTTTTTTAAACGATCCTTAGGATCGCTAAATGACTAATGGCTCATGAACCAGAAAATAGTATTTTGGGTTCATGAGCCACGTGAGACAGTATCGAAAAAAATCTTATCGACAACAAGGATTCTGTTCCCAGTCGGGTCTTAACAACATTTCGTTCTGTGGAATCGGTGCGTAGTAGAATCTTTCGAAAGAAGATTCCATATTAACATCTACGGATGGATTCAATTCAAGTTCCTGATCAAAAAGTCGATCAGCGGTAGCTTCTGCCACTATTTCATTTCGAACCATGTCGAACCATCTTTCCCACTCGGCGCAAAATTCCCAGGCTCGCTCGTCCAAGACAGCATCGTGAAAGTCGTCAGTTGATAATCCAGATAAGTCTACGTCATCATTCGCAGCATTCAAATCCGCTCCTGCAGCTCTCCTACGAATAGTATTAAGAGCCTCGTAAGCAGCCGCGTTAGGATTTCCATCTGCTTTATTTCTAGCTTCTGCAAGAATTAAAAAAGCATCTGCAAATCGGATAGCGTATTCATTAAAACTATTATTTGTAGCTACCTGTCCAGCTCTGGTTTTGCTGTAATAAGGATGTTTTTGAGAATTGTTTTCCCAGCTTACGCCCCCTCTAAAGGTCGTTTGAAAAGTAACATCTTTTCGAGGTCCGTCAGGAAATTCATTAAAGAAATTTATCTCCGCATAGTAATCATCCCAACCTCCTTCTTCGGCTTCTGCACCAATAGAATAAGGCATTCGGTTAGACAATCCCCAGTCTCCGCATTCTGCACAAGCCTGAACAGCCAGTACACTTTCTTTGTTGTTGTCATTACTTATATCCCACAGGTCCGCAAAATCATTGAGGAGTCGATGGGGAGAATCATCTATCATTTCTTGCGCTTTATCAGCAGCCAGTGCATAATTTCCGGACTGCTTTAATGGCCAACCTGCGCTGGTCAAGTACACTTTTGCGAGTAAAGATTTAGCCGCCCATTTGGTTACTCTTCCTGGTTCTCCAAACCAAACACCAGGTAGATTTTCCTCCGCAAATTGCAGATCAGCAATAATTTGTGCGTACACATCTTCTACAGGAGTTCTTGGCTCTTTGCCAGTCGCATCCCCCGTAACTAGTGGGACGGGACCAAATGTTCGAACCAATCTAAAGTAAGCCCAGGCTCTCAAAAAGAAAGCTTCGCCAGCGACTGCATCCCGACCAAAAGATTCTTCCACTTTGGTGTAATTGTTAATAACCGCATTTGCGTGAAAGATCGTTTTAAATAATGGATCCCAGTTGTGCATTTTCAACCATTCGAAAGCCGAGCTGGGCTGGAAGCGATCAAATCCCCGGTAGGGTTCTTTATTACTTCCTTGTCGGGAAGTCACATCATCTCCACCCATGGCTGGAATTCCTCCCTGAGCATTTAGGTAAAACTCCATAAATGGCCGATAGGCTGCTACCGTTCCGGCTTGTAAATCCTGTGTCGAACTATAAAAAGCATCTGGTGTAATAAGTCCGTCGGGTTGTTCATCCAGGTCAGCACAGCCTTGTATTAAAATACAAAGACCAAAAAGAAAGAGCAAGTTTATAAATTTAATATTTATCATTTTATATTTTTTTTACTGTTAAAAAATGGCGTTTAATCCAAAAGTGATGACTCTTGGATTAGGGTAGGTACCATTATCAATCCCTAAATTAACATTAGAGGTTCGTCCACCTCCAACATCCGCTCCTGATACTTCTGGATCATAACCTTTATAGTCTGTAAAGGTAACCAGATTCTGGCCGCTAGCAAAAACTGTTAAGCCTTTAATATGTTTACTACCTAGCATATCAGGAGAAAATGTATATCCCAGGCGGACATTTCTCAATCTGATAAAACTGGCTTCTTCTACAAAACGGGAATCTTCAGGAACCTGAAAATTAGTACCAGAGAAGGCGGGAATATCTGTATCCTGATTATCCGGTGTCCAACGATCGCGAATATCACCATGTGTTGGAGTTTTCACGTCTCCACTGGTTCCCAGCATAATTGCCCGTTGAATGTTAAAAACATCCTGTCCCGTCATGGCTTGCAAGAAGATGTTTAGTTCAAAATTCTTGTAAGTCACGGTATTATTCAATCCCCAGACGAAATCCGGTGCACCGTTTCCGATAATGGTTACATCTTCCGAATTAATCTGATCGTCATTATTCAAGTCACGGTATTTGGTATCTCCAGGTTTTAATCCATAAACAGCTGCTGCATCTGCCTCTGCGGTACCCCAAGTTCCATCATTAATATATCCCAGGAAGTTTCCTAGTTCTCCCCCTACTTCTACTCTGGAAACGATACTTCCGGAACCAGCAAAACCTCTTCCCGGAAAAATAGCATCGTTATTTCCGATATCGAGTACTTTGGTTTCATTTTTTGCAATATTAAAAGCAATGTCCCAGCTGAAATCATTTTTGTTAATAGCCAATGCTCCTGCTTCTATTTCAAATCCTGTATTTTCAATCTCTCCTACGTTTTGCAACTGCGAACTTAAACCAGTAAAAGTTGGAACACTTAAATTTAGTAATAAATCAGTGGTATTCTTTTTATAGTAATCTAAACTTAATCGGTAGCGTCCCTGTACAAATCCCATATCTAATCCAATATCATACTGTGTAGTAGTTTCCCATTTTAGATTCGGATTGGCAATCCGACCGGGTGCCACGCCAGTGGCCACCTCCGAATTATTCAATACCGCCGCAAAAGAAGGACCGAACTGGAGTAAGGCAAAAGAAGAATAAGGACTAATACCCTGGTTACCTACTTGCCCCCAGGAAGCTCGTAATTTCAGATTGTCAAAAAATCCTAAATCCCGTATAAAGTCTTCTTCACTTAATCGCCAGGCTACAGCAACTGATGGGAAAACGGAAAATTTATTACCTTCCGAAAATTGGGAGGCACCATCTACCCGTACCGTTCCGGTAAACAAATATTTGTTATCAAATTCATATTCGGCTCTCCCCATGTAGGACTGGATAGCACTTTTGGATTGTCCCGAAGTGATCACCTGAGCACCGGCAAAACCAATATTATCGATCTCGACCGCTTCTACCAGTAGGCCCGTTCCTTGCGAACTGGTACCATAACTTTCTCTGGTCTGCTCTTCAAAAACTCCTTTTATTGAAAAATTGCTTCTTCCAATTTCCTTAGCGTATTCTAATATATGGGTATGCTGAAACTGCGTAAAATCGCTATTAAATACACTGGCTACTGTTTCTCCAGTAGTCGCATAATTGGCTACAAATAAAGTATTGGTCGCATTGGTTTCCCGCAAACCACCTGTAAAATTATAGGTTAGATCATCCGTAATTTTATAATTAAAGAATATAGTACCAGCCACATTATTGGTATTACGCTGATCTTTTCTACCCAATGCAGATGCCAGAGGAGAAACTGCAATTGACCCAAAAGTAGAAAACTTGGTGGGTGTAATTCCGTCTGCCTGAAATGGATCTGAAGTAGGATCAAAAATCAGTGCCGAAGCATTGGGTGCAAATAAAAGATCACTAATGAATCCATTCAAGGCATCTTCCTTAGAGTAAGAAACATTAAAACCAGCAGTCATTCTTTCACTAATATCAAAATTAATATTACTTCTGAATGCGTAGCGATCGTAATGGTTATTTAACAAAATACCTTCGTTGTTTACCAGGTTACCAGATACATAATATCCTACCTTATCTTTTTTTCCAGAAAAAGCCAGGGTATAATTTTGAGTCAGTGCATCCGTACCATTGCGGTAAATTTCATCCTGCCAGTCTGTTCCACCACTCGCTTGTAATGCAGCGATCGACTCTGCATCAAAGGCAGGATCACTTCCTCCTACCGCCAATTGTTCATTGACCAAACCAGCGTAAGTAGCACCGTCAACCACATCAATCTTTTTAGGTAATGATTTTAACCCCCAAAAAGAGTTAAAACTCACGTCTGATCGGTCTTTTTTACCCTGTTTTGTTGTAATCAAAATAACTCCATTGGCACCTCTCGAACCATAAAGCGCGGTGGCGGAGGCATCCTTCAATACCTGCATGGAAGCAATATCTGCCGGATTGATGGAACCAAAACTGGCACCAATGACACCATCTAATACTACTAGTGGATCACCGGAAGAAGTGATAGAAGTAGTCCCTCTAATTCTAATCTTTGGATTGTTACCGGGAGAACCACCAGAATTACTTACCTGTACCCCGGCAGATCTTCCCTGTAAGGCGTTTTCAATTCGAGTCATCGGTTGTGCTTCAAAGTCCTTAGCGGCCAAAGAAACAATAGCTCCGGTTAAATCAGATTTTTTCTTTGAACCATATCCTACCACTACGATTTCGTCCAATAACGCACCAGAAGTCAGCGTGATATTGATGTTGGTCTGATCACCTACGACTACCCGCTGGTTGTCGTAACCAGTATAGGAAAATATCAGCACTGTATTTTTATCCGGTACCTTTAAGGAATAGTTTCCCTCAATGTCAGTGACGGTTCCAGTACTGGAACCTTCTACCAAGATATTTACACCGATTAGCGGTTCTATATCATCGCTTACGGTTCCACTTACTACAATTTGTCCAAAGCACCAGTTGGCACTGATTAGCAGTAGGACTAATAATTGAAGCCTTTTTTTAGGGTTTAAAGTTAAATTCATATAATCTTTTTTAATAAAATCACGAAAAAGTAGGTGTGTTCTATATTATAATGCTAGACAAACCAATTGACAAATCACAATATATTTTTTATTCTAAAATTCTTTAATATCCATTTTTTAGTGATTTCGTGTTGTTCAGTTTTTGTCTAGACAATTGTCTAAGATGTTCCAGTTTATAAACTTTCCTTTGATCTTACAGTGAATTAGTTCACTAACTTGACTAGACATTTCTATATTTATCCAAACCTCTTCTCAATAGCAATATTACTAAACAAACCAACCAACTTACCTATTATGCAATTAAATGCTTTTCGTTACGCTGCCATTGTAGCCTTTGGTGGCTTTATCTTTGGACTGGACGCTGCCCTGATTTCGGGTACCGTCAAATTTATCACCGCAGACTTTGGCTTGTCAGATATCGAGGTAGGTACCGTGGTCAGTGCGCCAAGCTTTGGGGTTCTTTTCGCCTTACTACTTACTGGCTACGCAGCGGATCATTTAGGGAGAAAGAAGTCCTTACAAATTATTGCTGCTTTATACCTTGTATCAGCTATTTGCTCTGCCTTTGCTCCCACATTTATTACCCTGGTATCTGCCAGATTTTTGGGAGGACTGGCTTTTACATCCCTTACCTTGGCGGCTATGTATATAGGAGAAATTGCTCCGGCGGATAAACGGGGGAAACTCGTAGCGATGAATCAAATTAATATCGTCGTAGGATTATCAGCTGCCTATTTCATTAATTATCTGATTATGCAATCAGCGCAATCTGATGCGGCCTGGATAACGGACATGGGTTTACGTGACAATACCTGGCGTTGGATGTTGGGTTCTGAAATATTCCCTGCCGCCATATGGTCATTATTATTGTTTACGATTCCAGCCAGTCCAAGGTGGCTGGTTCTTAAGGGAAGAGTATCTGAGGCCAGAGAAGTATTGACGAAATTGATTCCCAAAGAAAATATCGAAGCGGAGATTTCGGAAATTCAAACCAGCCTGGTGGACGTTCAGGACAACATTTCAGTTATAGATCAGCTTAAGCGCTTATTTGATACCAGATTAAAGAAGGCGGCATTGATTGGATTAACCTTTGGAATTGTTCAGCAGGTAACCGGTATTAATGCTATTCTATTTTATGCACCCACAGTTTTTGAACAAATAGGTTTAGGGACCGATGCGGCATTTTTACAAGCGGTATGGGTAGGTGCTATCAGCGTAGTATTTACGGTGTTGGCGCTCCTTCTAATTGACAAAATAGGTCGCCGTCCGATGACAATCGGGGGTTTATTATGGGCCGTGTTAAGTTTAGGAATCTGTGCGTACGGTTTTCATACGGCGACGTATACGCTGGAGGCTACAGATTTAAGCACTATCCAAAATATGGACACTTCAAAATTAAAAACGATGGTAGGAATTACCTATGACTCTGATGTGAGTTTCAAAGAAGCCCTCCGCCAAAACCTGGGAAATACGATAGCTAAAAACTACGAAGGAGATTTACTACAAAAGGCAGGAACCCTCCCCACCACTATGATTCTTTTAGGAATTATGAGTTTTATTGCAGCATTTCAATTTTCGGTCGGACCGATTATGTGGATCATTTTTTCAGAGATATTTCCAACCAGCGTACGTGGATTTGCTATACCTACCTTTGCACTCGTTACCAGCATCGTGAGTTATCTGGTTACCCAGTTTTTTCCGTGGCAGCTTACCAATATGGGTACGCGCGATATTTTTCTTTTCTACGCGGTGACCTCTTTTATAGGATTAGTAGCATTATTTAAATTATTACCAGAAACAAAAAATAAAACATTGGAGGAAATTGAAGCGACTTTGGCGGGAGATCTCAAGTAATAAGTCATACTTCTGGACATTTGCGGGTTTAAAGCTACTCCTTTACGTGTCTTGGCTGTAAGACACAGAGGAGGCAGGGAGGGAGGTAGAAACTGGAAGAAATGTCCAGTAGTATGGTATTGGTAAATTAGTTGGTACTTCTAATGGTTTAACCGGTGGCAGTGCCTCAATAAATTCGATTAGTGGGAGTCTTTTTCACGGGTTGCTACTAATTGGCGTAGCATTAATACGGTTATTTATATACTCAATGGTGTCACCAATCGTATGAAGGTTTTCCGCATCGAGACCTCTTATTTCCAGGTTGAGTTGACACTCAAATTTGATGATCATCTCGGCGATGTCCAGTGAATCCAGTCCTAAATCACGGGCATAGGATGCACTAGAGGTTATTGCTGCTGGGGGTATACCCATTTCTATCAAGACAGTCTTTATTTCTTTTTTAATAGCTGCTTTTGTCATAATTTTTCTGTAAAACACTTTGAGAAATATCGCAAATAAAACACTTTGAGAAATATCGCAAAAATAAAGGGTTGCCTTCTTATGGATAAGATTTGGCAACCCTTAACTTTTTATAGTTAGTTGGTTCTGTGAATTTTGTACTTTAGTTTACAACGATCTTTTGCGTAGCAGAACGATCACCTTCTTTCACTTTAACAACGTAAAATCCAGCTTGGAGATCACTCATGTCAACATCACCGTTTCCAGCCATGGTTAAAGATTTAAGTACTTTTCCAGCAACATCCATTATCTGAACCTGTTTTGCCTGATTGTCAGCAGTATTAATAATCATTAGGTTACCAACTGGATTTGGGAAAATATTCAATCCGTTGATGGGAAGTTGAGTAGTTGATGTTGTACCATCATTTACTTCAACAAATATGTTCCAGAAAGTATCTTCTGCTGGTTCGTATACTACTCTTACCTGAAGCAAATAGGCAGCAGGTGTAGGTTCAATAGTACCAAAAACTGCAGCGTCCAACGGGATCATGAAATCATAGTTGATCGTACCATCAAGGGTACCAACGCCAGTTGCTGCCGAAGCGATTGTGTCAATAGTTTGATAATCTAATCCAGACCAGTCTCCCTTATAAACATCGTAAGACATTCGCAGTAATTGGGCATTTCCTATATTCCCGTAAGCTCCCTGAACATTGACAACATCACCCAATGAGATATCTCTAATAACTCCACCAGCCACCAAAGTGTCTGTTCCATAAATCTCGGTAATCTGAATTGGACCAGACTGATTTTGTGCTGTAGCGGTAGTTGCCATTGCTAGTAATGAAAAAATAAAAATAATTGTGTAAATAATTCTGTTCATAATTAAAATGATTTAGTGAAAAAGTTAAATAATTGCATAAACTCAAATTTTAGGATTATTCTGCGTAGCACCTAATAAAGGACATAGACAAAACCTGTACACATCAATTTTTTTACTAATTTATTGCTGTTATGTAAAATTTTGTCTATTTACCAATACTTATCCTTCCATGACCAAACATTATTTTACTACCTTTAATATTAAGAATGGTTTTTAAATAAAAGGAAATTCTAGGCAAACTATCTTTTTGCCAATCAAGGACGTAAAATGGGCCTTGCCCGACGACTTGTTACTATTTAACAAATTGGCTCTACTAACTAGCCTTTTGTCCTTATCTTTCGTCTATTTTTGTAAAATCAAAACAATAGCTGGAAACGGCCAAGCTCAAATTAACCTTTTTTTTATGACAAAAACAGCTCTAGTTTGCCTTTTTTTCCTTTTTATTAATTCAAAAGCCAACACGCAGACTTTTGAAAGAATCGAAGGAACTGCTGGTTTCGGTGAATTACAAAACACGGCGGGCGTAGCGGTGGCTGATTATGATCTGGATGGGGATCTGGATGTATTTATTGTGGCTAAAAACGATTATTCCGCCATTGAGCCTACCTCCTGGAGTCGTCTTTTTAGCAATAATAACAATGGTACTTTTACGGATGTGACGCTGACAGCTGGTTTTGGTAGATTGCATGACAAGAATCTAGCGGACCCCGGTTGGGAACAAGGTGTAAAAATTGGTGCGTCCTGGGGGGATTACGACAATGATGGTTTTCCCGATCTTTTTCTAACCAACTACCAAAGTTTTCAGTTATTCCGCAATCAGACCGACGGAACCTTCGAAAATGTTACTGCTTCCGCCGGACTACCCACTGCAGATTCGTGTTATTACTACACCGCTTTATGGTGGGATTTTAATAAAGATGGTCATCTGGATTTATTCGTACCAAGTTGGCTTGGGTGTACCCGAAATAAATTTTATCAAAACAATGGAAATGGTACTTTTACAGAGAGAACGGACGAACTTGGCTTAGCTGGAAGCGAAGAAGGCAGCTTGATGAGTGTTCCCATTGATGCCAACGGGGATGGTCGCTGGGATCTTTATATTGCAAACGATTTTTCGGAAAACGAGTTATTTATTCAACAGCCCGATTTTACCTTTATCAATCAGGCCGCTGAGTACCAGGTAGATTATAATGGCAATGATATGGGCATGACCATTGGTGATTACGATAATAATGGTGCTTTTGACATTTACATTTCTAATATTTCTGAAAACAGATTATTAACGCCTACGGGTAATAATATTTACCTGAATTTAGCGGAAGCTAAAAATGTGCTAAATACATACTGGGGATGGGATACCCGTTTTGCAGATTTTGATCTGGATGGAGATGAGGATTTGTTTGTCTTGAATGGCTACGAAAGTGACCGCCTTCATTATTCGGTTTTAAAAGAAAATTTCTATTTTAAAAATAAATTAGAAACGGGAGAAGCGACCTTTCAGGATTGGTCTGTTGAAAGTCAGGTCCACGAATTTTCTAATAGCATCAGTATGGGTGTTTTTGATTATGACCACGATGGCGATCCGGATGTCTTAATTTCCAATATGGATGCTGCGCCATTTTTTTACGAAAATAAAGTAACCAACGGATCACCTTCGACCGAACCTCATTGGGTTAATCTGCAATTAGAAGGAACCGTTTCTAATCGAGACGGGTTAGGTAGCTACCTGACAATATGGTCTGGAGAAAAAATTCAAAATCGACTATATTATGGTGCCGGGTTTATGTCTCAAAGTTTGCAACCTGTTCATTTTGGTTTGGGCGAAGCGATGGTAATTGACAGCTTGGAAATACAGTGGAATTCCGGTATTCAGGAGCGATTCTATGACTTACCAACTAATCTAAATTTTCATTTTATTGAAAATCAGGGCTACACCATCCTTCCGCTGGCACACGAAAAAGTCTATGGCTGCACCGATACCAATGCTTGTAATTTTGACGAAACGGCTACGGTAAATAATGGTTCGTGTTCCTACCTGCCCACTCCAGATATAATCGGCAACAATGTATCTGGATATTTAAAAACAGAAACCTACCAAACTCCGGAACAACTTGACAATACGTATCTCTGGTCTATAACGCACGGTAAAATTCTAAGTGGTCAGGGTACTACCAGCATCACCGTAAAATGGGAATTAGAAAAAGAAGGAGTCTTACAGTTGCGTACCACCAATAATTGCGATAGCGAATTGGCTACCCTATCTGTAACACTCTCCTTCGCACAAATGGAACCTAAACATTCTATTGCCCGTCTATGGAACGAAGCCTTGCTCTACGCAATTCGCAACGATTTTGCCCGTCCCACCGTACATGCCCGAAATTTATTTCACATGAGTGTAGCTATGTACGATGCCTGGGCGGTGTACGACGAGGAAGCACAAACCTATTTATTAGGCAAAAACGTGCACGGATTTATAGACGACTTGGCCAGTTTCACCACCACTCAACAAACGTCGGAGGCCCGTCGGGAATCCATCAGCTATGCTGCCTATCGGCTACTACGTCATCGATTTTTGGAATCTCCCGGTTCGTTTGAAACCCGTCAATTAATCGACTGTCTCTTCGAAGAATTGGGTTATGACAACACTCATACAACTACTGATTACCGTACCGGTGACCCCGCTGCACTTGGTAATTATATTGCCAAGACCATCATTGATTTTGGCCATCAGGATGGTGCCGCCGAGCTGCAAAAATATACCAACAATTTTTACGAGACGACCAACCCTCCCCTGATTATAAAAAATGCGGGCAACCCGGATATCGTCGACCCCAATCGCTGGCAACCTTTGGCATTGGAAACTTTTATTGATCAGGCAGGAAACTTTATCGAAGGAACTATTCCTGAATTTTTGAGTCCCGAATGGGGAAATGTAACACCATTTTCTTTACCCGAAAAAGTGCGTTCCGTTTACCAGCGATCTGGCGACAACTATTCTGTTTATCACGATCCAGGAACACCTCCGCAACTGGATGTAACGGAGGAAAACGGAAGTACTCAACAATATAAATGGGGATTCTCACTAGTATCACTTTGGGGTTCACATTTATCTCCCACCGATAATGTCATCTGGGATATTTCTCCAAAATCTATTGGAAATATAGCTTTGCAGGACTTCCCGAGCCATTTTTCTGATTACCCAAATTTTTATCAACGATACGAAGGAGGAGACATCGGGAAGGGACATCGCATAAATCCCATTAGCCAGCAACCTTACGAAGAACAACTGGTTTATCGAGGCGACTTTACGCGAGTACTGGCCGAATTTTGGGCAGATGGCCCGGATTCTGAAACACCTCCCGGACACTGGTTTGTTTTGTTAAATACTGTAAATGATCATCCCCTGCTCAAAAAAAAATTAGGTGGAAAAGGAGCTACGCTATCCGATTTAGAATGGGACGTAAAATCTTATTTTATCATGGGCGGTACAATGCACGATGCCGCAATTTCTGCCTGGAGTATCAAGGGCTGGTATGATTATATCCGACCCGTTTCTGCCATTCGCTATATGGCGCAACGTGGTCAAAGCAGTGATCCCAATTTACCAAATTATGATATAGCGGGCATTCCGCTGGAAACAGGATACGTAGCATTGGTAGATTCAGATGATCCACTGGCAGGGAATCTCGGAGAAAATATTGGAAAAATTAAAGTGTTTAGCTGGCGAGGGCCGGACTATATTTTAAATCCAGAAAGTGACGAAGCTGGCGTAGGCTGGATACTCGCAGAAAGGTGGATGCCCTACCAAAGACCCTCTTTTGTCACCCCACCCTTTGCCGGTTACGTTTCGGGGCACTCGACTTATTCGCGGGCAGCGGCGGAGGTCATGACTTTATTAACCGGAGACGCGTATTTTCCCGGCGGAATGGGCGAATTTATAGCGCATAAAAATGATTTTCTGGTATTTGAAGAGGGACCCAGTCAGGATGTGGTCTTGCAATGGGCAACTTACCGAGATGCTTCCGATCAATGTAGTCTATCCAGAATCTGGGGTGGAATTCATCCTCCGGCGGATGATATTCCCGGTCGAATAATTGGGGAGAAAATCGGAAGAGAAGCCTTCAGTTTTGCGATACCATATTTCTCTTCACATAGCAATATTGAGGACAAATCCCCGGTAGTTTTATTTCCAAATCCTGCTAAAAATACGGACCTTATTCTACTCAATAATACGACGAAAGATATGACTTTCAAAATAGTAGATATACAAGGGCGGAACATTCCGATGGTTGAGCAGAAATTCGATGCAAATTTTAATTGTACCAGCATTAGAATCGGAAATGTAGCGGCCGGCACTTATATTATATATTCTGAACAAAAAAGCTGGAAACTGGTGATTTTATAAATTAAACAAGCTAGAATCAATTTGGGTACTCTTCCTGTATAGTTTTTGTCTATACACTCTGCACTTCAAAAATAATCTTTTCCCTTAAATTCACAGAACTTTATTTCAATTACATTTAAATAACCTATAAATTATTCTGGTTCAATTTTATTAATTCAATTCTTTATATGAAAATTAAATTTACATTCAAAATAAGCCCGAAGGTTCTGCTTCTTCCGCTGCTGATGTTCCTTTTGCTGGGAGTTGGATATAGCCAGAATCAAACCATATCAGGCGTCGTTATGGGGGACGGCGAAGTTCTGATTGGAGCCAATGTGGTTATTAAAGGGACGAGTACCGGGACGAGTACTAACCTGGAAGGCGCTTTTACTTTAAAAGGACTAAAAGAGGAGGATATCCTGGTTTTTACATATACTGGTTTTCTACCAAAGGAAGTAACCGTTGGCAACCAGACAACGATGGAAGTGGTCATGAAACAAAATGTGGCCGTACTCGAACAGGCCGTAGTGGTAGGCTATGGTACCCAAAAGAAAAAAGAAGTAACTGGAGCTGTTGTCAGCGTCAGCGAAGAAACCATTTTAAAAACGGCTACTTCTGATCTTGGTACCGCCTTACAGGGAATGGTGGCAGGAGTGAATGTACAGGCGGGCAGTGGCCGACCGGGAGAAGCAGCTAACGTACAAATACGCGGATTGGGATCTATCAATTCCAGTGCCCTTGGACCGCTTTACGTGGTAGATGGTATTCCCTACGAATCAAATCCCAATATTGCACCCGAGCAAATTAAATCAGTGGATATCTTGAAAGATGGTGCTGCAGCTTCTGTTTATGGGACCAGGGCTTCTAATGGGGTCGTTTTAATCACGACAAAAAAAGGGGTAGCCGGAAAAATGAAAGTGGATTTAAGTGCTTATGCTGGTATACAAAATATTACTTCGGGTACGCCGCTCATGAACGCACAGCAGCAAATGTACGCAGAGGAGATAAAACTTGAAGCGTTGGGTCGTGATCCACTGATCTTCTTTTTCAACCAACGGGCACTTGAATACGATTCTGATTTTGTGGGTGACGTACAAAATAACAATGCTGGTATTCAGAATTACAATTTGAATCTTTCCGGTGGTACTGAAAATATGACTTTGAATATTAATACCAATTTTTTTAATCAGGACGGCGTTTTAATCAACTCTGGCTTTAGCCGATTAACCAATCGAATCACCACCGAATACCGTAAAGGAAAATTTAAGGCATTTGCTACTATAGGTTTTACAGAAGAAAATAGAGAACAAGAACCTTTTGCTTTATACGAATATTCTATCGTGCAAACGCCCTGGCAACCGCCATTAAAAGGGATTACCTCCGTAGGTGAAAGTAGCGTTGAAATTCCAGTTAGAAATGCCATTCAATATAGCTTTTTATCTCAACAACTGGATAACCTGGATGAACGAAAGACAAATAGCTCCAATATTGCGGTGAACCTGGAATATGAAATTATCGAAGGATTAAAATATAAAATTAATCTGGGGAGAAATTCCTGGGATTACCAACGTAAATTTTTCCGGCCTAAATATCTAGTGTATAATCTGGATGGATCATTTAATCCTACCGCTTCCAGAGAGCAAGCTTTGTTAAATGAAGATTTTATCTGGACGACCAAAGAAGCTATTGAAAACGTGCTTACCTATGGAAAAGATTTTGGTAAACATAGTCTTAATTTACTCGGCGTAGTTTCTTACGAACGATTTAACTCAAAAAATTTAGGAACAGGGGTGATCTTCAGTGAAAACGCCAGTAACGATTTACAAACCGTAGGCTCTGGTAGTCAAGCCACTACTCCAACCAGTATTGATGAAAAGCGAACGCTGTCAGGAAAATTATTTCGAGCCCAGTATAATTATGACGAAAAATATTTATTCTCCGCTAGTGTTAGAAGAGATGGTTCCTCTAAATTTTCAGCGTCCAACCGTTACGGAAATTTTTTAGGCTTTTCAACTGGCTGGAATATTCATCAAGAAGCATTTTTTAATATAAGGAAAATCGACGCTTTAAAACTCAGAGCCAGTTGGGCGGAAGTAGGTAATCAGGATATTCCTTCTTACGCTTTTACACCAGTGATTGAAAGTGGTATCAATTATCCCTTTGGTCCAAACGAAGCGCTCAACTTTGGATTGATACAAAGGCGTTATGTGGATAATAATATTAAGTGGGAAACGACGGTATCCAGAAATATCGGTATTGATTTGAGTATGTTTGATTATAAATTAAATTTTACCGCAGATTTTTATCTTAATAAAAAAGAGGATATGCTGCTACAGGAGCGACTCGCTCCTTCCAACGGTGTTTTCCAACCCCGGGCAGCTGGCGTTTATGATGTTAAAGTTACCAACGCAGGAAATATGACCAACAAAGGAATAGAATTGGCGCTAAATTACCAAAGTAGATTCCGCAATGGCATAGGATATAAAATCACCTCCACTTTTACCAAGAATGTCAACGAAATAACCGATCTAAATGGAGTCGAAAGAGGCTACGCTAATGGTCGTCCGATCGTCTCTCTGGGAGAAAATGTGGACTATACTACTTTCCTGGCCGAAGGATACGAAGCTGGTGCTTTTTTTCTGATAAAACATGATGGGGTTATTAAAACACAGGATCAACTAGACGCATATAAACAAATAGATGCAAGTGCTCAACTGGGTGATATGATGTACGTCGATCAAAACGGGGATAATTTTATCAACGATGACGATCGAGTGTACGCGGGTTCGGGCCAAGCCGAATTTGAATCTGGCTTAGGAATTAATCTTGATTATAAAAATTTTGACTTTTACATTCAGGGCTATTTTTCTTACGGAGCAGAAATTTATAATGGATCGGCTATTTATGCTTATGGAGCTGGCAGACACCGTGATTTATTCAATATGTGGACCCCACAGAATGCGAACTCGGATATTCCTACCGACCGACAAAATGCTTTTCACAACAACGTCCGGGCGCGCTCTGACTTCTTCCTGGAGGATGGCACTTATCTGAGAATAAGAAATTTAAATTTTGGTTATACCATTCCCGTTGCCAAAAAAATTGGTATGGACAAACTGCGCGTATACGTTTCCGCGCTCAATCCGTTTACGTTCACCAAGTATAAAGGTTATGATCCAGAAGTAGGCGGTGATGGCTTATTTCTACGAGGCGTTGATCGTGGAAATTATCCGGTAGCCCGTCAGTTTATTTTCGGCATTCAAGCTGGATTTTAATATAAAAAAGTACAATAATTTAACGATATGAAAAATAAAAGTATTATTCCAGTTATCCTGCTTACCACGCTTTTTATTTTTGGGTGTAATGAAAAGGAATTTCTGGATTTAACGAATCCAAATGCGATCACCACGTCGACCTTTTGGCAAAACCAAAATCAATTTCAAAGCGGACTGACAACCGTTTATGGTGCCCTCCAGTTTCAGGCCATCAGCGGAGGCGTTTTAATTAATGAAATGGCCATGGGAGATATTGCCGGGACAGAATCCTGGTATCGACCCACTACTTTCCGTAATCTGACTTTCAATGATGGAACCTATTATGTAACCGACAAATGGGATCAGTGTTACGTAGGAATATTTCGGGCCAACCAGGTTATCCAATATATTCAAGCAGCTGATATTTCTATTTTCACCGGTGATGCAAAGGCAGAAATTGAGGCACAAGCCAGATTTTTGCGGGCTTTCTACTACTTTCAAGTAGCGCATACTTACGGTGGTGCGGTTATACATACGGCCATTGCAGAAAAACCGGAAGATTTTCACAAGGCGTTTTCCGGGATTGACGAAGTGACCGACGCCATCATTATTCCTGACCTGGAATTTGCCATTGCCAATCTTCCACAGACCTGGCAAGGAGATAATATCGGGAGAGCCACCTGGGGTGCCGCTACATCCATGTTGGGAAAAGTACATTTATATAAGGAAGAATGGGCAGCCGCCGCTGATTTATTCAAACAAGTAATTGATTCGGACGTGTACCAGTTAACTACGGACATAATGGATAATTTTACACATACCAATGAATACAATTCAGAATCCATTTTTGAGGTAAGTTACTCGGCGGAAATCAATCCGGGAGCCAACGGAGATGCGGTAGATGATACGCCCTGGGAATCAGGCGCAGAAGCCTCTTCCATGGCTACGGCAATGGGACAATTAAATTTTGGTGCATTCAACACCTTACTGGTTTCCTACTATCTTCACGAATTGTACATCAACGATCAAGTAGATTCCGATAATGCGATCAACGAAGACAATGTACATTCCAGAAGAATGTCCGCTTCTATTTGTCCTCGAAACGGAGAAACTTTATACTACGGTTTACCCATCGGTGAACGGG
>Ga0209187_1002545_pt1 | contig 17019 bp, 16 predicted proteins | sample BantaG_FD_187430 | JGI IMG/M metagenome (GOLD analysis project Ga0209187, IMG submission 187430) | Marine algal microbial communities from Bantry Bay, Ireland - BantryBay_4 metaG (SPAdes) (version 2) | ecosystem: Host-associated > Algae > Red algae > Unclassified | place: Bantry Bay, Ireland... | reverse complement strand
GTTCGACTTGTCCCAACAAATTGTCAAAGACGGCGAAGGGATCTCGAAATTCATTACCATAGATGTTTCCGGCGCGGCCTCTGATGAATCCGCGCATCGCATCGGTATGAGCGTCGCGAACTCCCCACTTGTGAAAACGGCTATCGCAGGTGAAGATGCGAATTGGGGCCGCATTGTTATGGCCGTTGGCAAAGCGGGTGAACCTGCAGAGCGGGATAAGCTTTCGATTTGGATTGGCCCGCATGTCCTGGCCGAAGGCGGACAGCCTGCCGCGAGCTACAAGGAAGAATTCGGCGCAAGCTATATGAAAAACTCTGAAATCGTCATTCGCCTGGACCTCGGTCTCGGCGACGGTTCCGCGGCAGTTTATACCTGCGATCTCACCCACAGCTATATTGATATCAATGCCGACTACCGCTCGTAAGACGTTACTCGTTGCGGCCTGCGCCTTGATTGATGCGGATGGGCGGGTACTCATGGCGCAACGGCCAGCGGGCAAAGACCACGCCGGGCGGTGGGAGTTCCCCGGCGGCAAAGTGGAGGTCAATGAGACGCCCGAGCAAGCCGTGCGCCGCGAATTGTTTGAAGAATTAAATGTCGAACCCTGCGAAAGCTGCCTGCAGCCATTTTCTTTTGCGAGTTTCGCCTATCCCGAATTTCACCTCATCATGCCGCTCTTTTTGTGCCGCCAATGGGATGGGTTTGTTCGGGCCAAAGAAGGACAGGCGACCAAATGGGTGTGGCCCGATAAGATTTTGGATCTCGATCTTGTGCCTGCAGATGTAGACTTAGCGAGTGAGCTCAGAGACCGTCTTCCGCGCGGGCGACGTTTTGTGACAGCTTAGGTTCTAATTTTGAAAAGCGGCGCATTGGCAGACACTTGATCTCCAACCTTCGCAAAAACCTCTTCAACCATGCCGGATACATCAGCTAAAATATCATGTTGCATTTTCATCGCTTCAACCACGGCCAACCGTGTTCCAACGTCTACGGCGTCGCCTTTGGAAACCAACAGCTCAGTTAGAGCCCCGTGCAGCGGCGCAATGATATCACCTTCGCCGACAGAGACCTCATGTGCAGGTGGGAGGGCAAGGCTGTTGACAAGATGATAATTGGCAGCGCCGATTTGAATATAGATCTCTGCGGGTGAAGAGATATGCCAATGGATAGCTTTATGGCCCGATTTAAGGGCATATTGGGCTTGACCCGATGACCAATTTTCAACCCGAACGTCCTGAATAAATTCCCCGCATTTAATTTTAAACCTCGCGGCGTTGAGGGCCGTCACCTCTACGCGCCTACCCTCATATTCAAAAGGCACCGGCAAGGGACTCGCGCTGCACCATCCAAGAACATCCTGGGGAATGTTTGTCGCAACGCTCTCGCGCGCAGCGAAATATTGCGTCAACGCCGCCAAAGCCGCAACCTCGTCAGTGAGAGGGCGGACCGCTAAGTCGTCCGCTTCAAACGTCTCGCCGATAAAGGCCGTTGTGGCTTCACCGGACACAAATTTTTCGGCGTTCAAAGCATCAATTAAAAATTGCCGGTTTGTCGGGACGCCGAAGAGAACGGTCTCCGTGAGAGCTTGCACCAGCTTACGCCGTGCAGTTTCGCGGTCCGGGCCGGATGCAATAATTTTAGCAATCATCGGATCGTAGAAGGGTGAAACTTCTAATCCTGTTTCCACACCACTATCGAACCGAACTCCTGTTGGGCGCGAAAGATACTCGACCTTACCTGTGGCGGGCAGGAAATCCTGCGCGGGGTTTTCAGCATAAAGACGCGCCTCAATCGCGTGACCGCACAAGCTCACATCATCTTGAGTAATTCCGAGAGCCTGTCCTTGGGCGACGCTGACTTGCAAAGCAACCAAGTCCAATCCCGTGACCATTTCCGTCACGGGGTGTTCGACCTGAAGGCGCGTGTTCATTTCAAGAAAAAAGAAGTCTCCGCTTTCATCTAACAGAAACTCCACCGTGCCCGCACCGACATACTCGACGGAGCGCGCCGCCTGCACCGCCGCCTCTCCCATGCGCGCGCGGAGATCATCCGTCATGACCGGGCACGGGGCTTCTTCCAGAACTTTCTGATGTCGCCGTTGCACTGAACAATCGCGTTCGCCGAGATGGATGATGTTGCCTTGGGCGTCTCCAAAAACTTGGATTTCAACATGACGCGGGCGCAGGACCCCGCGCTCCAAAATAAGCGTATCTGATCCGAAAGCCGAGAGCGCCTCCGCGCGCGCAGCTGAAATTGCATTGGTCAGATTACTAGCCTTCGACACCAACCGCATCCCGCGACCCCCGCCGCCTGCCGCCGCTTTGACCATAAGCGGGAAACCGACCGCTTTCGCCTCTTTCATGAGAGTCGTGTCGTCTTGTGTCTCGCCTTGATACCCATTCAGAACAGGGACGCCCGCTGCAATCATATGGCGTTTCGCGGCGGCCTTATCTCCCATCAAAGTAATCGCCTCTACGGACGGCCCGATAAAGACTAGCCCCGCTTTCGCACAGGCCCGCGCGAAATCTGCGTTTTCAGATAAAAACCCGTAACCCGGATGGATGGCTCCAGTTCCGCTGGCCGTCGCTGCCCCAATAATCTTTTCAATGACGAGATAACTCTCCGCCGCTGGCGAGGCGCCAATGTGGACAGCATCATCGGCCAGTTTCACATGCGGCGCGTGTCGGTCAGCATCGGAATAAACGGCAATTGAGCGCAGGCCCAACGCTTTGAGCGTGCGAATTATACGGCAAGCAATTTCGCCGCGATTGGCAATGAGAACGGATTGAAAACTCATAACCGCGCCACCCCGAATGAATTGGGGCGAAGGGTTCGCTGGCGGGCCTCCATCACAATGGGCAGCAAAAGGCCCAGCAACTTTCGTGTGTCGCGCGGGTCAATCACACCGTCATCCAATAAATGGCCGGAGGTATAAAATGCGCTCGATTGGCTGTCGAAAATATCGGTCAGCTTTTCCCGCTGCGCCGCGCGTTGTTTGGCGTCGGGCGTCACGCCTTTGCGCGCGGCCTGAGCATCGGCAACAATTTCCATAACGGTTGCGGCCTGCTCTCCGCCCATCACGCCCGTCTTGGCATTCGGCCAGCTAAAGACGAAATCCGGATCATAGCCGCGCCCGCACATGCCGTAATTTCCTGCCCCAAAACTCGCACCGATCATAAGGGTGATGCGCGGCACATCGGCATTGGTCACGGCCTGTATCATTTTTGCGCCGTGTTTAATCATGCCCGCTTGTTCGTAATCCTTGCCGACGAGATAGCCTGTCGTGTTTTGCAAGAACAGAAGCGGCGTGCCGGCTTGATCCATGAGCTGAATAAACTGCGCCGCTTTGGTCGCCCCGTTCGGATCTATCGGTCCGTTATTAGAAATAATTCCGATGGGTTGGCCGAAGACAGAGGCCTGAAGACAAACTGTTGAGATGCCATAATCGGGTTTAAAATCTGTGAAATCAGACCCATCCACCAAGCGCGCAATGACCTCGCGCACCTCATAGGGTTTGCGGTAATCGACAGAGACGATTCCGGCAATGTCATCAATGGAGAGGGCCGGACTTTCATGGCGCTTCGCGTCTGAATGGTCTTTCCATCCCAAACGCGCCACCACCTCTCTCATCATCAACACCGCTTCGCCGTCATCTTCTGCCAGATAATCCACGAGGCCCGTTGTGCTGGCATGCATTTCCGCGCCGCCCAGCTCCTCGGCGCTCGCGATTTCCCCTGTCGCGGCTTTCAACAAAGGCGGTCCCGCGAGATAGGCTTGGCCGCGTTTTTTTACCCCGACAACATAGTCTGACAACCCCGGCATATAGGCCCCGCCCGCCGTGGATGAGCCGTGCAAAATCGCGAGCACAGGAAGGCCTGCTTTCGACAGCCGCGCCAAATTCGCGAAGAGTGTTCCGCCGTGAATAAAACTCTCGACCGTATAATTTAATAAATCCCCGCCCGCGCTCTCGACCAAGTGGATAAAAGGCAGTTTCTGTTTCAATGCGATTTGCTGCATACGCTCCAACCGCCAGCCGCCAGCCGTCGTCAGCGACCCAGCCCGAATCCCGCTATCATCGACAACCACGGCGCAGCGCGTTCCGGACACATATCCAATGCCGCCAATAATCGTTCCGCCCGGAATGGATTTTGCCTCTTCAGATGTATCGAGAAGATACCCCGCCAAATTCCCAATTTCCAAAAAAGGCATACCCGGGTCCAACAATCGCGCCATACGTTCACGCGGCAGGAGCTGCCCCCGTTTTTCAAACCGGGGCTTCTTTGACGCGGACAGGGCCGGGGCGCGCGCATTCAACGCAGCCAGCTCATCAATCAATACCAGCATCTCTGCGCGGTTGGTTTGATGGCGCTCTGAGGACATGATCGCTTTTGATGTGAATTTCGGAATGGAGTGCTCCTGAACGGGATTTCAGATTTTCTGAATAGCGTTCACTTTTATCGCGGGTCAAGGCAATTGAAGACCTACGGCCTCTTGACCCCTGCGCCATATGTTAGCATCCATAACGCAAGCGCTCTCCCAGCGATTGCCTCAGGAAACATCATGACCGACATCGCCCATCCCGTCCCCAAAGACTTCGCCGCCAAGGCTAACCTCTCCCCTGCGGATTACAAAGAGACCTATGCGCGGTCGATCAAAGACCCGGATGGCTTTTGGGGAGAGCAAGCCAATCGTCTGAACTGGATGAAGGCTCCGACGCAAATTAAAAACGTGTCTTGGGATACGGATGATCTGCATGTGCGCTGGTACGCGGACGGCGTGTTGAACGTGACGGAAAATTGCCTCGACCGTCACCTCGAAACACGCGGAGATAAGGCGGCGATCATTTGGGAAGGCGACAGTCCGAGCGATTCTCTGACCCTGACCTATAAAGAGCTCCACCGCTATGTCTGCCGTTTCGCCAATGTCATGAAAGCTAAGGGGGTCAAAAAAGGCGACCGCGTCACAATATATATGCCGATGATCCCGGAGGCCGCTTTTGCCATGCTGGCTTGTGCGCGGATCGGCGCGGTGCATTCCGTCGTCTTTGGCGGGTTTTCGCCGGAGGCTCTGGCAGGACGCATTACGGATTGCGACAGTGATTTTGTGATTACGGCGGATGAAGGTCTGCGCGGGACAAAGCGCGTGCCACTGAAAGTCAATTGCGATGCGGCTTGCGAGATTGCGGCGAAGGCGGGCAAGCCCGTGAAAACCGTGCTCTGCGTTCAGCGCACTGGCGCGAATATTGGCTGGAACGCGACCCGCGATGTCTGGCTGCATGAGGCATTAGAGACGGTTTCAGATGACTGCCCGCCTGAACCCATGAACGCCGAAGACCCGCTCTTTATTTTATATACCTCCGGTTCGACCGGAAAGCCCAAGGGCGTGCTTCACACCACAGGCGGCTATCTGGTGTGGGCAAGCCTGACGCATGAGGCTGTTTTCGATTTGAAAGAAAACGATGTTTATTGGTGCAGCGCCGATGTCGGTTGGGTGACGGGACATACTTATATTGTCTATGGCCCGCTGGCGAATGGCGCGACGACGCTGATGTTCGAAGGCGTCCCGACCTATCCCGATGCGTCGCGCTTTTGGCAAGTCTGCGACAAGCATCAAGTCTCGCTGTTTTACACGGCTCCCACAGCCATTCGCGCTCTCATGCGCGAGGGCGATGGCTTCGTGAAAGCCACCTCCCGCAAAAGCCTGCGCCTGCTGGGGACGGTTGGCGAGCCAATAAACCCTGAAGCTTGGGAGTGGTATTTCAATGTTGTGGGCGAAAAGAGATGCCCGATTGTCGATACCTGGTGGCAAACGGAAACGGGCGGCGCGATGATTGTGCCACTGCCCGGAACAACGCCCATGAAACCGGGGAGCGCGAGCTTGCCCTTTTTCGGGATTGAGCCTGCACTCGTCGATGCGGAGGGTAGAGAATTAGACGGCGCGACCGAAGGCAATCTCATTATTAAAAATAGCTGGCCGGGTCAGATGCGCACCGTTTACGGCGATCATAAACGTTTCGCCGAAACCTATTTCAGCGCCTATCCCGGCAATTATTTCACAGGCGATGGATGCCGCCGCGATGAAGATGGTTTCTATTGGATTACGGGCCGCGTCGATGATGTGATAAATGTCTCCGGCCACCGCATGGGGACCGCCGAAGTCGAGAGCGCCCTCGTCTCTCATCCGGCTGTCGCAGAAGCTGCCGTTGTCGGCTACCCGCACGACATCAAAGGCCAGGGCATTTACGCCTATGTCACGACCATCCCCGGCAGCGCCGATGATGATGAGCTGCGGGCCAGCCTCGTCAAACACGTCCGCAAAGAAATTGGCCCCATCGCCAGCCCCGACCTCATTCAATTCGCTCCGGGATTGCCCAAGACGCGCTCAGGTAAAATTATGCGCCGGATTTTGCGCAAAATTGCCGAGGATAGTTTTGATAATCTGGGCGATACCTCGACCCTGTCAGAGCCGGGCGTCGTCGATGATTTAATTGCGAACCGAATGAATAAAGCGAGTTGATATGAAAAAACTGCTCGTCGGCATTGGTCTACTCTTCCTTTTGTTCATTGGATATCTCGCCTTCGCACCGGTCCCCATCAACCCCAGTGTTTGGGAGCCGGAAGAGAACGCGGGCTATGTCGGGGCGTTCTCGCCGAATACGGAGCTGGCAAATCTGGAGCGCATCCCGCTTGGCAAAAGCGTCGGGCCTGAGGATGTCGCTGTCCTCAATGGAAAAATCTACGCGACCTCTCAAACGGGCGACATCACGCGCATTGATCCCGTCACCACCCAAGTCGAGATTGTTGCGAATACGGGCGGCGTGCCTTTGGGGATCGAAGTCAGCAACGGCATCATTTATATCGCGGACGCCCATAAAGGCCTGTTGTCTCTGACCGAGGGCGGTGAGCTGAAAACGCTGACAGATGAGGTAGACGGCACGCCGATATTATATGCTGATGATTTGGATATTGCGGAAAACGGCATCATCTATGTCTCCGACGCCTCCACCAAATTTGGCGCGGAAGATAATGGCACGACGATGGCCGCATCCCTGCTGGAGATTATGGAGAGCAAAGGCACGGGCCGCGTGCTAGCCTATGATCCCCGCACGATGCAAACCCGCACAGTCGCCAAAGGGCTTGTCTTTCCCAACGGCCTCGCGATGCACCCCGACGGCAGTGTGCTGGTCAATGAGACCGGCCGTTACCGCACATTGAAAATTGATCCTGAAACAGGCCGCATGACCGATTGGATTGCAAACCTGCCGGGCTTTCCGGATAATATAAATCCCGGGCCAAACGGGACTTTTCTTTTGGGAATAATTTCCCCGCGCTCAGACTGGCTCGACGATAACGCAGGCAAACCCGGCATGCGAAAACTCGCCATGCGCCTCCCGCCCGCCATGCGGCCCAAGGCGGAACATTATGGACATATCGTGCAATTAGACGCCAACGGAAAAGTCCTGCGCACCTTCCAAGATCCGGCAGGCGAATATCACGACGCAACGGGCGCGATAGTTTATGACGGCCAGATGTATGTGACGAGCTTGCACGAGGCGGATCTGGCGCGGCGAGCTTATCCTGATTTGGATTGAGTGTGGCAGTCAATTTACTACACGGCAATCACCTAAAACTTCTTTCAAAACGGCAGGTGTTCGAGTTTGACTGATAATCCCTCGTTCTTTTAAGAGATGAGTGGCATTTAGTAACTCAATTTCTGGGGGCGTTATGACTCGCAAGACCTTTCCATCTTTTTCCATTTCCGAAGGGTCATAAGGTATCGTTTCAGACTCAACTCGCGACGATGCAGACTCTGGAGCTAGAGAGTATGTGATTTTCTGAGCCCAAATAGACGGAATATGTTTCGTGTCCTTTGTTCCATCCATTTTTATCAATTCATCGGCTGACTGTTTTCGAAAAACATAAGGTTCATATGTGGGTTTATAAGATGCGGCGAACTTATATATCTTTTCGTGCGTGAAACTTTCAGGCCTTACATAATTTTCAGGCATATCTACCCACTCAATTTTTGAAGGTGTTACACGCTCTCGCGTGCTGTTTGATTTGAGAATTTCTATTTCTCCATAAACATCATGAATAATTGCCGGTTTGACAACGATTTCGACAATCTCTCGCACTTGACCCGTGGGACAGGCGTCTTCCGCTACAGAGTCAGCAGGCACACAACCTAATATGAAAAATATCGATATTGCTAAACGTATCATTGTTGATAACTGCACAGCGTTTCCTTCAATGCCAAGGCGCCCATTTATATATAAGACGAATGTGATCCCAAAAACCTTGGAAAATCAATTTTCGATAATGTAATATATTTTCAGATCAGCTGGACCTATTTCATCTTTGTCCCGTAGTTAGTTCATGATCACCGCCTCCGTCACCCCCATGCCGCTCACCGATGTAGACGCCGCCATTCGCATCCTCTCCCAAGCCATGCCCGGAGATAGCCGCTCCGCGAGAGGCCCAAAACGCGCGGCGTCTCCGTTCCGATCCTGTGTGTCCTGCATGCTGTCGGCACAATCTTTGGACCGCAATACGGCAGCGGCGACGAAAGCTCTGTTCAAACTCGCGCGATCTCCAAAAGGCATGTTGAAACTCTCTGAGGAACAGATTGCTGCCGCGATTAAACCTGCCGGGCTGTATAATATGAAGACGCGGAATATTCGGAAATTCTGTGAGCAGCTCTTATCCGACTATGATGGCATTGTGCCGGACACGCGCGATGAGCTGCTCAAATTGCACGGCATTGGCCGCAAATGCGCGGACCTCGTCGCGCATTTTGCCTTTGGCGCAAAACACATCGCTGTCGACACCCATATTCGCCGCGTCTGCCAGCGAACGGGTTTAGCGGCGGGCAAGAGCGAAGCCCAAGTCGCGGCCTCGCTGGATTCCCGCGCACCGGACTGGGCCAAACCCGAAGCGCATTTTTGGCTGCTGCAATTTGGCAAAGCCATTTGCAAATCCCGCACGCCGCGATGCGAGGCCTGCCCCATTCGAGCGCTATGCAATTTTCCAGACAAGGCCGTTTAAATATGAAGACTTGCCGCGGCGCAAAATATGACGGCATAATGTCCCATGCGAACTTCATTTAAAATCATCCTGATGATCCTGTCCCTCATCCCGCTTTATTTTGCGGTAACCGGGGTCTTCGGCGGAGCGCGGGCTTTATCTTCGGGGGAGTCCGTGGGACCCGAATTAGACAATCAGTTTCGATATCTTAGCGCCTATTACCTCTCGCTCTTTATACTGATCTGGTATGTTTTGGGTGATATTGATAACCGCGGCACGGTTTTACGGATTCTGGTTCTAGCGATTTTCCTGGGCGGTTTGGCGCGTCTTTATAGCTATCTGCAAGTTGGAACGCCGCCGCCTATGCTCATGGCGGGTATGGCTTTGGAACTTGGCGCGCCTGTCCTCGCGATATGGCACCGGATAATTGAACGGTCCGTCGGCCCCGTTGTCCCGTAACCAGACTAAACACTATTACAGAAAGCCTCCTTATGCCTCATCGCGAATTCGATATCATTGTTTACGGTGCCTCCGGTTTTACGGGACGGCTCGTTGCTGAATATTTGCAAGCCGAATATGGCGGTACGGATTTGAAATGGGCTATGGCCGGGCGGAACGCTGAGAAACTCCAAACTGTTGCGGGCGAAATGAATATTGCGGGCGATGTGGCGATTGTCACGGCAAATTCGGATGATCCTGCCAGCCTCGCCTCCCTCGCCGCGCGGACCAAAGCTATTATCACGACCGTTGGGCCCTATCAGCTTTACGGCGAACCGTTATTAAAAGCCTGCGTCGAAGCAGGAACGGATTATGTCGACCTTTGCGGTGAGCCCGCTTGGATGAAAGATATGATTGACCGCTATGACGCAGCGGCCAAAAAATCGGGCGCACGGATTGTTCTATCCTGCGGCTTTGATTCCATACCGTTTGATCTCGGCGTTTATCATTTACAGAAACATTCCATTGAAAATCACGGCGGCGCAGCCTCGCGCGTTCGTTGCCGTGTGCGCGGGATGAAAGGCACATTCTCCGGCGGGACAGCCGCCAGCTTCATGGAGACGATGAAGCGTGCAAAGACGCAGCCTGAAATTCTGGACTGGTTGAAAGACCCGTTCTCCCTCTCGCCCGAATCCGGCTCCGACCAACCTGCCATTCATAAGCCGATGGAAGAAGCGGATCTCGGCAGTTGGGCAACGCCTTTCATCATGGCCAGCATCAACACGAAAAATGTTCACCGCTCTAATGCGCTGCTGGACTATAAATATGGCCGTGACTTTCAATATGGCGAAATGGTCTTGACTGGACCCGGTGAAAAAGGCGAACAACTCGCCAAGGGCATGGCGAGCTCTAACGCATTTGGGGACAACCCACCCAAACCCGGCGAAGGCCCGTCCAAAGAAGAACGCGAAACCGGGTCTTATGATGTTATGTTTGTCGCCGATGCGCCAAACGGCACACGCATCATCACATCTGTCAAAGGCGATAAAGACCCGGGATATGGGTCCACATCCAAAATGATTGCAGAAGCCGCACTCACGCTGGTCCAAGACGTTCAAGGCAAAGGCGGCGTCATGACTCCCGCCCCGGCCATGGCCGATGCCCTGATTAAGCGGTTAGAGACCCATGCAGGCTTAACCTTTGCGATTGAAGCTGGCGGTTAACGAGCCTCCGCCCGCAAACATTTCCGTATGGAATTGACTCTGTCGGCCAGAAATATATACAGTTCTGTATGAAAAACTGGTCTGACTACCCTATATTCCTTGCCGTCGCGGAAGCCGGCTCTCTCACAGCAGCAGGGCGCGCTCTCGGCATGAGCCAACCCACGGTTGGGCGGCGCATTCGCGCGCTGGAAGATCATTTCGGAACCTCGCTGCTCAAACGTGAAAGCGGTCAGTTGGTCCCGACAAATTTCGGGCAATCCATGCTGGACCATATCCGGCGTATGCAGGATGAGGCCTCAGCCATCGACCGGTCTTCGGCTACATTAGAAGACTCGCTGTCGGGCGTTGTTCGCCTGTCCGCGACGGAAGGCGTCGGCACAAGCTGGCTGCCCGGGGTCATGCAAAACTTCCGCCGCGAGCATCCTGATGTTCTTGTCGATATAGGTATTGGCTTTCAGAGCTTTAACCTCGCCCAACGCGAAGCAGATATCGCCCTGCGCTGGCGCAGTCCCGGCGAGCAAAACTCCCTCATCGGACGCAAAGTCGCCGAAGTTGGCTTTGGCCTGTTTGCGTCACCTGATTATATTGCGCGGCGCGGCGCACCCAAAACCCCCGAAGAGCTGACCGAGCATGACGGCGTCATTGCGCAAATCATGGACGGGAAATCGCTTTGGTTGATGGATGATGACGGCAAGATGATTTCCAAGCCTAAACAAATCACATTTAGTACGAATTCTATCTGGGCCTTTGATCAAGCTTTGGTGCATGGATATGGTATTGGCGTATTGCCAATGTGCGGCTTGCTGAACCGCGATCTCGGCCTTGTTCGGGTTCTGCCGGAAATCATCCACATGGAATCACTTTATCTAGTGGCACATCAAGACCTAAAGCGGTCCATGCGCATTCGTGCCGTTTTCGATTATCTGGTCGGAGCGTTTAAACAGGATGCAGCCTTCTTTAAGGGCCTCAGCACATCCGAATATGATTGCGAGAGCTGCGGCGTTGCGTCCGGCCACAATATGTTGCCGCCGCGCATGCATCAGCATAAGAGCCTCCCCGCAGCCGCCGAATAATTTGCGGCGCCTTTCATAAGGGACAGGACGAGATAGATCATGCCCGACAAAACGATTGATTTCGGTTTTGAAACCATTCCCGAAACTGAGAAGATTGGCCGCGTCAAAGGCGTATTTGATTCTGTCGCCTCAAATTATGATTTGATGAATGACGCGATGAGCGTTGGCATCCACCGCATTTGGAAAAACATGACCATTACGCGGCTGAACCCACAGCCCGGAGAGCGGCTTTTGGATGTCGCGGGAGGAACGGGCGATATTGCGCGGCGATTTGTAACTGCCGCCGATGAGGTCCGTATTCGCCGCGGCGGAAAGCCTGCCTCTGCCGTAATTTGCGACATTAATGATCAGATGCTCATAGCGGGCATTGACGCCGAAAAAGACAGGGGCATGGACCTGACTCGCGTTTGCGGGAATGCCGAAATGTTGCCTTTTGAAAACGGGCAGTTTGATGCCGTCACAATCTCATTTGGCATTCGAAATGTCACTGACCGCATGGCCGCCCTGCGGGAATTCCTGCGGGTTTTGAAACCGGGCGGACGCCTTGCGATCCTCGAATTTTCATCGCCGCCTGCGAAAGTTATCAGCGCCTTTTACGACGCCTACAGCTTCGCTGTCATCCCGCGCTTGGGGCAAGTTTTGGCCGGTGATCGTGACAGCTATCAATATTTGGTCGAGAGCATCCGCAAATTTCCGAAGCAGGAACAGTTTGCGGAAATGATACGCGAAGCGGGTTTTGCCAAAGTGGATTATCAGGATTACAGCACGGGTATCGCAGCGCTCCACACAGGATGGAAGCTTTAGGTGTAAAGAAAAGGCCGAACAAATGTCCGGCCTGATGTCAATTTGATCTAGATAAAGAGCCTAGCGGCGTTTGTTCTTCCGCGCAGCATATTTGGCATCGCGGCGCGCTTTTTGGGCTTTAACCAATTCTTCTTTCGCTTTCTTTTGCGCTTCAACCGCGAGAAGTTTCTTTCGCGCTTCTTCGGCTTTTGTAGCCGCCGCTTCGGCTTCTTCGCGTTTGCGCTCTTCTTTGCGCTTTTCTTCGCGGGCTTCGCGGGCCGCATTTCGTTTGGCACGTTCTTCCATGAGGCGTGCTTTTTCGGCCGGGTCCAGCTGCTTGGCCTTGGCGCGCTTCAGCATGTCTAGCTTTGCTTCTTTTTGCGCCTTTAAGCGGTCGTTAAAATTCTGGCCGGGGATCATGGAAAACCTTAATGTGTGTTGTGTTAATTGAAGCCGCGTATATCGCGACTGCAGGCGCATAAATCAAGGCCCCCGCGCACGGGGTAAATAGGCGGGGGCACTCTGCCAACCGCGTCTGTGTAAAAACTTGTTCAATTGTTTTGCCGGCGTTGGATTGGCGACGATTAAACGCTCTTATCCGCGCGCCCCAAAGTCCGCTTAACAACATCCTCACCGCTGGCGCGCTGACCGACGGCGCTGACCGCGTCACCAAAAATTTCTTCCGGCGAGACAATATCGGAGCTCCCAGCCGGATCAGAATAAAACCCCATCACCGGTGAGCCTTGCGCATAGCCTAATAGGCGGCGAAGTTGCGGCGTGAAGTCTTTCGCGATTTCGGGCGGGCAGGACAGATACATATTTTCCTGCTGTCGGAGCCACCCCAAGGTATAATGCAGCAAGACGCCAAGGCGCGGCACGTCTGTTGAGTTCGGACCGCCGCCATGAATCACAGTGCCGTTATAAACGAGTATGGAACCGGCTTTCATTTCAGCGCTCGCAATTTCATGCGGCTGGGCGTCTCGTTTAGCATCCCAATGGGCGCTGCCCGGCACGACGCGGGTCGCGCCGTTTTCATGGGTAAAATCTGTAATCGCGATCATCGTGCCAAGTTGGGTTTCTATTCGGCGTGGGATGTGACCGCCCCACAGGCCGCGATCGCGGTGCAAAATTTGCGCGCCCTCCCCCGGTGCAATATTGACGGCTTGGGTGAGCGACAACTGCACGGTCGGCGCAAACTTCCCGAGCATGCCGTCGGCAATGTTCAAGAGCGTGGAGTTGGTCGCCATGCGGCGGCAAATTTCAGACCGCGCAATCAATGCACCCGCGCGGGTCGTAGAAAATCCTGAAAAACTATCTTGCCCCTGCGCGGCGGATTTCAAAAGCGGGGCCAGCTCATCCGCGAATTGCGCGGTCTCAGCGGGCGATAATATTGCGTCAATAATTACCGCGCCTTCACGGTCAATAATTTCCAGAATTTCGGAAACGGGCGTGTCTGTTGAAACATGTGTCAGCTGCGGCATAGATACAGACTAGGCGGGCGAGTCCATTTTGACCAGAGTGACGTGAAATCAACTTAGTCTGCTTTTGATTTGTCCAAGCGGGCTTTTAAGGCTTTCGCAAATTTCTGCGCACCCTCATTATCTTCGCCCTCGCCTTTGGCATGGGGAAGATAGAGGTAAGGTTCGATACACTCCAGCTCAATAAGTTTCAGCGTGCCGTCATCTCCGCGCAGCAAATCCACACGCGCATAGAGGGGCGTGGCGTCAAGAACATCGAGAATATCGCGGGCGCGGTCCCGCTCGAGCTGAGACGGGATATAGGTTTCTTCCGCCCCGCCATAAATAGACTGGATTCGGTAATCCCCGGCCTTTGGCGTCTTTCGCGCCGCGTGAGAAAACCGTCCGCCGAAATAAAGGAAAGAATATTCCCCTTCTTCCGTGACGCTGGAGAGGAACGGTTGAATAAGCGCGCCTTCAGGCGGGAGTATGTCTGCCGCCGGAAATGGCTGGCCCTTTTTATGCAAGACTTGCCGCCAGGCCCCGCCGCCGACTTGCGGTTTTATCACCAGAGTATCTGTTTCCAGTTCCTCAAAAGCACGGGCCACATTTTTGGGTGTTACGCGTTCCACGGTTAGTGTGCGAATAACCGGCGCGCCGCGCGCATGTAGCTCATCCAAATAAGCTTTATCGGCATTCCATTTCAAAATATTAAAGCTGTTAAAGACGGGCGTCACCTGCTCCGCCTTCGCTATGGCTGTCAGAAACGCCTCTTCATTACCCTCAAAATAATCCCATACCATGAGCGGCAAAATGGCGGCGAACTCTGCGGCACGGTCTGCAATTTCACGCCAGCGGGTTTCAATGAGCTCCATGCCGTGCGACGCCAGCGCCGGGGTCAATTTTCCCATTTGTTCAATGAGCTCGAACCTGTCCGGGCGGGCATTCTCCGCGCTGGGCAAAAGATTATCAGAAATCAGTAGGGCGATTTTTTTCATAGTAGTGGGGGCGCTAATGCCTTAGGGGCTTGCGCGCAATTTGAATTTGAACTCACGAGGTTAATTATCATGGCAAAAGACATCGACATTCTCGGCATTGGTAATGCAATTATGGATATCATAGCGCCTGTGCCCGACACATTTCTCGCGGCGCAGAGTATTGAACGCGGATCTATGACTTTGATTGATGAACCCCGTGCACTCTCATTGAACGGCGCTTTGAAAACAGTCGGAGAGCTACGCGAGATCGCTGGCGGGTCCGCAGCCAATACGATGGTCGGCATAGCGGGTCTCGGCGTGCGCGCCGGATATATTGGCAAGATTGGCAAAGACGGCGTCGGAAACCGTTTGGCGCAAGGCTACCGCGATGCAGGCGTGCAGTTTGATACCGCGCCGACAAAATCAGGAACAGCCTCAGCCCGCTGTATGATTGCAGTGACACCTGATGGACAGCGCTCAATGAGCACATTCCTCGGAGCCAATGCAGATTTCGGTGTGAAAGATATTTCCAAAGCGCAAATTGCGCGCGCCAAAACAATCTATCTGGAAGGCTACCTCTTCGACAGCGACGATCAAAAAGCCGCCTATGTTCGCGCTGCCGAAATCGCGCAGGCAACTGGCGGGCAGGTCGCGCTTACGCTGTCTGACAGTTTTTGCGTCGGGCGGCACCGCGCGGGTTTCCGCCAATTGGCCGAGCATCAAACAGACATCCTTTTCGCCAATGAGGATGAGTTGCTGGCCCTGTTTGAAACCGATCGCTTGGATACAGCGCTTGACGCATTAAGCGGGATGCGTCCGGTTGTTTGCGTGACGCGCGGCGAAAAAGGCTCCGTCATTCAGACGAATGAGCGGCGTCACCTCGTACCGGCTGCACCCGTCTCAAAGATTGTCGATACCACAGGCGCAGGCGATCAATATGCGGCCGGTGTTTTGGCCGGACGCGCTATGGGCATGGACTGGGCGGATGCGGGCTATCTGGGATCCGTGGCGGCGGCTGAAGTCATCCAGCATTACGGCGCGCGTCCTGAGACCCCGATTCACGAGATCGCAGCTTTTGGAGCTTGAGTTTTAAGCGTCCTCGTGCCGTTGAGCGGCCTGCTTATAGTCCGCCGCCAATTTTGCAGCGAAACGAGAGCGCTCACAGATTTTTTCCAAAACTGAAAGTGCCTTTAAGACGTCTTGTTGGCTAGGCTGGTTCAACTCGGCCCCGTTCAATTCAATGCTGGCGCGCCATGAGACTTCACGGTAAAGCTCAGAAAGCCTGACACCCTTTCGTGACAATATGAAAAAAGCGGACCGCGCATCCCGGTGATTGTCTTCTTTGGAGATGAAGTCATTCTTAATGAGCCACTTCGTTGAACGCGTGACTGAGGCCGGATCATAGCTCAAAATGCGAGAGATTTGCGTCCCTTTAACCGGCCCGTTAATTTGTGCGATTGCCATCAAGGCTCTCAACTCTCGCAAAGGGATATTCGAAAACTCTCCGAGTTCAGGAATGATGCGGTCTTTGATGAATTTGAGATAATTGGCCGAAATTTGGGCCGCTAACACCTGAAATGTGCTATCCGCAAAGTCGGTGACGTCGTCGCGATATCGCGACGCTGAATAGAGTTTTAGCACGATGGTATCCTGTTTGACACGATGCTATGCAAGCATCAGGAACTCGAGTGTCATCGATATAGGAAAAAATTTATTTAGTCGTGAAGGTTTAAGGTTAATTCGCCTTGCAGATTTGTAATCTATCTGAGCGTCTTATTCAGACCCTGTTAAAGCGAATCCCGATAGAGGCAAAGCATGATGACCAAATTTATACTCCCCCTGCTCCTCGCCACGACGGCCATTGGCACTGCGGCTGCGCAAACCGCAAAAACCATACCCGCGCAAGCCGCCAATCAGGCCATGTCCGGTAAGACCCAATATAATGCACCCTTTACGGACCCCGCCAATGTGCGCGCGGATTTGGCCCGCATTGACGCCTCCATGAATGCCACGAACAGCTTTCAGGGCGACTTCATGCAAATTGC
>Ga0209187_1002544_pt1 | contig 17035 bp, 14 predicted proteins | sample BantaG_FD_187430 | JGI IMG/M metagenome (GOLD analysis project Ga0209187, IMG submission 187430) | Marine algal microbial communities from Bantry Bay, Ireland - BantryBay_4 metaG (SPAdes) (version 2) | ecosystem: Host-associated > Algae > Red algae > Unclassified | place: Bantry Bay, Ireland... | reverse complement strand
AATTACGGCGCATTATGGAACAATTTATTTAATTTCTTTCACTAAATCTTCCTTACGTAGCTCGGCTATGCGCGTCAAATTTAGCCAAACATATAAAAAAAATAACTTCTTCATTTGGGGTAGATTGTTTTCTTCCTCTTCCCTTATCTTGGGACAAGATTCAGCAATAAAATTGATATATGCAAGTATTCATGAAAAATATTTTCAATAGAAGTAAATATTTTTGCCCTACTAATTTTTCATACTTACAAATTCGTTTTTATTAATTTGATAGAAATTGCTAATAGTATGATACCGAATACTTTACGTAATACTGCTGCACCACCTTCACCGAGTTTAGCTTGTAACCAATCCGACGAACGAATAACTAAATAAACGACCAATAAATTCACGATAATCCCGATAATAACACTCTCAATTACATATTCTGCACGTAAAGAAAGTAAGGTCGTGAGCGTACCTGCTCCGGCGATAAATGGAAACGCCATTGGGACGATAGAAGCCGATGCGATAGTGCCAGAATCTTTGAAAAAATCTGCGCCCAATACCATTTCTAAACCAATAATAAAAATCACGATACCACCCGCTATCGCAAACGATCCTACATCTACACCAAAGAGCGATAAAACGCCTTCGCCAAAGAACAGGAAAATAATCATAATGATACCGGAAATGAGCGTAGTTTTTCCCGGTTCGATGCGATTGCCTTTTTCTTTTAAATTGATAATCACCGGAATATTTCCGATAATATCAATTACAGAAAATAGAATGAGGGTAACAGAGAGAATTGCTTTGAATGTCATATTTGCGCCTTTTTTAGCCAGTTTTTTAATGGCTGATTTAAGTAACGAAATAACAATGACTTTCATATTTAGATGGTTTCTTTTACTCTTAGTTTTCTTCTCGAAAATAGTCATTCATCCCTAAACTCCCATTTTCAAGAAGAAAACAATCTCATCCAAATGTGAAATTCATTAATATTTCGTTCCTAAGGGATGAAAAAGCAATAAGCATTACATTCTCGACTTGTTCTTTTTCCTTTGTACTTCACCAAATTTTCCTTAAATACAGTGAGTATTCGCGTCAAATTTGGCTCGTGTAAAGAAAAAATAACGGCGTGAAGATGTAACGTTTATTATCTTTTCATCCCTAAGAAGGCGCAAAGGTGCAGTTTAAGGACGAGAAAGTCAATAGGTGAGTGTGAATAGTTTATAGCGTTTATGTTAGGGAAGACGAAAAAAATAATCTACCCGTCTGAATTGTTCTTTTTCTTATATGTTTCACTAAATCTTCCTTACGTAGCTCGGCTATGCGCGTCAAATTTAGTGAAAGAAAATAAATAACTTGCCCAATTATGCTTGTCCTTTTCCCTTCTAAAAAACACAAAAAATAGTTCCGTAGCTATGGCTATACAACGATTTTTTGAATTCTTTAGAAGAAAAAATTACGGCGCATTATGGAACAATTTATTTAATTTCTTTCACTTAGCCAAACATATAAAAAATAACTTCTTCATTTGGGGTAGATTATTTTCTTCCTCTTCCCTTACTGAGTTATTTCACTTCGTAAAGTTTACCCCTTTATAAACTTTATAAAGGGGTAAACTTTATAAAATATATAAAACAAACTACAATCCGTAGATACCGGAATACTTCTCTTCGGCATATTCCATAAAATAGCGAAAATTCAGTTTTTCGCCTGTGATGCGTTTGCAGAGTTCGTCGGCGGTATAGAAGCGTCCGTGTTGATGGACTTTTTCGCGTAGCCATGCGAGGAGGTCGGCGTGGTCATTCTTTGCGGTTTTTTCGAGGAGGTTTGGAATGTCTTTTTGCGCTTGTTTGTGAAATTGCGCAGCATAAAAACTACCCATCGAGTAGGTCGGAAAATAACCAAAACTACCGTGCGACCAGTGTATATCTTGCAATACGCCGTGTTTGTCATCAGGTACTTCTACGCCGAGATATTCTTTGTATTTATCGTTCCATATTTCGCGCAAATCACTGGCTTCGAGGCTGCCTTCGATGAGTCCTTTTTCGATTTCGTAGCGTATCAGGATATGGAAATGATAATGTAATTCGTCGCTTTCAGTGCGGATAAAACTCGGATTGACGCGATTCATGGCTTTATAAAAGTCCATTAGATCTACATCATTCAAGTTTTCGGGAAACGTTTTTTGTAGGTGTGGATAATTGGCTTTCCAGTAAGGTAGTTCGCGTCCGACATTGTTTTCCCAGAGTCGCGATTGAGACTCGTGAATACCGAGCGAAAGGTAGTTGCCAAGCGGCAGACCGTATTGGTCTTCGGGCAAACCCTGCTCATATAGCGCATGACCGCCCTCGTGGATACAACTCCAGAGCATATTACCAAAATCGTGCTCATCAATGCGCGTAGTAACTCGCACATCGGTAGCCGCAAAATTGGTTGTAAAAGGATGTTCAGAAATATCTTGTCGTCCGGCGTTGAAGTCGTAGCCCATATCGCGGAGCATCTTCAAGCCGAGTTCCCATTGTTTATCTTTGGCGTAAAACTTACGCATAAAGCTGTCGTCCACCTGCTGTTTTTCGCGTATACGGCGCACAAAATCAACGAGTTGTTCGCGTACATCTTTGAACAAGACATCGGTATCAGCTACATTTGCGCCCGGCTCAAACATATCCATCAGCGCATCATAAGGATGTGCCTTATACCCCAATAGGTCGGCTTCTTCGCGCTTAACTTCTACCAATTTAGCTAAGGGTTCTTTGAAAAACGAGAAGTCGTTTTCTTGCCTTGCTTTTATCCATGCGTGGTAAGCTTCCGAAGTAGTTTCGGAAAGACGAATGACAAAATTTGTCGAATATTTGGTCGATTTTTGATAGTCCTCATAAGAAAGTTCGACATTTCTTCGTTCGCGTTCGCCAAGGTGGTTGCCATGGTGAAGCGTACTGAGGAGATTGCCGAGTTCTTTATCTATTGACATTTCGTGAGCAATACCCGAAAGCGTAGCCGACTGCCTCGAACGAGCATTATTACCCTTTGTCGGAAGATTGACTTCTTTGTCCCAATTCAATAGAGAGATGGAGTTACGTACATCAGCGATCTTACGCATTTTCTGCACGTACAATTCATATGCGTTATTACTTTTCATACAAAGGTAGGATGGTGTTTTTGTTTTTCGTTCAGTAGTTACTCAAGGCACTTAAACGATTTTTATAGTCTAAGTGAAAGAAAATAAATAACTTGTCCCATTATACTTGTTCTTTTTCCCTCTAAGGTTCTGCTGAAATAAGGATATTTTTAAATTATTTTATAATAAAAAATATTTATAAATAATTCATTTTCAATAATAAATAAATTACAAAATAATTTTAATTAATTAAAAAATGGCTATATTTCAGTGCAACCTTAGAAGAAAAAATTACGGCGTATTATGGAACAATTTAATTTCTTTCACTAAGTACACTGTTTCACAAATTTATTTACTTTTTTGAGTATTTCTTTTAAAATGACTCTTCACCAAAAAATCCTTAAATACAGTGAGTATTCGCGTCAAATTTGGTTCGTCTAAAGAAAAAATAACGACGCGAAGAATGTACATTTATTTTGTTCCTGATACTAATGTTTCGTTTTTAATAAATATATAATTAAATTTATTTATATGATAACATTGGAATGTATTTACTCGTTCCCATTAGAATACATTGACAAAACTAACATAATCCAACCTAAAATAAAAACGAATCCGCCGATAGGCGTAATTGGTCCGATTATTCTTGTGAATACACCTAATTGTAAAATATCTTTACATGCCAATAAATAAAGCGATCCAGAGAATAATATAATCCCAATACCAAAGGCATATCCAGCCCATTTGATGAATCGTTTTTTGACAACTTTCGGGTACAGCCCAACCATTACCAAGATAGCTAATGTATGATAAAAATGATATTTGGAAGCAATATCAAAGGTATTGAGCTGGCTATCACTTAGATGTTGAGAAAGTCCGTGCGCTCCAAATGCACCCAATATCACCGCCATCGCACCCGAAATTCCTGCTATGATGAGTAGTTTTTGCATATTTTTTTATAAAAATAAAGTTTGGCAAACCTAAAGCGTTTTTTTTAAAATTGCTTTACAAACAGCAAAAAAATCGTGTTTGATTTATAAAATTATTTTCTTTCACTTAGTCGGCAGACGAAAGTTTTTATAAAGCGTTTTCGGTTAATTCTGAGAATTTTAGCCACCAATAAAAGCATTCGGCTAACGCCAACTCTGCGACTACGTAAAATCATAAGGGAAGACAAAAAAAATAATCTACCCGTCTGAATTGTTCTCTTTTTTATATGCTTCACTAAATTTTCCTTACGTAGCCCAGCTATGCGCGTCAAATTTAGCCAAACATATAAAAAAAATAACGGCTTCATTTGGGGTAGATTATTTTCTTCAAGGGCAAACGCATGAAAATTTATTGCTCGAAATATTGAGTACCTAAAGGCACTCGAAACGCATTTCTGATGCTTTTCTACCGATATTTTGTTCCTAATGGAACATTTTGAACATATTTGATGCCTCGTTAGAGGCAAAATATTGGTAACACTTGGATAAAGAGCTTACTATCATTGCTCCATAGGAGCAAAATATTTTCGTGCGTTTGCCCTTATTTTCTTCCTCTTCCCTAAGAAGCCAAATTTTAACATAAAAAAACAACGTTTTAGGCAACTATTTAGGCAAAAAGCCGTATTATTGTACAGGGAACGGCCTATAAAACATAGGCTATATGAAGTATTCTATTCAAGATACTGTAACAGAAGGCGACTTAGGCATCGCTTTTGACAAACCTCAAACAAATAGCAAAAGGGTTAAACTTCTCAATAAACTCGCAAATACGCTTTCTAAAAGCTCACCTGAAGAGGCACATAACTATGCCTCCGAAGCACTTCAAATTGCTCATCAAATCAGGTATCAACAGGGTATTGGAGATAGCTCATATCTGCTGGGTAAAATCTATTGGAATCAAGGCAATTTTAAGGAAGCCGAAAACGCATTCATAGAGGCTCTTGAGGTCAGAAAACGTATTAAGGACATTACAGGCACAGCCAAATCCTATAATGCATTGGGGGCTATTTATCTCACCTATGGCGTATACGCCAAATCACTCGAATATTTTATCAAAGCACTCAAAATGTGCGAAGCGGACTCCGACGAGGAGGAAATAGCCAATTGCTGTAACAATATAGGTATTGTATATGAGGAGCTCGGCGACCACAATAAATCGCTTGAATACCACCAGCGTTCACTCAGTATTCGTAAGGAAATCAATAACAAAATAGGCATCGCGTATTCGTACAGCAATACAGGCAATATCTTTAAAATAAAAGGAGAATATAACAAGGCTTTGAATTATTATTTCAAATCCTTAGAAATCACAAATCAACTAGATGATAACCACGGCATGGCGCATTCCTACAGCCTCGTCGGGGAAATTTATTGCACGCTGGGCGACAATAATCAGGCACTTGATTACCTCTTCAAAGCCCTTTCGATACAGGAAAAACTCGGCGATAAAGCCGGTAAAGCCATCTCACTCAATCGTATCGGTGAGGTACATACACGCAAAGGCAAATACCAAAAAGCCATAGATTATTACCAACGCAGCCTTGCTATCACACGCGGTATGAATGCCGAACCGCTCCTCGAATCCGTCTACAAAAATCTTGCAAACGTCTACGCATACATTAATGATTATCAAAGTGCCTTTGAGTACCATGTGCTTTTTAGCGAAGCGCGAGCAGCACTTTTCAATGAAGAAAAAGCAAATGCCGTCGCACAAGTCAGTTCGCAATACGAATACGACAAGAAAAATCAAGAAATACAGCGACTCAATAGCGAGCAAAGCATCCTCCGTGAAGCCAAAGACGAACTCGAACTTTTTGCCGGAAAAGTAGCCCACGACCTTAAAGAACCGCTCCGCATGATGAGCAGTTTTGGTAGTTTGTTGGAAGATAAGTACCAGGCAGATATGGACGATGTAGGCAAAGAATACCTCTCCATCATCAAAAATTCTTCGGTACGAATGCAGGCACTATTGAGCGATTTATTAGAGTTTGCATTGAGTGGCAATGAAGGGGAAGACGGCAAAAAAACCGACTTGAATGATACTGCAGTTATCGTAAAAAACAACCTAAGACTCAATATTAAAGAAAGTAACACTAAATTGACTATCAATGACTTACCAACAGTCAACGCTTCTTTCTCAAACATGGTACAACTCTTTCAAAACCTAATTGCCAATGCCATCAAATTTAAAAGAAATGACACCGACCCTATAATAGAAATTGATTATATCGAACAGAATAAAAACTATGTTATTTTTGTAAAAGACAATGGTATCGGTATTGATAAAAAATACCAAGAAGAAATTTTTCAGGTATTTACCCGACTACATTCTCATGAGAAATACGACGGCACGGGCATCGGTCTGGCAACTTGCAAAAAAATAGTTAAAAATCTACACGGTAAAATCTGGGCAGAATCCAACAAAAACGAAGGCACCACGTTCTACATCTCCCTCCCTATTTAATGATTAATGGAAGGATGTACTCTATCATACTAAAATATTTTTCATCATACAAGTGGAAAATTAGACTCAAATAGACCTAAAACTCGTCTGACATTTTGCAAATCTATTGATACCCCATATCTTTTTCGGTTGCGCAATTTGGCTGACATTTTGCAAATGGCAGACGAGTTTCGAGCAAACTAAGGAACGACGCAAAAATAAATTCAGATTTTGACTTGTTCTTTTCTCCTTTTTCTTCATTATAAAAATCCTTGCGTAGCTTGGCTATGCGCAGTTTTCATGCCTCGAAAAAGAAAAAAATAACGGCGTCAAAAAACTTAATTTATTTCACTAAAAGGCTCACATTATGATTTTAATTTTAGTAGGGTAGAGTAGGAGGGAGGTTCTTTCGCGTAGCGAAAAAAACACATTAACCACTAATCATTATTTTTCTTCCTCAATTCTTCTTTAGTGACGATTTTAATTTTGTCGCCTTCCTTTAGCTTTTTAGAAACGGCTTTATACGGACCGGTCACGATGGTGTCTTGTGTAGAAATTCCACTCAAAACTTGAATATAAGTATCGTCTTGAATCCCTGTTTTAATTTCGCGCATCAATGTGCTATCGCCTGACGATACGAATACGACTTCCAATAAATCTGCATCATCTTTATTTTCGGCATCCTCATCTTCACGAGTCGTAACGGCGAGTAAAGGGACGGTCAAAATATCCCTTTCTATCAGTGTACGAATATCTACCGAAGCCGACATTCCCGGACGAAATATATTGCGCCCTCGCTTCACCAAATCGCTATACGAATCGGGCAGCAAACGAATATTCACGCGAAAGTTCGTCACTTGGTCGGCGGTCAATTGCCCAGACAAACCACCGCTTGCAGAACTGGCAATTTCCGTCACTACACCCTTGAATGAGCGGTCAAGATAAGCATCCACTTCTACATCAGCGGTATCGCCCACGCTCACACTTAGGATGTCGTTTTCGCTCACATCTACTTGTACCTCCATGATGTCGAGATTGGCAATTCGCATAATTTCTGTACCTGTCATTTGAAGTGTACCGACTACACGCTCGCCTTGCTCTACATTGAGTTTGGAAATCACGCCACTGCTAGGTGCGTAGATGGTCGTGCGTCGTAGATTATCTTTGGCTTCTTTCACCGTAGCATTGGCACTGGCGACTTGGTATTCTGCCGCACGTATGCTCTCTACCGACGATGCGATGTTGGCATCTGCCGACTCAATAGCAGCCCTCGCAGAAGCAAGATTAGCTTCCAATGAACGCAAAGCGGAGAGCGTACCCTCCAATTCTGCATCCGAAATGACGCCTTCTTTGTGTAGCATTTCATTTCGTTTATGAACAGAACGGCTGTTTTCGATTTGTGCCAAAATCTGGTCGCGCTGCGCGATGGCTTGTTTCTTATTTGCCTCTAATTGAAACGTTTGCGAACGAGTATTTGCCAAGTTTGCTGCCGTTGCATTTTTGCTGGCAACTACGCGTTCTACGGCAGATTCGTACTGGTCGGGCGCGACTTTTGCGAGCAATTGCCCTGCCTTGACCGTATCACCTTCTTCGACGTACAAATTCACGACTTCGCCCGATACATCCGAACTGATTTTGACCTCAAATTCGGGATATATTTTGCCACTCGCCGACACCAATTCGGTAATCGAACGTTTGGATGCACCCTCAGCGGTCACTTGCATGGCTTTTTCTTTCGAACTTCTCGTTTTCCATATAGCTGCGCCCAATAAACTCGCCACTACGAGCATTAATAAAATAATGGGCAGACTGCTTCTGCGTCTCCTTCTGGTCATCAGACTAAGTTTAAGTTTAAGTTTAAGTCCAAGATTAAGTTTAAATGTTTTTTTAATTAAAAATTAAAAAATAGTACGTGAGTGTCTTTTTTTTTATTAAATTAAATTATTATATATATATTTATTTTTAAAAAATAAAAAAACTCACACAATATAATTTTAGTATCAGGAATTAAATAAATGTACATTCTTTGCGTCATTATTTTTTCTTTAGACGAACCAAATTTGACGCAAATACTCACTGTATTTGAGGAAAATTTGGTGAAGTATAAAGGAAAAAGAACAAGTCGAGAATATGCCTCGTTCCTTACATGCGTTTTAAATTTTAATTTAAAAAATATTTAAACTTAGTCTTAAACTTAGACTTCATAAGATAATCGGTTTTCCAAGATAAAAGTCCAACACTTTCAGGTTAAATACGTATTGGTATTTTGCATTGAGCATGTTGAGTTTGGCAATATCGAGGGCGTCTTTTGTGGCAGTATAATCGAAGGTGTTGATAGCACCCAAATCAAAGCGTCTTTGTGCGCTGGTAAAAGCGACCTCACGAGCTTCGAGGGTTTTTTCGGCGGCGGTCAAGTTTTTTACCGCAGCACGGGCGTCTATTAGGGCGTTTTGAATGTCCGATTTGAGTTGAATGTGGATCTGTTCGTTATTCAATTCGGCATTGAGTACATTGAGTTCGGCACGTTCGATATTGATGCGATTGACGCCGCGACTGTAAATCGGAACATTGAGACTCACCCCAATAGCTTGACTAAAGTTTTCATTCAATTGGTTTCCAAATGGGTTGTCCTCAAAAATCGGTATTTGAGACTCTACCTCTAATGGAATTGCGCCTATTCCTTCTACATCTAATACGCCCAAATTCTGGCGAACGGTATTGAATTCGCCCGTTCTACGAATACCAAGATTGGAGTAGCGGCTCGCAAGATTTCCGAAATAAGTCAACGAAGGACGCAAGCCAGCTTTGGCAATATCAATGCCCACTTCCGCACTTTTTTTACGTATCTCGCCCGCTACTATTTGCGGCTGATTATTGAGGGCTTCTTTGTAAAGTGCATCTACGGTTACGGTGCTAATATCCACATTATCAGCCGAATCGAAGCTTGGACGCGAAACGGTCATTTTATAGTCGGGGTCGAGGTTGAGTTGTGTTTTTAGCAATGCAAATGCCCTAACAAGTGCATTTTCGGATGCTACGATGCTTTGTTCGTCACCCGCCATTTGTGCCTCAAAATCAAGGAGTGTTACTGGTGCTACTGCGCCTGCGTCCACCAATCTTTGGGTGCGATTCAATTGGTCTTCGGTTTGTTTGAGGCGGTTTTGGGTGATATTGATTTGATCTTGGGCGAGCAATATCTGCAAGTAAGCCTGTGCAATATTCAAACCCAAATTATTTTTCACGACAGCCGCATCTGCTTGGGCAGCTGCTACATCGTATTTGCTTTGTTTTATGCTGTTTTTGATTTGTCCGCCACCATAAATCAAGCCGCCGCCGTTTAGTCCAAAGCCATTGGCTTGTATCATTCTTGATTCAAATTCGTTGGTCGTCGGGTCGATAGAGCGACCAAAATTATAACTGTGCGAAGCATTGCCCGAAAGATTAGGCAAGCGCGATTTTCGACTTTGTTCCTCAGTCAATTCTGCCTGACGAATACCGATAGCCGCTTGTTTGATTTGTAAATTATTGTCCTCCGCATAGCGCAAACAGCGTGTCAAATCCCAAACGTCATCTTGCGCCAAATTGGGCGTGAGAAAACTCAGAGAAAGTATAAATACTGTAATGATTTGTTTCATAAACTCTTATTAAAATGAGGAAACGAGAAAATGATTCATTTACTCATTTTTTATTTATCTACAATAATAATGCAATGCTAAGGCGAAGTTGGCAAAAAATCTAATTATTTATATCAAATCAAATGAATAATGGATTAACTTTATATTTTTTCGACAAAAAGGTGTTATTCGGGTTACGGGTTACGGGTTAACTCGATAATTCGCAACTCGTTAACCCGAAACTCGAAACCCGTTAATTCGAAACTTAAATTATGAGTAAAAAAAGCTATTACGATGATGTATATGATTTTGTCCGCGAAATCCCACATGGACGCGTGACGACTTATGGAACGATTTCCAATGGGCTATCTTTGGGTTCGGCACGAATGGTGGGCTGGGCATTGAATCAATCTTTTGGCGTAGACTCGCCCGTACCAGCACACCGAGTAGTCAATCGCAAAGGCGAACTCAGCGGCAGAATTCATTTTTCTACACCTACGTTGATGCAGGAACTTCTCGAAAAGGAAGGTATCGTTGTGAAAGATAATGTGATTCAAAATTTTGAAGAAGTACTATGGAAGCCTGATTGGTAAGTGAAAGAAATTAAATAAGATGTCCCATAATGCGAAGTATTTTTTTTGTCTAAGGATTTTTTGAAAGCCGCACATAGCCTTAGCTACAGCCCGTCCCGAACCCCGATTCGAGATAAGGATTTCAAAGGATTCTTAGACGGAAAAAAAACGAGTATAATGGCACATGTTATTTAATTTCTTCCACTAATTGGGTAATTGGAATGAAAATGGTATTGTTTTATTTTGGAATTTTATTTGGCGAAATAATAATTTAATAATATTTAAGTTTTTAAAAAAACTAAAAAATCGTATTTTTTTTGCCATAACAAAATTTTAACAAAATTATTTTGCCTGACAGAAACTATATTACGTCTGACCTCGTTTAAGTATATAACTCCAACATTCTAACACACTGATATGGCTCACCAAATCTGACAATCTATTTCCGCCGGTATCCTTTTTCTTTCACTAAGGGTTATTTTATGGCTTTACTATTATATTTTTATACGGTTATATTGTTGTATGCCAAGTTCATTTTTCGCTGCGCGAAAAACATCAATAATATAGCAATAAAACAATACGACAGTAAAACAATACAATAATCACCAAAGACAAGAAACATGAAAGCACGATTTTTTTCCATTGTGGTGGCTTTGTTTTCTATGGTATTGTTTAGCAATTCCAGTCAGCGACCAAACGAGATTATTTATTGGACTGCCAATGAAAAACTCGACCTCGAAGACTTTAAAGGGCAGCCGGATTTTACAGACCCGTATATTATTGCGATGACTTATTCGGGCGTTATGTTTTATACAGAATGTGATGGCTACGAATTGAAATATGATATAGTTTCGTATTTCGATAAAGACGAATCTTGGGTGAAACTCGAAGCCCGTACACCGCACCATCTCCAACATGAGCAGTTGCATTTTGATATTACGGAGTTGTATGCCCGTAAATTGAAAGACCGACTGAGCGATGAAACGTTTTACTGCGGCGAAGAGGAGCGTTTTAATCGTCTCGTAGATGAGCTTTTAGCCGATTGGCAAACGGAACAACATAGCTACGACCTCGAAACGCATTATAGCAATAAACATGATGAACAACACGCTTGGGAAGCGAAAATCACGACCGCCCTCACAACGGATACGCACGAACATAACGACCATGCACATAGTGAGTTTGTGAATGGAGAGTGAACGTAACATGGACATTCCTGTCTATATCTCGCAGTACAGACAGGAATGTCCGTGTTACGTTTGAACAATAGAAATGTATGAGTGTTAGATACTTCATACATTCAGCATTCATTCAAATATGACAACATTGAAAGCAGGCGATAAAGCGCCCAGTTTTACAAGTACCGACCAAAACGGCAAAACGGTTTCTCTCTCTGATTTTAAGGGTAAAAAGGTGATTTTATATTTTTATCCGAAAGATAATACGCCTACTTGCACGGTGGAAGCCTGTAATCTACGCGACAATTATAGTGAATTGACCTCCAAGGGCTTTGAGGTAATCGGCGTTAGTCCGGATAGCGAAAGGAAGCATGAGAATTTTATCAAAAAGTATGAGCTTCCATTTACGCTACTTGCAGATACCGACCATTCGATTTTGAAGGCTTATGAGGTGTGGGGCGAGAAGAAGTTTATGGGTAAAGTCTATGACGGCGTGCATCGTACGACGTTTGTAATTGACGAAAATGGCGTGATTGAACGGGTATTTGACAAGGTGAAATCAAAGATACATTCGGAGCAGATTTTGGAGAGTTATGAGGGAGTCCGCAGTTAATCAGTCCGCCGTCCGCAGTTATTACGCGAGCGGATTGAATGGTATTTTACTGTAAAAAAGGAACAGCAGACATTTTTGAAATGTCTGCTGTTTTTTGTTTGATCTATTGGCTTTTGTACCCCCAGCCTCTAAAGGGGAGTAAGCACCTCTGACAAATGTAATGATGAGTATATTAGTTAGGGCGTACCCTCCTCATCAGTCGGGGCCTGGCTATCCTCCCAATAGCTATCGGGATTCTTCATTCCGCTATCACTACATTTCGTTCAGACAACACCTCCTATCCCTCACGGAAAAAGACAGACGAACAGACGAAAAACGAATAATCACTACATTTATCAAAGAACCAAATTTTTTCTGTCTGAAAACCAATCCCGATGACTATCGGTGTTGATTATCAGTTTGAAAAAATTTAAACATGCTCTAAGTAGTCAGTCAAGTTAATAATGTTGGATGACTACTAAGACTTTAACTATAATGATGCTTTGATTTAAGGTTTTGATGCTTTTTTATTTTGCAAAAATTGCCAAAGAATTATTTCACTCAAATGAAAATGACGAACAACCCCGTAATAGTAGCTAAACAGGCTGACCGCGAACTCTGTACTGACGACTTTAATCGTCAAATGGATTTCATTTTATTTTTTAAATAAATAAAAATCAATTACTTATAAATATTTTTTATCACCTTAGATGGCTAAAGTCGTCGGTACGGTATTCGTGTTCAGCCTGTAAAGAAATCATTACAGTATTTGCAATTAACTGGTCTTTTGCAAAATTTAAGACCTGTTTTTCACCTAAAATGCCTACCGTCATATAATTTTTACATTTAAATTTGAAACTGTTTTAATTCACAAAAAATATACATAAAGTGCTAATTATCAAATAATTAATTTAAAACAATATAGGTATCTTCAGAACAATCGAAAAAAAATGTACTATCATTTGATTTGACTTTGACTTACATTTGTATCATGCAATTGTATACAGGACTTAAGTTTATAAATAATTGACAAGTTTAGCGAGCTTATTTTTTCGTTAATTGAGACATGGGGAAAGATAATCTCGGTTGAGCCGAGACATAACGAATAACCCCGTCATGCGTCAGGATAAGCGCAGAGTAACGAAAAGAGAAGCCGATTAAATTGTTAAGTATTTATAAATCTAAGCACTAAGCTCCATTTAAACATTAAAACTATTTAATAAATATATTAAACCGGATAATGAATTTTATCCATTACAAAATTAAAAAGAGGTATTATGACAATCAGAAAAGTTTTAGTGCAATTATCGTTCGTTTTCGCGATAATTATTGGTTTTTCAGCGTGTGAAAAAGACCTAATCACTGACCCTATAAATGCGGTCGAAAACCAAATGACGGAAAATGAAAACAACACAACAGGGAATAATGATGCCCAAGCGAAGAGCCTAGTAGATTGTGAAGAATTTCTCGCTCTGTACACAGAGGCGGAACTTGAAGAACTTGGCATTGATCCCGAAACATTTTGCGACTCAGTAGAAGTCGTAGATAATGAATGGAATGATATTGATTGGGGGGCAGATTGCGAAGAGTTAGTAGCTAATAATTCTGACGAATTGGAAGCACTTAGTTTCGATATAGAAACTTTCTGCGATTTGATTAACGGAAATGACCCGTATGATAATCTCATTATTATTGACTGGTCAACAAATTGCGATAGTTTAGTCCTTGTATTTGCCGACCAATTGGCAGCGATGGGTGCTGACCCGGCGACGTTCTGCGATACTGGTTGGGATAATACTGATTGGGATAATAGTGATTGGGATAATCCTGACCCGTATGATAATCTCATTATTATTGACTGGTCAACAAATTGCGACAGTTTAGTCCTTGTATTTGCCGATCAATTGGTAGAGTGGGGTGTTGATCCGGCGACGTTCTGCGATAGCTTGAATGACGACAATGGTGACAATGGTGACAATGGTGACAATGGTGACAATGGTGACAATGACGACAATGGTGACGATGATGGAGGCCTATGGGGCAATATTGACTGGACAATGGATTGCGAAAGCTTAGTCATTACATATGCAAACGAACTGCTACTTATGGGAATCGACCCAGAAACTTTGTGCAGTGATAATCTTATTATTACGGATGGAGATTACGATTTCGGAACCCCTGCTTTTTGTGTCGTGAATACTTACTGCGGTACGTTGGCTTACGGTGAGCAAGTAGAGGTAGTTGCTGAAAACGGGCAAATTACCGTTTATGATGAAGATGGTGAAGTGTTGGATTCTATCGAATGCCAGAATACCGAATTTCAAGTTAATTGTCAATAAAGAATCAATTTTTTGAGATAAAAAAGCGGCTGCTTTCCGATTGGAAGGAAGCCGCTTTTTATGTATTTTTTTACAAACGATAGGTCAGTCCCAGATTCACCACCGTCATAGTTCCGTAACCGACTTCGCCGTATGCTGCCCATTGAGGCGAAAAATAATACCGCGCCCCGACACTCGTAAAGTAAGCAATCGTAGGAATTTGATTAGTATATTGCGTCAAATCCAAACTATTGCCACCATTTCTTTGACTACGAATGATGTTGTAACCCAGTACGACACTTCCATAAGTGTCCAAGTTTTCCACGACCCGTTGGTGATATGCCAAGCGGATGCCAGGCGTCACGACAGTATATTTATCATAGCCGCCATCACGCACCTCGGTAATAGTATCACATTCAAACAGGAGTCCGCATAATCCCAAATCACCCACTATAGTGCCAAGTTGGTCAACAATACTTGTCACCGTTGCTTCTTCAAACTTCGGCGTCTTAGCCGTAAAGTAACCCAAATGCAGCCCTGCGCCTATTTCAGGCGTCAGTCCGTACTCATATTTGATGGTATAAACGGGTGATGCACCGCCATTGAGTTCAATCCCCAATTGGTCGGCTATCGTAAATCCACTATTGATTTTGTTTGGAAAACCCGCACCAATATTGAAAGTGTGCGAGCCTTGTAGGTGATATTTGTATTCGGTATCGTCCGTATTTTTTTCTTGGGCAAATACAATAAAAGGTAAAATAATGCAGAGTGCGAGGAATATTTTTTTCATGTCTTAATATTTGAATGAGTGAGGATAAATATTTGTACGTCAAATATTTCTGTAAGTTCTCCATTAAGACAAAAAAACCGTTGATAGGTAACCTACCAACGGAGTTGTTTATTTTTTTGTATAATTTTTAGATTTGGGTTTATTCGAACAGATGCAAACGTTTTTCACTAAGAAATGGTAGTATTGTGGCTATTTTCTCATCTGAAAGACCTTCATTTCGGAGATTTTGGATGACCATTCTCCAATATTTTTCTTCCTTTTCTTTTCTGCTTCGTTCAATGCCAATTTTAATGCCTTCTTCAATACCAATTTTAATGCCCTCTTCTTTACCAATTTCAATATATTGCCTTTTGGCATCATCTATAATAGCTTCTATTATACCCATAACTTTTAATTTAACAATCGTAAAACTTCTTCGACAGAAATACCTATGATGGTGGCTATTTTTTCATTGGAAAAGCCCTCATCTTTGAGGTTTTGGATGGTATTCTTGCGTTCTTCGCCATATTTTTCTTCGGCTTTTTTTTCACCAATTTCAATACCTTCCTCTTTACCGATTTCGATACCTTCCTCTTTACCGATTTCAATTCCTTCCTCTTTACCGATTTCGATACCTTCCTCTTTACCGATTTCAATTCCTTCCTTTTTACCGATTTCAATTCCTTTCTCTTCACCAATTTCAATTCCTTCCTCTTTACCGATTTCAATATATTGTCTTTTGGCATCGTCTATAATAGCATCTACTATACCCATAGTACCTTGATTTTTGAAAATAATATTTGATTGCTCTTCAAATTTAAGGTTTATTTCTGAATTTTCAAAATTTACGTATTTCTTGATAAAGTTAAAAAGAACACGTATTTTTTCTGAATCGTAGTCGAGTTCTTTCAATCTTCTGACCAATCTGATTTTGAAATTGTACAGTGCCTCATCACCTAACTCATTGCTTTTCAGTGCATACCAAGCGACTTCCATAACAATAGCAAATGGATTATCGGTATTTGCAAAATCTTCCGGTGTTTTGTTTTTCAGCTTATACGAGTTGAACTCATAAATCAGTTTTGTGCCGATAAACGAGGTTTCATACTTCGTAGGGTGGTCGGAGGTGTCATCTGTCATGATGGCTATGGCAGTGACTTTTTTTTGATATTTATCCAATATTCGGTAATAGTAGATAAACATCCGTTCCCGAAATTCAGGATCATCATAGCCCTGCATTTCTATATGTATCAGTATCCACTCTTCAGTGCCATCACGCATAAATACCTTGACCAGTTTATCTGCATATCGCTGATTAGGGAAGACGAAAAAAATAATCTACCCGTCTGAATTGTTCTTTTTCTTATATGTTTCACTAAATCTTCCTTACGTAGCTCGGCTATGCGCGTCAAATTTAGCCAAACATATAAAAAAAATAACTTCTTCATTTGGGG
>Ga0209187_1002541_pt1 | contig 17049 bp, 16 predicted proteins | sample BantaG_FD_187430 | JGI IMG/M metagenome (GOLD analysis project Ga0209187, IMG submission 187430) | Marine algal microbial communities from Bantry Bay, Ireland - BantryBay_4 metaG (SPAdes) (version 2) | ecosystem: Host-associated > Algae > Red algae > Unclassified | place: Bantry Bay, Ireland... | reverse complement strand
TTTACTCTTTTCTCAAGCGCGGCGATTCGGGCTTCCAGTAGCAGAAACAGCTCTACAAATTTTTCTGGCTCTTTTTTACACTGCTCGATTAGCTCGTCTCGGCGACTCATGCTTTTAACTCTATTGACTTATTCACTTTCTTGCAAATTTTTACTGCTTATAAAACAGCTGCTGAGTAAATACCTTTCGACTTTGAATGGCTCAGTCGATATGCTGTGTCGATTTGAAAAAATCATACAAGCTGCCATTCGAGCGGCAACCTCAAATCTAGTCTCAAATGCAAGATTATCTTTATTCCGGTGGCGTTCTTTATTCTCACCACACAGCCGCATACATCCCTTTTGGTATATTTCAGTTCGTGTACTTGGCAGTTGTTGATCAGTTTGGTACAGATCCAGCAATAAATTTAGCGTCACTGGATTTGCAGCTAATGGACCAACATTCTTCTCGCATATCTCCTGCCAGAGCGACTCCCAGTTGAGGTTATGTTGTTTTGCTGCAATCTGAGCATCTTTAATCTGTAGGGGTGCAAGTTGGAAAATACTCACATTGCCTCTACCATAAAGTTTGGAAAGCTCGTCTTTCAAATCTCGCGGCAGGTCGGGTGTCCGGCAGGCGATACGAAGACGAAGACGCCCGATCTGCTCAGCACTCAGTTCCTTCAACTCATCAATTAGACAATCTGACACTGTATCAATAGCGATACGAGCTTCGTCGAGATCATCCAACAAAAGATAGAGAGTATGTGAACCATTTTTCCAGTGGATGAACTGTTTGCTTTTGAATATCTTATCCGCAAGCCGATCCTCACTACTATATTTTGCAAGTTTGAATAGGAGTACTTTATCATCTGGGTCGGTTAAGGAGTTTGTTAAGTCTTTTTCAGCATCTCTCAACGCATAGCTCTTTCCCATGCCAGCTTCACCAAGTAATATTAGGCATGGATATTCGTGAAGCTCATCAAGAATTTTTAGAGCACTGTCACTTTTTAATAATGAAAAGGGAGATTCCTCAGGACGGTAGAGAAATCCGCTATCCAGAATATAAGGTTGGTGATTATCTAAGCACCAGTATCGTTTCCAGTTGTAGTCGGGGTTATTTGTCATAATTGATTTCACATGAATTTTCAGTACTAATGTTCTTTCATTAAAAGAATATTCTACCAAAATAGTGATTGTGGTGCAATAAAAAAAGCGAAGTCTGTGTAGCTTCGCCTATATTTATGAGTCTATATAGTTTGCAGCATCACCTATACCTACCCCGAAAACTCAATCAAATCCCACAAATTCCCATACAGATCCTTGAACACCGCCACCGTCCCATACTCCTCCACTTTGGGCTCACACACAAAGGTGATCCCCTTGCCCACCATCTCATTATAATCGCGCCAGAAATCGTCCGTTTGCAAAAACAAAAAGACCCGCCCACCAGCCTGATTGCCAATAAACGGTTCCTGCTCGGGTTTGGACGCACGCGCCAGCAGAATCGTCGTGCCAGTTGATCCTGGCGGCGCGACGACCACCCAGCGCTTCTCCTGCCCCGGCTGATATATATCTTCGACCAGCGTAAAGTGGAGCGTCTGCGTATAAAATTCAATGGCCTCGTCATAATCGTGCACGACCAGCGCAATATGCGCAATAGATTGTTTCATTTGGCTTCCTCTTTTTACATAAGAATCGTTGGCCATCTCTATTATGATACAATTATGACCATCAATTATCATTATTAGGAAAATAATCCGATGAAAACAATCAGCACATGCTTCATCAACCTCATCAGCAAAGCGACGTTTGCTCTATTGCTGCTTATTATAGTTGCGGGCTGTACCATACAAGTTGAAGGTGAACAACTTGAAAACGAACGATTTGAAAGTGAACAGATCGCAAGCGCAGAAGTGGAAGGCGTAGAAGTAGAAGAACAACTTGACGTCGCAACCGCTGCGCCCGAACCAACGCTCCAGCCAGCTTCGCCAACTGTCGCACCAACCGCGCCACCGCCCACGTCGACCGCGCAGCCGCCGCCCCCGCCTACCGTTGCGCCAACCCCAGCCCCGACACCGACCCAACCAATAGCCCATTACGATCAACTGCCTATCTTCGACACGCACGTTCACTACAGCGAAGATGCATGGAGCGTCTTTTCACCCGCAGAGATCATCCAAAAGTTTATCAACTCAGATGTTGGTCGCGCCATGGTTTCTAGCTCGCCGGATGAAGGCACACGACGTTTATACGCTCAAGCACCAGAGATGATCGTGCCCTTTGCGCGGCTCTATCACGGCAACGCCACGTCGAGCGACTGGTATTTTGCCGAGGGAATTTACGAATATTTGCAAGGTCTGCTAGAGACCCATCCCTACCAGGGGATCGGCGAATTCCACCTACATTCATCAGCCAACGTGACCCTGCCATCCGTGCAAAACACCATTCGCGAAGCTGTTGCCCGCGACATCTACCTCTTTATCCACACCGATGCGGCCAGCGTCACTGCCGTCTTCAATTTCGAGCCAAATGCCAAGATCTTCTGGGCACACGCAGGCATGAGCGAACCACCCGAAGTCGTCTCGGCCATGATGGATCAATATCCCAACTTGTGGACCGATCTCTCCTACCGCGAATATCAGATCATCGCGCCAGACGGTCAAATTGCGCCCGAATGGATGAAGCTCTTCATCCGCCACCAAGATCGCATCACGGTCGGCAGCGACACATGGATCACCCCGCGCTGGCGCGGCTACGAACAGACCATCGCGCAGCATCGGCTCTACCTCGACCAGCTTCCGCCAGACATTGCCGAGAAAATTGCCTTCCGCAACGCCGTGCGTCTCTTTGGCGGTGGCGAACAGTTTGATTAATTCCAGTGATCATACTCAATATTTCGCGCCGTTGCATCCGCCACCTCTTTGCCATAAAGCCGCTGTAGCAGATAAAGCGCCATGTCGATCCCCGCGCTCACGCCCGCGCTCGTCACAACCTCGCCCGCATCGATCCAGCGCACACTCTCCTGCGTATCCACCGCTGGAAAAAGCTCGCGCATAAACTCAATGCTGCCAAAATAAGTCGTCGCCGACTTGCCGTCCAACAGCCCCGCCTTGGCCAATAAAAAGCTCCCCGTACAGACGCTCGTCGTCAACTCCGCCGCGGCCGCCCGCGCCGCAATCCACTCAATCAACTCCGGGCGATCCAGCGCAGGCCGAGTGCCGCGCCCACCCGGTACGAGCAATATATCCATCTGCGGACAGTCTGCCAGCGTGTAATCGGGCGTCACCGTCAGCGGATTATTGCAGCGGATCGGGTCCGCCGATTCGGCCATCGTAAAGACATTGCACAGCCGCTCCGATCCACCCAATTCTCCCGAAGCAGAGGCCGAGCTGAAGACCTCCAGCGGCCCCGCAAAATCTAAAATCTCAACATCTGGGAAGAGTAAGATTCCAACATTTCGTTTTTGCATAACTTCTCCTTTATAGAACTGCAGACATTGTGCCCGTGTGGTATTGCGCAGATTTACACAGATTAAAAACTTTTCTTCGCGTTCCTTGGTACAGTGTAATATAAGTTTTTTGATATTTTGTGGTACACGGACTTTTTTACGTCTTTTTAGCGCTCGTCCGCGCTTGTCCGCGTCCTATAAAACAGGAACAATCCTACTTTACGCTTTAACTACAGATTGAAAAAACATGTTGCCTTTCGGCCTCTAAAATCTAACGGGGTTTGTGAGCATTATTGTGCTAAAGCTACCGAACGTAGTTGCCCAATAGCCTCTGCCATTTCGGACCAACGTGGGCGCGGCCAATTGTGCCCCATGTCGTCGATCACCAGCAGCCTTGCGCCCGGGATCGCCGCAGCGGTTGCCTCCCCTGCCGCCAGCGGGATCAGCGGATCCAGCGCGCCATGGATCACCAACGCGGGCATCGTCAATCGCCCCAACGCCGCCGTCCGATCCCCACTATCTCGCGCCGCCATCATCTGGTACGCCCAGCCCGCTGGATGGTAGCAACGCTCAAACGAACGTTGCAGTATTGCCCGCTGATACGCCGCGTCAAAGTGCGGTCCGCTCGTCGCGCGATAGCCCTCAACCTGAATCTCCACATAGGTCGCGGGATCGCTCATATCCATCGCCAGCGACTTTTCCACCGCCTCGTCGCTCTGCCCTTCAATTTTTTCCGAAATTTCTTCCTCACCTTCCCCAATATCATCACGAATCGCCGCCCCTGGTTGCGCCGCCGACATGCTCGACGTCAACGTGCGCGTGCGCTGCGGATACTCAATCGCAACGGTCTGCGCGATCATGCCACCGAGGCTGTTTCCCACCACGTGCGCCGCATCAATCTCCAACGCATCCAGCACGCTAATCGTATCCGCTGCCATATCCGAGAGCGTGTAGGGTGCAATAGGACCGCCGCCCGCCATTACCTCATCCATGCTTGGCGGCTCACCCGATATCTTGTCTGCCGTCTTGCTGCTCAGGCCCACATCGCGATTGTCAAAACGCACCACGTGGAAATCACGATCCAAAAAATGTTGGCAAAGCTCATCGGTCCAGTAGACAAGTTGGCTGCCCAATCCAGCAATCAAAATAACCGTTTCGTTTTGCGGATCACCCAACGTTTCGTAAGCGATATCGATATCATCATTCTTTGCTATACCAATTCTCATACTTTTCGATTTATCTCCTTATTGGACCACGGATAGGATGTCCGTGGTCCATACAGATAGACAAGACAGCTAACAGATCCGCATCCACACTCACCACGCCCCGCTGCGCAACCACCACCACATTTGTGTCGCCAACCGAATCGTTGATCACCTGTTCCGCATCGAGCGCTGCAATCGGATACGCAACCGGCACATCATCGATTCGTAAGGCGTAGATCTGCTCCTTCGTATCCAGCAGATCGCTCCGTTGCCACACTGGAAACATCGTGTCGGGATCCGAGAAATAATGACCATATGCCGCACCCACGCCATACGGTCTATCGTGTCCCGTCTCAATGTCTAGCACAGTCGTCGTGGGGTGCTGTTCGAGCCAACTTTCCCACGTGGTCAGCACAATCGGCAGAATATCAAGCTGCACATCTTGGCCCACCAACTCACCCATCACCGGCTTTCCGCTAAGCTGATTCCACAGCGTGCGCGTTTGGCGGTCATACATAAGCTTGTTGCTGCGGAAGAGAAAACCTGACGAACCAAAATCATAGGTTGTCCCCTCATTTCCCCGCCCGTCATAAGCCACGGCAGCACTGCAAAGTGTACAATATGCAATCGAAACCGGCACACCGCCAACCGTATCGTTTGCCATTTCGTGCCAATCCATAATGCGCAGCGGGTAGGCACGTGCATCGCCGTTAATCTCCAAACCAAATACAGGCTCACCCGCTTCAAGATAGGTCGCAGCGTCCGCATCAATCATCTTTGCGTGATCCAGCGCCGGGATGCCGTCCACGCGCACGCCGCCCCACTGAATCTCTTCCACACGAATAGTCGACTCGAAACGATCCTGTAAAAACTCGCCAAAGCCAGGGTCAATATCCGAAAGAAGAAGCCCCTTCCACGTTGTAAAACCGGGCGGCGGAACCAGATCGGTGCCACCATACCACTCGATCCACTCGCCCCAGTTTGCGCCAAACGATTGGCCGCTCAATTGGTTCAGCGTCTGGCCCGTGCCAAAATCAGTCGACACTGTGCCAATTTGGGCAAAGCGCAAAAGCTCTATCAATACGGGAATGAAGCGAGGATCGCGTGCGGTTAAGATTGCCTGCACCGCTGTGGAAATTTTCGTCTCACTGCCACCCGCAAGGTCGTAGAGCAGCTCGGTCGCAATCTCGTCCGGAATCGGCTGACCGGGCACGATTTGTGTAAATATATTCGCATTGCTGGTCGGTTCTGCTTCGGCCAATTCTGGGTTCGCCGCGATCGGCGCACTCGGCGCAAGCCCCTGACACGAGGCGATCAGCAACACGAAGGCAGAGGTTAATACAAGAATCGACAGGATCTTTATTTTGCTGCGTAAAAAGTGCATCATACTCTCTAGAGTTTTTGCTCGTCACAGGTGCATCCTGATTAGAGCGATGAGTGAGAACCAGACAATCTGCATGGTGTCGGCTCATTGCTCTGTTCAGTTTATTTAATAACAATGATGCGGGGATTAGTCAATTCTTACACGAGTATGAATTCTGGAGGGGTGGGGTTCCAACTTGTTCCTATTCAGCTATCTTCCTGCGGAATAAATACGATAGATTTTATCGATAGAAGAAGTAAGGTGACATATAGAAAGACGCCAAACATAACGCCCAACGTTACATATAAAATTAGAGCATGTAGATTTCCGATAAAGATATAGTTAAAAAAAGCGGATGTACCCACTGCACTCAGAGGCAATGTGACTAGTCCAATCAAACGAGTAGACGCTAATATGCTTGCTAGCCACAAAAGAGAGAACCCAGCCACAAACCCTAAAGCTAAAGGCAAAATTAGGATTTCGGGCAGGCTAGACAATTCTCTATTTGTACTATCTATTTCATTTAGCTGGCTGACCATATACCCAGCAGACACAACAAGGCCAGCCCAGATCCCAGCCCAACCACTAATTTTCGAATATCTTTCTTGAGAGGCCTTAGCGATGCTCATCGTAAATACGAGTAAACTGATTATAATTCCAGGGATAATTAGCCCCTGAATAGTAAAAGAAATTATTGACACCATACAATCTTTGTTCCCATCAATCTAAATTGTTAAAAAATAATTTTTACCGTTCACTATCTCTACTAACGCTATCTTTACCAACATTCAGATTGGGAAGCATGAACTCGCCACCACACCTACGATAAATATATCTGTTAGAGCAAAATAGCTATTTTGACAGAAAGATAAAAATATTATTAACAATCGCCTATGAGGCCTTGATGTTTATCAAAAGATTGCGTAATGTTTCATAGGCTACGCTCGCGAAAATTGCTGTTACAACAAATATAATCTTAAAGAATAATCAATATACAACCTCCATCGATGGCAAAATTGAGTATAGTGAACTACGCCTAGAGTTGCTGAACCGCACGATGCGACTTTGTACCGCTAGCGCGTAACAAATGGCAGAAACAGCGGCTTGGCACAAGAGTTATTACAGACGCGTAACGAATAAGCGCCTGTCCAAGTTTGAAAGTCCGCATCCTTGACCATAACGTAGTAGGTGCCTGCGGTGGTGAAGGTGAAGGTGATCTTCGCCTGACCAGTGTTGCGATCTCCCGATGAATCCTCATCAATCTCGGTACCCGATGCGTCATAAAGCCAGAGACCAGTTGCCCGGCCCGCTGCCTGTATGTCAAAAGTTTCGATCACAACCGTCTGGCCTGCCTGTGCATCAAAGTGATACCAGTCCCGATCCGAATCGTTGGTAATGAAGTTAGTATGGTCAAACAGCCGATGCGTCTGGGCGTTTTCGGCTCCAACTTGAATGGCGTTGGCAAGCGCAAGTACGCCGTTTGGTTCGTCATCATTGTTCGATTCCCATGCAGCGCCCGGCTCATCGTGTTTTGGAAGGACGCGTATTGAGTAGGTACCTTTCCATTCGCCGAATGTTTCTCGTCTCACGCGAATATAGTGAGTTTCGCCAGAGGTAACCGTATAGACAATGCGGGCGTCAGCATCATCGGTACCATTGCGTCCATTTTCATCATCAGTTATTAGGGAACCGCTACTGTTATAAAGCCACAAACCAGTTCCACGTGTCCCTGTGCCTTGAATGTTATACGTTTCGATCACATAGGTACGATCTGTCTCTGGCGTAAAGTGATACCAGTCGTAGTCTGAATCATTCGTGATAAAGCTTGACGCATCAAATAGCTCATGAGTTTGGGCATTACTTAGTCCAACCGAAATTTCATTGGCTATCTCAAGCACACCATTAGGTTCATCATCTTGAGCATCATCCCACTCTGCACCAGGTTCGTTGTGTTTGGGAAGAATACGTATAGAGTAAGTGCCTCTCCACGATCCGAACGGCTCGTGTCGTACGCGAATGTAGTGGATGTCGTCTGTCGTAAATTTGTAGACAATGCGGGCGTCAGCGTCACCAGTACCATTGCGTCCATTTTGATCATCAGTTATTAGGGAACCGCTACTGTTGTAGAGCCAAAGCCCCGTTCCATTTGAGCCAGTTCCCTGAATATTGAATGTTTCGATCACATAGGTACGATCCGCTTCTGGCGTGAAATGATACCAATCGTGGTCAGAGCCGCTGGTTACAAAATTAGTTGCGTCAAAAAGCTGATGGGTCTGCGCATTGATTAGTCCAATCTCAAGCTCATTAGCCAGTTCCAGAACATCATTTGGCTCGTTATCGTCGGTGACAGACCAGTCAGCACCCTCTTCGCTATGCTTGGGCAAAACGCGCAGAGAATAGGTGCCTTGCCATGTAACAAACTGCGCTCGACGAACGCGTATAAAGTAGGTCCCGCTAGTTGTGAAGGTGTAGACAATGCGCGCGTTTGCGTTGCCGGTACCGTTATCTCCGTCATCATCATCGGCAATCAGGGTTTCATCGCCGTTGTAGAGCCACAAGCCAGTTGCATTTGAGCCTGTTCCTTGAATGTCAAATGTTTCAATTACGTAAGTACGGCCTGCCACAGCGTCAAACCGGTAGTAGTCTTCATCAGTTTCGGAACTGAGAGTCGCGTTGACTTCAGCGTTGGTTAAGCCGATAGAGAGAGGTATGGCTTCGGCAATAGAGTCGTTAGGTTCAGGTTCGGCAAAGGCTGCGAGAGAAAGCAGAAGCGTTAATGCAATGGCTAAAGTAATCATTGCTAGGTATCGATAAGCTCTGCTTTTTGCAATAATATTAATGTTCATGACTGTTCCTGAATAAGGTTACTCCAAACATTGTCGAGCAGAGAGTTGGAGGTTATACCGGGTATTTTTGATAAAAGAATTATGTTTTTTGATATTCATTATGTACTCAATAACGTGGGGGTGACCGCTTCGGCTTCACTTCGGCGAAGTGCTCAGTGCAAAGCGACCATTTGCACTGTGTGCAAAGCTCAGCCTGCCCTATCTCCCCCACGTTATTGAGAAACTACTTCGATTATCTCATCGCCATGGGCTGCCCGCTCATGTCAGTCAATCCATCAATCTTAATCGCTTGGCCAGAACCAGGTGCGCCAATCCCGTTGATAGTGATGTACGCATTACCATCCATATCAAAGTCAATCGCAGTGGGGAAGGGCAAGCCGCCTAATACAATCTCCGATGCAGCCCCTTCTTGAATGCGTACAATGGCCCCGCTGCCAAATTGCGGCCCCTGCTCGCCAAAAATCGCAAATTGAACGCCGTACATGGCACCATCTGGTCCTTGCGTTAGATCCGTCATGGTTGTTAGGCCGGTGGCATAATCGCTTACAGTTCCATCAGGCGAAACCTGTACAACTTTGCTTGAGCCAAGAATGAAGGGGAATCCCGGTAGGAGCGTGACGTAAGTGGTTCCATCGTCGGCAACAACGAGTCCCGTTGGCACCGGATCGCTCTCCATCGCGCCATTGCGCCCACCATTGGGGAAAGGCATTCCGGGCACGCCCGCAAAAGCGGCCACCGTCTCCACCACGCCGTCCGCTGGATTGACGCGTAACAGCGCATTGGCACCCGCATCTGCAATGTAGAGCATTCCATCTGGTCCACTAACCAAACCGTATGGGTGTGAATGCAGGCCAAAACCACCTGGATTATCACTGGCTTCAAGCGCATAGGTATCGGCAACCAGCGTGGGCGAACCATCCACGAGTTTGACTACCGTCCCCGATAGTTCAGGACGTTCGCTACTAAAAGAGTCCTGCCATTCTCCAACCGTTACATAGACTTCACCATCCATAACTGCAATGCGGCCACCGCCTGCGGTTTCCGCTTGTCGGCCTTCACCAACCATAGCAGATGGCAACATTGTCACAATCTCTTGTGTGCCATCGGCTACCTGTACCAACTGTGCGCTCATACCAAAGGTAGCCACCCGAGTACCACCCGATGCAGGATCCGCCGCGGTGAATTGCATGTCACCACCCATGCCAGAATCCACCACCCAAATGGATCCATCCTCGGCCACGTAAACATCTTGCGGCCCGTTCAGCCCTGTCGCAACGACCGTTCCGGGCAAGGATTGCTCTGGCGGCGCGGGGCTTGCGCCTGAGCTTTCAGTTGGTAAAAGTTGCGGTTGACAGGCCACCAATAGAATCATAAAGCTGCTAGCGATCATGGTTGATAGGTACGATTTAATTCTCATGGAGTTTTCCTCTATGAATATGAATGGTTTGGTAGGTTGATAGATTGTAAATAAATCTCGTTCTTTGTGAGTGTCTCTAGTTATTCGCCACCACTAGAAGGCTACGGCAGAATTGCGGGATTGCCCATGTTTCTTACCCCTCCTCACTCCTCCCCAGCTTGGGGAGGATGCTATTGACGGACGTCAGAATCTACCTGATATGCAGGCCAAATACTTCGTTCCGTGACGGTTTCTTCCCTAAACTGGGGAAGGTTAGGATGGGGTAGAAATTGTGGCAAACCGCACCATATTGCCATTCCCTGTGTCTCTATAAATGGATGGCAAATAACTAATGACACTAACGTTCTTTCGGATTTAGGAAGCGATAGGATTCGCGCCGATTGAGTGCCCGCCGCTGCGCTATAGCTGTTTGTGGGCGTGGAAGCATAGCGGCTGTATCGAAACCAAAGTGGGTTTTCCCCCATAATCCGGAAGAACGATAAATTTAGTATGCCTATTAGTTCTCTCTTTCTTGAAGTAAAAAGGCGACGAGCGCATCAAGTTCATCTGCAGATAGATGGGTGTAGGGCGGCATGACATAGCGCGAACCGGCAAAGCCATCGACAAGATATACTTCAGGCGCAACGATACTCTCACGCACGTACTCCGCAACCGTTATTGCACCCCCTGAATAGCCCGCTTCTAGAATTCGTTCTTGCGCGATAGCGGAAAAATTGTCGTGAGGCGGGCCAAAAATCCCCTGCGTATCTGCTGCGTCAAAGGCATGACATATACCGCAGTAGAGTTCTTTGTAAAGCGTTAACCCAAGCGCAAGATCTGGTGTCGATGGTGGTGAGACATCGGTTGGCGCTTCAACTGGGTTAGGTGTCGACGTGTTAAGAGGAAGCACAGATTCGTCCTGCTCGCCCAAAGAAGACAAACTCACTCGTGCGTCATCTTGTGGAACTGCCGCTGGACTGTCTTGTTCTACAAGAGGCATACAGCCAGTAGAAAGCCAGAAACACAGAACAATCGTATGCGTATGGAACAGCCGAAATTGTCTATTAAGGAATTTCATTGTAAGTCAGATGCATCGCCCTACGAGCTATTGAAAAAGCGGAAGGTAGAATTTACTGTTCATTTCTAGTTGTTGGTCTGAACCAGAATTCGGTTCGGAGATTACATCAAGAGCCATAGGAACCTCAATCAAAATATCCGCATTTACCTCTGTGCCATCATCAGCATACACTGTGGCGACAATACTGAGCGGGAAAGCCACCGCATTTTCTGGAATTTCAACGGCCCAATTACCTAGCGCATCTAATGTCGTCGTCAGCAAACCGCTTGATCCAGCCACTACATCGACCCGCTCAATATTTTGGGGACTCGTACCGGGAAGCTCTTCTCGTAGTTGTGAGGGTTCGAGAACTTCAGTACAGGCACCACCTGTTTCGGTCGCAATTCTATTCAAATTGGCATCGTCACCACAACCGGTTCCATTTTCGCCGATGGAATAAGTATTGATAATAATGCCGCTGCTTACAGCTTCGGCTAATGGTACAGAGAAATCACCGCCGTTGTGGTCACCATCTGAAAGAAAAAAAACAATGTTTGTACCTGGCTCTGCCGATTCAAATGCTTTGTTAATGGCTGTAATAGCAGCGTCAAAGTATGTTCCTCCTCTTACAGAACCAGAGTCAAATAAATTAATTCGGTGTTGATCAAGAGAACGCGCCACTTCAGATAAATCGACCTGCTGATTACTATTTTTGTCAGTGTTAAATGGAGATGTAAAACGCTGCTGTCCCTCAGCCGGGTTCATATCAGCAATAAGCGCCGTACGTGCAAATAGGACAAGCCCAACCGAACTATCAGCGCTACTTGGTAAGCTCTCATTTAGCGCAATTATGCCGCTGATTTCACAGTCTAACGTGTCGCCCGTCGTCCCATCACCATTGATATTGTCACTCCCATCAATAGCTCCATTTCCATCACAATCTTGATCTGCAGGTTCTTCGGTACTTAGAGACACGTCCACCACATAAAGGATATTAGTCCGTTCGCCGATGGTGCCGATTTTCGTTGTACCGACAAGCGATAGTGGTTCACCAGCTTGTAGGATTGATGCTCCTCGGATGGATTCATCAATTTCAATGGTCAACGTTTGACCATTCCCTGTCGTTCCTGTGCCAGGATTATCAGCATAGGCGCTTAAAGAAAAGAAAGTTAATAAGATGATGGCCGTCAAGATTCCAAGGCTGCGTCTGCTCAAACATCGATGTAGGCTTAAAATATTCACTATGGCTCCTTTGTATGATTTGATTGAGTATCAATTGATTGAATATATTTTGATTTGCTCGATTTGAATCACAACTACAATTCATAGTGTGACAAAATCAGTGTCGGGTTGTCACCTGCCATTTTGCCAACTCACGCAACAACTTGGCGGGTAAACCCGACATTTTGCTTAAGGACACAAATTTGGACCTACAAATCGGACAATATCTCCGCCAAGAGCATATCTAGCTCACTCCTATCTACGATAGTTCTAACCGACGAAAGAGTATGAAAAAATGGAATTTCCTCAAGCTTGTCTGGGGTGATGAACCCAAAGGCGAGAGCAGCACCTGATTTTGTTGCGGCAAGGAAGATCTCCTGTATCCGCGGCTCTGCTGACAATTTCTTTAGAAAAAATGGATCGCTGGGGATAAACAAATATCGACACCGCTCAATTTGGGTTAGCGCCTGGCGCAGCGTTAAATCTGGCGTCAAAACAATCCCATGTTGCCCGCCGCATGGTCGACCATAGAGACCAACGATCTTGACGCGGACGCCCTCGCTGCGCAATCGTGACGTGATTGCCACAGCTAGTTCCGTATCGAATAGAGAATCCCAAAGAACAAAAATTGAACGGGCAGATTTTGTCATAGGTTTCTTATGGAGCTATCAGGTAGTTCTATCAGAGGGTCGTTTGCGCTGGCGGACTACATCACAATGTGTGTACAGATCTGTCAAAAAAAGAGTTCGTAAGGTTCAAAGATTATTTCCAAACAATTTTGAACAGCCTCTTTACAATCACTTTAAGTGGCACAATATCTAGTTTATTTTACTTTCATTTTCTACCTAATGACCTACTGATTTGAGTGCAAGTACGTAATAGTTTTGATAAACCTCTCTTTTTCGTACGTATACCTCTCACAAACCTATCATTTCTCTTACGAACTTATCACATCTCTCGAAAACCTGTTGCGCTACAAAGGTGCCTGTGCTATTCTATTACGAAATAGCACTTTACTTATTTCTTACGTCAACCCTCTAAAACTCCTCTGTATCTACAACTATGAAGCCTATGTCCGATCAGGAGCTATACAACGCCGTCCACGTCGGTTTGAAAAATTGGAGCAAAAAAAAGAGCGAGCCAGGATTGCTGGCAGACTTTAAGCTCTACCAAACGTTGCGCCGTAACGGCACAAAAAGCGCGCAGCAATGCAGAAACGAGTTGCTTGCATGTGGGCTTGATGAATTGCAGCGCGAAAATCCTAAGTATGCACTTCTGCTCACGCGACGCTTTATTGATAAGGAACCAGTTTACAAGATTGCTAATGGTCTGGGCTGGGCAGAGAGCACGCTTTATCGTAAACAGAGCGAAGCAATTACCCATCTGGCACGCATCTTATGCCGCCTTGACGCAACCTCTTCCATAGAACAGAAGCGTACGCTCTTACAGCGTTTAGAGGAACCAACCTATACTAAACTGATTGGGATAGAGCCCCACCTGTCTAAATTGACGGTAGAGCTTTTGCGCGATGGGCCGCCATGGATTATTGGGGTGGAAGGTATGGGCGGGGTAGGTAAAACCTCTCTGGCCGATGCGCTGGCGCGCCATTTCATTGAAGCTGAAGAGATGACGGGAATCGGTTGGGTGACAGCCCGCACAAAACGGTTGACTCTGACAGGGCGAGTCGAAGAGTTGATCGATCCGCTTATTTCAACTGACAGTTTGCTTAAGAGTTTGGCTGATCAAATCCTGAATTCATCCACTAACAATGACTCTACGCATCCTCGCCCTTTAGATGAGCTCTTGATCAATCTAGAAGAGACGCTCAAAGCTGCCCCATACATTATCTTTATCGATAACCTAGAGACCATTGCCGAAGTTGACTCGCTGCTGCCTCACCTCCGCACTCTAATCAACCCGACGAAATTTGTCTTAACCACACGCAAGGTGCTGCATGACGAAGCGGATATTTTCCACTATGGGATACCCGAACTCTCTTATGCTGATTCGCTGGCGTTGATCCGGCAAGAAGGTATTTCGCGTAATCTACCAAACATTAACCGGGCCACAGATGAAGAGCTGAAACCAATCTGGCAGACCGTTGGCGGCAATCCACTGGCGCTTCGTCTCGTCGTTGGGCAGACTCATATCCATGCGCTCAACCAAGTGCTTGCTGGTTTTACAAATGCTCAGGGCAATAAGTCCGAAAATCTTTACACCTACATCTACCGACGTGTGTGGGACAATTTAGACGAACAGAGTCGACTGGTTCTGCTCGCAATGCCTTTGGTGGCACCAAGCGGGGGCGACCTTAACGCCATCCATAAAATTCTGCAGATGGACGAAGGTCAAATTAGCAGCGCATTAGAAAACCTAGTCGCGCTCAACTTGGTTGACAGTCGAGGCGGCTTGAATCAAAAAACGTTCACCATTCACAACTTAACCCGCAGCTTCTTGCAAAAACAGGTCGCGAAGTGGCAGTAGCATAAATACAAAAATCCAAGATGTCATCATACCCAAAAATATTCCGCCGCTTAATCGCCCAAAGTACTCAATCCACCTTGGACCAGCTCCATAATAAGGGGGCCATCTTAGATGCTGTACGTCGCGAGCATCTATTGCATACGTTAGATTTTGCGTTGAAACAGGGCGATGCATGGGAAGAGGGGTGCCAAATCCTGCTCCGCTTAGAGCCAGAATTTCGACGCACATCAATGCCCAGTCAATGGGTGAGTTCACTTACCCTCGCTGTTAAACAAGCTGCTCAAAGTAATCAAATTGAGACGGCGGCGACGCTTTCATTTTCACTGGGCTACCTCTTTCAGCGGCTAAACGACCTCAAGAATGCCTTCTCGAATTTCGAAGTATCTGCCAAGCTGTTTGAATCGCTCGACATGCCGCTTGAGCAAGCCAACGCCATGAACAGAATTGCCTTCATTTTGCGTTTACGAGGCGACTTAGCCCAAGCAGAGGAGACGGCACAGCTTGCTCTTCAGTATTTGGCAACAGATGAGCGTAGAGAATTTAGCCACTTTGTGCTTGGAATGATTGCTCATGATCGAGGCGCGTATACCGAGGCGTTGGCAGCGTTTCGTCAATCATTGACGCTTGTGGAAACCTCCGAAGACCCGCTGCTGCATGGGCAACGTTTGCGTAACTTTGGCCCCCCACATCACGAGTTAGGGCAATTTGGCCAAGCAATTGATTGTTATAAGCAGTCGATTGCGTTATTTACTTCAATTGGTGCAACACACGAACTTGCATTAACTAAAATGAATCTTGGTAACACCTATTCCGAAAATAGTAATTTCAACGATGCGCTTATCGCGTATGCAGAAGCCGAATCAATTTTGTTGCAGTCTCAGGAACGATTACAGCAAGCCCAACTATACACCAACATCGGGATAGTACAGCGCAAGCTAGGCAATAATCAGCTAGCAGAGCACTCCTTCCGAAAAGGCATCAAACTGTGGCGCGAGTTTGAAAACAACCGCTCTTTGGCCAATGCATTAGATGAATTAGCCGTTCTTTACACGGCAAGCGGAAAACTAGAAGAGGCGCAACAAACCATCGAGCAAGCCGAAGCCGTCCGCAAAAATGGGACTGGCCCAAATTGTGTGTAAATAGCGTCAGATTACTTAACCAGACAAAGTCGTTTACACACTTGTGGTACAGCCCCGCAAAAATTTGAAATAGTGCCACTTCGTCTCATACTTGGGGCTGGTTAGATTACCTGGGCAATCTAACCAGCCCCATACTGGCTTACCCGTTTCCAAACCCATTCTCATGATCACTTACTGCCAGGTAGTCCATCTCGGCTGCGCCTTGATTTACGTCAACTCGAGGGCCAAAGAGGATGCCTAAGGCACAAAGGGCAACCAGCAAGCCAAACTTCAGTTGGTTTCGATATGTTTTAGCACTGTCCATGCGTGAATTCTCCTTCACTCAATAAGCCATCAAGTTCAGGGATCCCGCCGCCATGTATGCTGACACATACATGACGGTGCGCGCTTTCCCGATGGACGTGGTTGTTATTTTTTGGCTTTGCTTAAGCTCCTTTATTGTCTCAAGTTTGATGTCTGGTTTGCTACTGCCGTTTTGGTAATACAGCCCGACATATTATCCAAAACACCTGACATTCTTATGATCGATCCAGTACGCATTGAAATTCTTGTTAATTTACGTAAAGCAGTTCGTCCGCGAATTTCTCAAACAAGAGCAGCAAATTTCTTCGGGCTTGACTCCAAACATGGGCGGAAAACTATTGGCACATGGGAAAATGGACAATCTGCTGCGGATGAGGGTCGACGCGAAAAATTTGTCGCCTACTTATGGGATATGTTAGGGCTACGTAACGATCCGGAGAAGTTTGAAGATGTTTGATGTCAATACTTTCTTCCTCTTGGGGCCAGACGGCAGCCCGTATGTGGCCGGAAACAACGCCAAAGCATTCTTGTTTAAAGGACAGCAACACGATTCAATTGTGAACCTTGGCGCACCAAAGCGCGACAGAGTTCAGGCCCGCCACGCTA
>Ga0209187_1002536_pt1 | contig 17090 bp, 17 predicted proteins | sample BantaG_FD_187430 | JGI IMG/M metagenome (GOLD analysis project Ga0209187, IMG submission 187430) | Marine algal microbial communities from Bantry Bay, Ireland - BantryBay_4 metaG (SPAdes) (version 2) | ecosystem: Host-associated > Algae > Red algae > Unclassified | place: Bantry Bay, Ireland... | reverse complement strand
TGAGCCATGCCGAAAATTTCAAATATGTTATATCTCTACGAGCTGCGGCTGATCAGACTTTCGGCCAACGTATAAAGTATTGACTGGCGCGCTCGCTCGCCCAATGCATCATCCAATGCAGAAAGAGCATTCTCATGGTGGATCCGCACCTGTTCCTCGGCAAAATCGCGCGTGTTCGACTCTTCTAACAGGTCGAGCACCTGCGGTAGCTGATTTTCGTCTAGCCCATCTTGCCACATAGTTAACAGCCTTGGTCCAATCTCTTCATGGCTCAACGCGTATAGCAGGGGCAAGCTCTTTTTCTGGCGCAAAATATCGTTACCAGCAGCTTTGCCCGTCACTTCCGGATCGCCCCAAATACCCAAAATATCATCCTGCACCTGAAACGCTAGCCCAACCGATTGACCAAAGCGAGCAAATGCGTTGATTTGCCTTTCGGTGCCGTTGCCAATCAAAGCGCCAATCGAAACGGTCGCGCCAACGAGTGAAGCCGTCTTCCCTTCAATCATGCGAATATATTCACCAACCTGAACCTGCGCCCGCTGCTCGAATGACATATCCATATGCTGACCTTGCGTTAATTCAATACAGGTTGCGGTAAAGCGATTTAATGCATCAACAGTAATTTTGGCAGCAACCCCTCGCCGGCTTGTATTTTGCATAGCTTGATACGCTAACGCAAACATACCGTCACCGATATTAATCGCAAGCGGCACGCCTGTTAGCGTCCACACAGTTGGACGATGGCGGCGCGTCTCATCACCATCCTCAATATCGTCATGAACCAGCGAAAAATTGTGCAAAATTTCGATCGCGCACGCGGCTGGCAGCGCCTGTACCGGGTCCCCGCCAACTTCTTCGCACGCCATCAGGCAGAGCATTGGGCGCAGTCGCTTTCCGGTAGGCAATTGCTGCGGCTGAAACTGAACATTTGTCCAACCCATATGATAGTGCATATATCCATAGAAGTCGGTCAGATCGGCGTCGGTCTTCTCTGCCACGGGGTAGCGCAAAAGATCTTGCATCTCGCTTTCGAGCCGAGGCAGCCATTGACCAATAAAATTACTGAGAGAGTTCGTGGGCATAGGGGCTATTGTCGCTGTGCTTGTACCAAAAAAATTTCTATATTTTCGATGAGTGAGTTGATGAGGCCGATAATCCTAAATAATGCCTGAAAAGTATAGCCCGATAACGCCTAATCCGGCAACCAAGCAATAGCCAGCAAAGAGATAGAGATTGTTGTTGCGTAGATACGTGAGCATAAAGCGGATGGCGAAAAAGCCTGTAATTGCGCTAACAATAAACCCCGCGAGCAACGCAGGTGCTTCGTTGAGTAAGAGTGCGGGATCTTCGGTTAGCGCATCCCCGATTTGTAGTAGACCCGCCCCAAGGAAAGCGGGCGTGCCAAGCAAAAAGCTAAATCGAGCAGCAGCCTCGCGCTGAATTCCGCGCCCCAAGCCCGCCGCAATGGTGGATCCGCTGCGGCTGACGCCAGGCAACAGCGCAAGTACCTGCGCAACGCCGATGAAGATTGCATCACTCCAGCCCATTTCTTCAATCGACCGTGCCGATTTAGACTGACTCGCCAATCGCTTAGTCAATATTTCGCTGCCGCTAAGCAAGCTAGCAGTAATCAATAACGATACGCCAGCCACAAGCGGCGCAATTGGTCCTTCGAATAAGCCTTCGATAAAATCTTCGAACGTTAGGCCAAAGATAGCGGCTGGAATCGAACCAACGACAATAAACCACGCCAGCCGCGCCATTGGATCAGCCAGTGAAAATTTAAAAATGCTCGTCAGGCCAGCTGTAATCATTGCCAAGAAATCACGCCAAAAGAAGACAAAAATCGCAACGAGCGTTCCCCAGTGAACAATCGCATCGAACAAGAGTGAAGAGTGGGGCCAGCCAAGCAGCCACGGGACAATAACAAGATGCCCACTGCTGCTGACGGGAATAAATTCAGTGGCACCTTGAAGCAGGCCCAAAATTACTGCACGGATAAGTTCCATTTAAGTTCGTAAACCTTCGTTTTTAGCACATCGATATTAAAATTGATGTGTGAGTCCACTACAAAAAGGTCGAAATCTCCACAAAAATAGTGAAGACACAAAAATTTACTTAATAGCTTTTTGTAAACTTTGTGTTCTTGTGGCGGATCTAAAGTTTTTGCAGTAGAGTCATGTGTATACTATATATTGTATGGACAACCCCCTGATTTTACAGTGTAAAGCAGAATATAAATCTTTCAGAAGTTTGACTTTACGTATCTTATAACTGTTCACATCCTTCGTCGCCCTGAGTGTTTATCATAAGTGTAAACTTAAGAACAAACATTGTTAAATCAAGTCCAGTGAGCGCGCCTCGTGCGGCTCTTTTCAACCATGAACCCGCACGGGGCGTGCTTACTGGACGGCTTAAGTTTACACCTATGGAGTGTCTATGATTGAGTGAGCCAGAGCAGCATCTGGCTTGTATGGAAACCAGTGCAGAGTGAATGCTTACCATATTTGATGCTTACTGCTCTCAATTGGATATAAAGCTCTGCTTACGCTTTTCTCGCTGTGCGTGCCGAACCGCTTGATTGCTAATTTGATACCGATCTAAAAACCCTTCACGAAAGCTGCCAAACGTTCCCGCCGCAATCGCGTTTTGAACTTGCCTCATCAGCTCTTGCATAAAATGAACATTGTGAATCGTCCCCAATCGCAGCCCCGTTATCTCATTGGATTTATATAAATGACGCAGATACGCGCGGCTAAAATTGCGGCAGGTATAGCAGCTACACTCTTCCTGTATGGGAGCAGAATCTTCGCTGTATAGTGCCTTGCGCATGTTGATGCGACCATCTGGCGTAAAGAGCGCACCGTTGCGGGCAATGCGCGTCGGAAGCACGCAATCAAACATATCGACACCACGATAGACGGCTTCGACAATATCCTCTGGCGCACCAACACCCATTAAATAGCGCGGTTTACTTTCGGGCATCGCGGGCACCGTTGCATCGAGCGTGCTGTACATCTCCTCTTTCGTTTCGCCAACCGCCAACCCACCAATTGCATATCCTGGGAAATCAAGTGTGCTTAAAAATTCCGCACTCTGTTGACGCAGATCGGCAAAGATTCCGCCCTGAACGATACCGAATAAGGCTTGATCGGGACGGGTATGTGCTTTCTTACAGCGTTCGGCCCAGCGATGCGTGCGATCTAGTGCTTGAATATTATAGGCTCGGTCGAGTGGTTCGGGACATTCGTCGAGCACCATGGCAATGTCAGGACCAAGCGCTTGCTCAATCTCCATCACATATTCAGGCGTAAATTTGTGGCGGCTACCGTCAATATGGCTGTTAAAGGTTACGCCATCATCATCTAGTTTGCGCCGATGTGCGAGGCTAAAAACCTGATACCCGCCTGAGTCGGTGAGAATGGGGCCGTCCCACTTCATGAAAGAATGCAGGCCGCCAAACTTTTTGACAAGTTCATGGCCAGGACGCAGGTACAGGTGATAAGTATTGGCTAAAATTAGCGAACAGCCAGCTTCGGTCAGATCACGCGGCTCTAACGTTTTAACATTTGCTAGGGTGCCTACGGGCGCAAAGGCGGGCATCGGGATTGGCCCATGGGGTGTTTGAAATGTGCTCAACCGCGCGCTGCCGTCCGTTGCGTGGATGTCAAATTTAAAGGGTGGAAAAGATGGTGAAACGTCGTTGTTTAGCGGTTCCGATTTCATCTAGCTATGTTCCAGTTCTGAGTCCATTGCAAGAAGGTTAAATCTCTGTTTTTGTGGCAAGTTTTAGGTCTTTCAGCCCAGGCCGCAGCCAGCATCGACTTTCCTACGCCCGGGGGACCAGCAATAAACAAGATCATGCCATGCTTCCTTCTGAATTAAAAATATTTATTAATATATGTGGATCAAAATAGTGCGAGGAGAATGCAAGAGGACTATCCATCGAGCGAGCGTAGATGTAAAAGTGGAATGTAGCCGGAGACTAATGTACCATCCTCGGCATCGGGTCGTGGAGACGCAAACTTTAGAGTACCGTTGAGTAACTTTGTGCGCTCGGTCATGTTGAGCAATCCAAAACTGCCCCGTTCTGCATAGTTCTTTGTTGTTTTTTTATAATCGAAACCCTGACCATCATCTTCAACTGAAAAATAGAGCTTCTCGTCATCAGTCTGTACTCGCACCCAGACATTGTCCGCTTTTGCGTGCTTGCGGATGTTGTTGACTGCCTCTTGAATAATGCTAAAAATCGCATTGGCCCCTTGAAGCTCGATCTGGAACTTCAGCGGACGGGCGTCTAAATGCAGCTTGAAGTCTACGCTCTTTTGCAATTGCTGGTAGTAAGATTTTAGCGCAGAAACTAGCCCTTTATGCTCAATAATAATTGGACGAAGCTCAAACAGAAGGGTACGTACTTCTTGATTGGCTTGTCTAGCTAAATTTTCTAACCCATCAATTTCCAGACCCAAATCATCCAACTTGCTCTTTTGAAGCATTCCGCGCGCCATGTCTAGATTCATGATAATCAAGCTCAACATTTGAGCCGTGTTGTCATGCAAATCGCGGGCAAGCTGATGGCGAACTTCCTCTTGTGCTTTGATAATGCGTTCCTGCTCTGCTCGCAGGTTTTGGTAGAGCTCAGCATTTTGCAAGGCAATGGCAGCTTGGTTGGCAAAAGTTTTAAGCAGCTCAAGCTGTTCATCATCAAAGGGTCGCGTGGCAGGCGCGTAGACGATGATCACACCAGCAACCTCGTCTCGATAGGTTAACGGCACAAGCGCCATACAGCTTTCATTCAGCACTGGCAGATCTGTACGAGGAACGTAGCGCGAATCTTGATTGGCCTTACGAATTACAAAGGCTGAATTTTCTCGTGCCGACAGACCAACTAACCCGTCGGAAAGTGCGATTTTGCGTGGTGGTATGCTCTGATCATGCCCATAGCCAGCACTTGCGATCATGTCTAACCGTTGATGTAGCGGATCGAGCAGAAGCAGTTCGCTACGGCTAGCCGCGGAAATATCTAAAATGCTATGCGTAATCTTATCTAACATAAGCGAAACATCAAGCTCACTATTAATCGTCTGACTGACAGCATTTAGCGTGGCTAATTCGACAACGCGCTCTTGTTCGCGGGCAAACAACGCGGCATTTTCAAGCGCAATAGCAACTTGATGCCCCATGGTTGTGAGCCATTTCTCATCTTCATCGGTGAAGCCATAATCAGCTTCTTTATTCATAACTTCGAGCACACCGACGGTTCGCTCTTGAATGCGCAGCGGTACGCAAAGAATATTCTCTGTAGTGAAACCAGTTTGAGAATCGACAGACGAGTTGAAGAGAACATGATTTGTGGTATCGTTAACAATTAGCGGCGTGCCGTGGCGCGCAACATATCCAGCGACGCCACTGTCCATTGGCATTCTTTTCTCTTCAAGAACGCGTGCAGCAGTACCTTTTGTAATGGTGAAGATCAGCTCATCGTTTTCGAGATCGGTGCGAAAAAGGGTGGCTGCTTGTGCATTCAAAACGCTTGCGGCCATCTGTGTCGTCTGATTTAAAACACTGTTTAAATCTAATGTTCTGGTCAGATCCTGTGCAATCAGATAGAAGAGATTCGTTCTTTCCAACTGTCTATCTGTATCGGCCAAATAATGAACGCGCAACCCGTTTCCCGCAAAAAGCTGCACTACATGATAAATGACAGAGAGCTCTTCCCCCATCGGCGCATCCTCTGTTGTAATAACAAAGCTTATTGCACCACGGATAAATTGATCTGCAATAATTAGGCTATGAATCAGCGTATAGTCGCCGTGCACATGCGCTGTGATTACCGCTTGTTCGGATCCGGTCGCCATAGATGATGCGGCAAATTCCTCGAGGCTACTTTCCCACTCATCCAAGCTCTGGAGAATATCGTGCGGAAATAACCCAATCCGAAATGCATCTTTTTCTGCATTCAGAATCGGTTCGAGAAATATTAGGCTGACTGCTTCCGCGCCAAAGCCTTTTGCAATTTTTTCGAGCCCGACTCGCCAATAATCGTCTAAACTAGCTCTGTCAAGCAAGCCTGTTAAATTGCAAAGTGAATTTAGAATTGCGGCTGAATCTAAAGTACCGCTCATTTGTAGACCTACAGTGCTACGTTGAGCAACTTTTGAGGTATATTAAGGTAGTCAATTAATCTATTGTTGCTATCTTAGAAGCTGTTTGGAAATAAAACAAATACTCATGCCCACTTATTTTAATTTCAAATAGCTTTCAGCTATAAAAATAATAATCGCCAGAATCGATACAATAAAGGATTAATAAAAACTCACAAACATTTTAGCAGAACACAATTTTTACTATGAAAACCTACAAAGATATTCTACATGATTTATAGGTTAAGTGCTAGTTCTTTGATTATACTCCGCTGCATAGTAGAACATTTTATTTCAAAGAAAATGTTTTAGCGCAAATGCTATTCTACTGTTACCCAATAGCGCCGTGAGACAGAAGGTTCACTAAGGCTTTACTTTGAAAAGTAATTTAAAAATCAGGTTGAAAACTTAGCAGATATTCATTGCTGTATGAAGTTAATCGTGGTGAAAATCTATTTCCTTCTTTTAATTTTTTCTAAAAATTATGCGTAACTTAATGGAAATTAAATTTGTCCTCCAAAAAGAACAGAATGTATAGTTTCCCAGAAAAGTACAAGTCGAAATTTACCCAACTACTGCCTCTCTTTCCTCAAAATGAAACATGATTTATTCGATAGTTTGTAATACTGTTGTTATATTTTGCACAAATTAACCATGTTTTTGCACAAATTAACCATGTTATAGTGGGAAATGAGTACAGTAGCCGTATAGAATGCGTTGAATCTTTCTAAAAAATTTTTACAAACTGTTTGAAATGGTTGTACTGTCGTCAAGCATTCCGACTTCAATGGACCTTTCAGACAACTTCATTATGTAGGGCTACATGCTTGATTTTGAGGAGAATACGTTACTGGGTTAAAGATCTGACCAAAGATATAAAAATTCTGTTTTGTCTCATGTTCGTAACAATACGCAGTTGAAATCATTGACTCACTTAACAACAATCCCGGGCGCGAATGGGATTTCTTCAGTAAGGAATTTTTTGTTCCCGCTGATGCTACCTATGTGTGTTTGCAAATTGAATCACCCGAAGACGATCAAGGAACTAGCGCGGTTTGGGCAGGCACAATCGCCGCAATGGAAATGGGTGATCCCGCAATTGAGTTCCAGAAGACGCCGGACATGCAGACTGTCCAAAGCGGCAGCGCCGTGATCTTCACGATTCGTGTCGAGAATGCGGGCAATATGGATCTGACCGACGTAGCTGTGAGCGATTCGCTGGCACCGGCGTGTGGCGCATCTTTGGCGCTTTTGAAGGTCTAGCCGAGGATTATGGCTAGACCTTTTTGTTTCCTGCAATGTTAGTAGAGCGTCAATGTCATTAAGTCAAGAGATTAGGGCAATCGCGTACTTTGTGGACTAGGGCAGCCTACGGCACCCAGACTATTTACGAAGTAGCTGCTATGCGGCATAACGGAAAGCCCCTTACTAAAGACAGACTATGAAGAGGCGAATTTGGTGCTGCTAACAGGGCTTCAGCCTGTTTCCCATACCGGACGCCGTGTGCCAAAGGCTACCGGCGGTTAGCCTTTTTTGCATCAGTTACTTTTCAAAACGTTCAATCCAATCTTCTAATACGGATAATTGATGTGCTCCCCATTTTGTAACAGTGCGGCGTACTTTATCAATTGACTTGGCCTTCCACAACTTTTTTTTGCCCTTTGAATAGAAAAGATCTGCATAAGAGATAATCTCTTCTTCCACGCATTGGGGCGTCATATCGCGATGCGGCAATGGTGACTTGTCGGCAATAATATCGACTACGCGTAGACCGACGCCAATGTGCCGTTCGGCTACCAGTGCATGTTTAGGGTATCCCTCTGCTTCAAGGATCGCGCGCCCTTCTGGTCCATGACACAAATAAGGCAGTTTGCCCACACAGTGCAGATCGGGGGTGTCGGTTTTAATAATGCCAATGTCGTGCAGCATCGCAGCCTCTTCAATAGAGCGCATACTCGACTCATTCAGCTCTAAACGTCTGGCAATCTTTAGCGATTTTTGGGTTACCATGTGACAATGCGTAATATAGATCGGATAGATCTTTGAATTTGGTGGGATATATTTATGGATAATTTTGAAATAGTTCATACATTTAATTTTACTGTAGAGTGCGATCAAAAAGGAAAAGCAAGATGCCGAAAGTATCTGCGCTAAACGAGGAAGAAATTGCAGTTGGACTTGCTGCATTGCCAGATTGGTCGATTGACAATGGCAAGCTCTTTGCTGAATTTACCTTCAAAAACTTTGTCGAAGCGTTTGGCTTTATGACCAAAGTTGCGCTGCACGCCGAACGTATGGAGCATCACCCCGAATGGTTCAATGTCTATAACAGGGTTGGGGTTCACTTGGTGACGCATAGCGCAGATAATTCGGTCAGCGAGTTAGATTTAACGTTGGCTCAGGTGATAAGTAAGTTAGCTAAGTGACCCACAAACCCAAAAATTACCCATTCATTCCAAAAAGATAAAATAATTGCATGATTGACTCAATGGACATTTAACTTCCTTGCCCTTTTTATGACCGTTTGCAGCAGATTGCGAATCAGGCAGAAAGATCGATCCCAGAAACAATGTAGACACACTTTCGACGCAGGTCGATACATTGTCATCAGTAGCAGAAGAAGTAAACCTTACCCCACTTCTCCCCATTCCTCAATGCATTTGCCTCGAAGAGCCATCCATGTGTTCCGTACAGCACTAAGAACGCCACGCCCCTAATCAAACTGATCGCAAAAGATACGCCAAGGGGCCAATTTTTGCGCGGGTTATCAGAAGCAAAAGTGCTGAAGAGTTGACCGCTTTCTCCCTAAGCATTCATAATGAACAAAAACACAAAACACTCAAACAAAGGGAATTATGATAAAACCAATCGATCTATCCAAAGTACGTGCCGATACTCGATATTGCGAAGAAATTACCCACTTCAATAACGCTGGCTCCTCGCTTATGCCCATCCCCGTTGCGGATTGCCTGCACAACTATCTGCACCAGGAAGAGCGGATGGGCGGCTACGAAACCGCTGCGGATCAACGAGCGCAGCTAGACAATTTTTATGTTGCCGCGGCCAAATTGCTCAACTGTCAGCCGAGCGAAATTGCGTTTGTCGAAAACGCTACACGGGCATGGGATATGGCTTTTTACAGCTTTAACTTTGCCCCCGGCGACAAGATTCTGACAGCCGTCGCGGAGTACGGCAGCAATGTAGTGGCCTACATTCAGCAGGCCAAACGCTTTGGGGCCGAGGTTGTTTTTGTGCCAAATGACGAGTATGGGCAGATAGATACGCACGCGCTGCAAAATTTGATTGATAAAAAGGTGAAGCTTATCTCCATCAGCCATATTCCAACCGGTGGTGGATTGGTTAATCCTGCCAAAGCGGTGGGCCGAATTGCGAAAAGTGCGGGCATCCCCTATTTGCTCGATTCGTGTCAGGGGGTCGGCCAATTGGGGCTCGACGTGGATGAGATCGGCTGCGACATGTTGAGCGGCACGGGGCGAAAATATCTGCGCGGCCCTCGTGGGACGGGTCTGCTATACGTGCGCGAGAGTATGATGGAGCAGCTCGAACCACCCTTTCTAGATCAATATGCTGCGCCGCTTATTTCGCCAACAGAGTATGAGCTTTTGCCCAGTGCCAAACGTTTTGAAAATTGGGAACGCTATTTTGCAGGACAAGCCGCGCTCGGTGTGGCAATCGACTATGCGCTCTCCATCGGGCTAGAGTCGATCCAAGCGCGGGTCTACGAGCTGGCACAGACGTTGCGCACACGCTTGGCCGATATTGATGGTATCACCCTCACCGATCAGGGGGTGGAGCAGTGTGGCATTGTCACCTTTACCAGCGAGCAAATGAGTGGCAGTGAGATTAAGCAAAAAATGGCCACAAAGCAAATTAACGTCAGCGCCTCATCTGGATCGGGCAGCCTCATTTCGTTTCGGCAGCGTGGGTTGACCGAGGTGGTTCGTGCATCGGTTCACTACTTTAATAGCGAAGATGAAATCGATTATTTTATTTCGACTTTACGCACTTTTCTGGGGTAGCACATAGGCGGCTCGACATCTTGTGTGACGTCACTTTCCCCTTATCACCACGCAGTCGTGCAAGGCGGCCGAAGCCGGACATTGTGCCTCGGCGCAGGGCCGCTTCTGGGAATTCTATGTGAGCAGATTCGCGACACATTCGGTTTTACAGTTTTACAGGTAAACTCGCAGAATGAATTCTGCGTCTGGTACGAGAAACCTGTTAAAACAGCTTTAAGATCGACACCATAACGTGATTTATCACGTTTTCCATAGCAGGCTGGAAATTCATTTCTAGTCAACCTCACAATTGCTCAGAGAGCCCACTTTTGTACATCGTTCTCATTCTTGATGACTCTATTAATCATCTACTCCCTAATATGTGCTGCACGCTGGGGCGTGGATTGTTTTACTTCTGGCGGGGGTGGTGAGGCAAAAGCGCTTTATACAAAGCAGGATATATTTGTTATCATACCGCTTAGACGATGCATCTTCGCGAATCCGATTAAGTATTTATGGACAGGACGCTGGCTCGCTCGGAGCAGCGCTGAAAAAACCTGCGTAATCTGTGAATTTGCGGTTTCAAAATCTATTTTTTTGCCTAGTTTTGCTTTACATGGAGAGACTAATTAACACCGACTACATACCCGTTACAATGGTTTGCCTAACCTTATCGGACACGCCACATTTTTCACTGCCAGCAGAATATGCTATCCGCACGTACCGTCCTGGTGATGAAACTGCGTGGGCGGCGATTCAAAATGAGGCAGACGACTATAATGCGATCACGCCAGCGCTTTTTGAGCAGGCGTTTGGCTCGGATCAGGCGCTGCTAGAAGCTCGCCAACTCTACTTGCTGGACAAATCTGGCCGCGAGATCGGCACGTCGACTGCATGGTTTGGAGATGATGAATGGGGCAACGCATACGGGCGCGTGCATTGGGTGGCAATTGTGCCAGAATTCCAAGGGCGTGGATTAGCAAAGCCATTGATGAGTGCAACGTGCGCGGCGCTCAAAGAGGCTGGTCATGAGCGCGCTTATTTGACCACCGATTTAAAGCGAGTTGTGGCGCTGAATTTGTATCGCAAGTTTGGATTCGCAATTGAGAAGTAGACCAACATGGCAGAAGGTACACAATTTTTACAAAACAAATTTAAGGCACAATTGGCTGAAAAGAAAAAGCTTGTGGTTGACGCGATTATTGATCATCCGCCACCGATTCCAGCATGTGACTATCACTTCAACTTTCTACTCGAAGAGTGCCGGTTATTGACGCGAATGTTGCGCAAGATTGATGCAATTCCGGAGCATGATGGCACAGCGTTACTGCAATTTGTTTGAGCGTTAAATGATGAGTTTGAGGAGCAATAAAAGACAAAATGGACGCAGGATCCTATAGTCGAAGCGCGTCCTTAATGGCGCTAATATAGCCCGAGTTTTGGAATTATGTGTGATATCTAGTATGCTTAGTGTAAATTGAACACCAATTGGTTGATCGCAAAAAGAATCATTTTCTCTATATCTTCTCCTATATCTAAGGACACATGTAATGCAGCCCGAAAAAAATGATCAAGATGTGAACAAGCCTAGTCGACGTGATTTTTTACGAAACAGTAGTTTAATTGCCAGCGTAACGTTGATTGCGCCAGCCTTTTTGAGCGCATGTACGCCGTCCGCGCCCGACGATTCTGCAAGTGATCCTAACGCTGAAGGCAGCCCCGCGGGTGGCCCCATTATCATTGGTCACCAACCTGAGTTGACGGGCGTGGCGTCGGTCTTTGGTTTTTGGAATGACCGGGCCGCGCAGGCAGCAGTGATCCGCGTCAACGAGATGGGCGGAATTGGGGGCCGCGAAGTAGAGCTTGTCACCCGCGATAGCGGATCAAGCGGTGATCAGGGCGTAGACGCCATGCGGCGCTTGATTCTGGATGACGAAGCCGACTTTGTGCTTGGCTCCATTGTGGCCAACATCAACAAACCATCCGCCGCGCTGGCGGGTGAGCTAGAGACGCTTTACTTCCCTTCGGACGATGTGCCGGTTATTGCGGGCGAGCCAGACGCCAATCGCTTTGTCTTCCGATTGGGCCACAACACCAAGATCAAGGCGCAGGCTTCATATCAGTGGGCATTGGATAATTTGGGGAAGAAGTGGTCCTTTCTTACGTCGGACACAACGTGGGGTAACTCGCAGCAAGAATTCTTTACTGAATTAATCGAGGCAAATGGGGGCGAAGTTGTTAGTGCCGTGGTTGCCCCGCTGCTATCCGAAGATTTTATTCCACTTTTCAATCAAGTTGATCTAGACGAAACCGAGGTACTTTACCACAGCTTCTTCGGCGGCGCAGCGATCCGCTTTAACGGACAGGCTGCCACCGCGGGGATCTTCGACAAAGTCAAGATCCTAGCCAGCATTGGCGTACTCGAAGGACTAGATGCGGCTGATCTACCAGACGGCCAAACTTATATCTCCGAATTTCCGCGCAGCCTCGATCAGATTCCCGAAGAGCTACGCGACTACAATGTAGAGCTGCGGGCGCTGGTTGGTGTGGATGATGAGGGATATGCGACCGACGGCAGCGGGGCCATATTAACGGAGGAGCATTACTGGGTGCCGTGGGTCAATATTCACTTGCTCAAAGAAACGATTGAAGCCAGCGGCTGGCAATCAAAAGAGGACAATGATGCGCTAATTTCCGCTATGGAAGGATTCGAGGCCAAAGCCAGCCTCGATTATCCGTCAGGTGATTTTATCATCCGCCCCGAAGATCACCGCGCGTTTCGAGATTACTTCATCGAGCAGACGGTCGGCGGTCGGTTAGAGGTGGTTGCTAAGTTGCCGAAAGAGGATGGGTTTTACGAGCCGCCGGTGGATTATACGGCTGAATAACGATCATTTTTGGGGTGTTTATAAAATCTCCTTCACCCATCCATCCACAGTTTTTTTGTTCGCTGCTAAAATTGATGCCGAGCAGAACTTTGGGTCGTGGATCGCTAATATACCTGTGCTCAGTATAGGCATTAAATGATATTGCCCGCTTTACTCAACGGCTTCGTTTGGGGCTGGATCACGGCCCTGGTTGCGCTGGGGCTAAACTTAATTTATGGCATCCTTGGGATTGTCAACGTGGCGCACGGCACTTATTATATGTTGGGTGCTGTGTTTGCGCTTGTGCTACAACCGTATCTTGGATTCTGGGGCGCAGTCGCGGTGTCGGTTCTGCTCGTGGCGTTGATCGGCGCGCTCTCGGAGCGGATTGTTCTGCGCCCACTGTTCGAACAGCCAACCATGACGATTCTGGCAACGTTTGGTATTCTGCTTACGTTTGAACAGGCGGTGGCCCTCACCTTTGGCCTTTCTAGCCGATCCATGGCCGACCCGTTGGGTGCCCGGTTCGAGCTTGGATCCACAATTTATCCAACCTATCGATTGGTGGTGGCGCTATGCGCAATTCTCTCTGTCGTGGGGCTAGAGCTTTTCCTCAAGCGTAGCCGCTGGGGCACGTGGATCCGTGCGGTGAGCCAGAATCGAGAGCTGGCTGCTGTGCAGGGCGTGCCCGCGCCGCTGGTCTATTCACTGACCTTTGCGTTGGGGACGGGACTGGCTGCGCTAGCGGGTGGTCTGACTGCTCCAATTATTGGCGTGCATTATTTAATGGGTGTCGATATTGTGATTTTAGCCTTTGTGGTAGTGATCGTTGGGGGCGTGGGCAATTTATGGGGTTCGGTGGTGGTGGCGATTGGCGCGGCCGAGGTAGAGAATCTGCTGACGCTGGTTACCCGACCGACCGCAGCACGCATGATTACCTTTTTGATTTTAGCGTTGCTGCTTGTCTATCGACCTAACGGCATTTTCGAGAGGCGTAAGGCATAATGAATCTCTCGTGGTGGCGCGTTGGCGGGGCGGTTTTTGGCGCGATCGGGTTGGCGCTGCTGCCCTATGTGCTGCCCCAGTTTTGGATCTTTTTTGTGGCCCAGATCATGGTCTGGATCATTCTTGCACAAAGTTTTAATTTGCTCTTTGGCTATACGGGGTTGCTCAGTCTAGGGCAGTCGGCTTACTTTACATTGGGCGCGTATGGGCTGGCATTGCTGCTGCGCCACGCTGAGTTGGGATTGCCGCTTTTGCTGATTGGTGGTGTTTTGGCTGGGTTGATTGGAGCCGCCATCATCGGCTATTTGGCAGTGCGGGTTCAGGGCCACGGCTTCATTATCGTGACGGCAGTGCCGACGGTTTTACTTATCCTTCTCGGGCAGGATCAAAGCTGGCTGACGGGTGGTGACAACGGTATTAATCTTACTCCGCCCAAGCTCTTTGGTCTCTACAGCTTCTTTAAGCCGCTGACCAGTTACTACGTGGTTTTGCCCTTCTTTCTACTGATGATGATTTTTATCGCGTGGTTGATCCGCACACCGTTGGGGCAGGCATTTCGATTGGTGCGCGAGAACGAAGAGCGAGCCAGCATTTTAGGCTATAATGTTCTGCGCCTTAAGTATATTGCCTTTGTAATAGCGGGCGGCATTGCGGGGTTGGCCGGTGCGTTGGATGCACTGATTACGGCATATGTGGTACCAAATTCGGCCAGTTGGACCATCTCGGCTGATGCGATTATTTGGACGCTAGTCGGAGGTGCGGGGACGTTACTGGGCCCCATTGTGGGCACGGCGCTGCTGCTGCTTTTGCGAGAATTTTTGAGCGATATTTGGGCATACGGCTATCCACTGCTGTTAGGGATCACGCTGCTTTTGATTGTACGCTTTGCGCCGAATGGCATTATCGGGGAGTTGAAGTCGTGGACCAGTTCCTAAAAACGCATCAACTCTCCAAATACTTTGGCGGTGTCACCGCAGTGAACCAGCTTGACTTTACGGTGGCCCAAAACGAGATCCGCGCGGTGATTGGTCCCAATGGCGCGGGGAAGACAACGTTGCTGCGGCTCATCATAGGCGAGTTGACTCCGTCTACTGGCAAGATCACCTTTAACGGCCAGCGGATCGATGGGCTGCCCAGCCACAAAATCGCCCGCATGGGCATGGCAAAAGCCTTTCAGATCCCGCAAATTTTCCCCAATTTAAGCGTCTACGACAATTTATGGGCCGCGGCGCAGAATGGTGAGACCAAGCTCTGGGCGGGCCGAGCGTGGCGCAAGCAAATGCACGAGCGAGTCGAGACGGTGTTGGGACAGATTGGGCTTATAGAATCGGCGCACGTCGAAGCGGGTGATCTGGCCCACGGTGACCAGAAACGGCTGGAGATCGGGCTGGCGCTAGGCAATGTGCCGAAGTTATTGCTGCTCGATGAACCAACTGCGGGCCTGAGCCAAAACGAAACTGACGCCATCATGCAGCTGATCGAATCGTTGCGCGGTCAGGTTACGGTGATTATGGTGGAGCACGATATGCGGGTGGTGATGGGTTTGGCCGATACGATAACGGTGCTCCATTTTGGAGAGTTATTGGCGCAAGGCACCCCAGATGAAATTCGGGCCGATCCAAATGTGCGTGAGGTTTATTTGTCGCGGGCGAGTTAAGGTGTCCGTGTAAAGAAGGAATTACCGTTAAGCATGAGATAAGGCTTCGCCTCTAAAACCTTTGAAGGAAACAAAATTACAATATGGGGTGATTGAATCGAAGCGGTAAGGCGGGAAGCCGGGACGTTTTTTACTTCTCTTCCTCCCGTCTTACCGGTCCAAATTCAGTTTCGGCTTATTTTACAACATGGCTGACTTCTACCAGTAGCCGTTCTTTCTTTAGAGGCGCAAAGAAGCGAAGAAAAACAAAGATTCTTGAACCATTGCTGCAAACGAACATCAACGTCTTTGCGTTGAACGGGGGTCCCTGACAGTCCAGCAATTCATTATTGGTAACTAAAAGGAACGGCACTCATTTCCAACACGCTTCTCTCCGTCAATCAACTCAATGTCTTTTACGACAAAATGCAGATCTTGCGCGACGTGTCGCTCGACGTGGGCCAAGCGCGCAACGGGTCGACCAATGAATTTGTCGTACTGCTCGGTCGTAATGGCGCAGGCAAAACTACAACCCTGCGCGCCATCTCGGGGTTGACGCCAACACGCTCAGGCAGCATCTACTTCAAGGGCCAGCCGATCCAAAATGATGCGCCGCACCATATTTCGCAACAGGGAATCAGCCACGTGATGCAGGGGTTGAACATCTTTCCCACTCTCACTGTGACCGAAAATCTACGCTTTAATCTGACACTCGATGATGCCTATCACCAGCAATTGACCGAGCTTTTTGGCTACTTTCCCAACCTAAAAGAGCGGTTGCAGCAGAAGGCTGGAACATTGTCGGGCGGCGAGCGGCAAATGCTGGCGATCTCGCGTGCATGGTTGGCTCAACCGCGCCTGATCTTGCTGGATGAACCAACCGCCGGGCTGATGCCAAGTCTCGTCTGGCAGGTGCTCAAAACGCTGCGTGACTTGTACGAGAAAAGCGACGTCAGCGTGCTGCTAGTCGAGCAAGAGGTGGAGCTAGCCCTGCAATTTAGCGACCGCGCCTACGTGATAGATAAGGGCGAAATTGTCTTCGAAACCGAGAGCAGATGCGCCACGGTGGATGATATTTTGCCTCATTTCGGATTGACGGGTTAGCAGCGCGCGGATCAGGATGGGCATTCGTTATCGAGCTGGTTTACCGCGAAGACACAAAGGTACAAAGACATGTGGAGAGCTGAGAAGAAAGCACTTTTTGCTATCTATCGCATTAATATTTTTTGCGACAAGCTGCACCAGAGCCACAAACCCCGAACGACCGCCTATCACCGATGCGCCGCTAGCCACCGATTTGAGCCAGTTGCCCAACGCGGGACAACTCATCCACGACACGCCCAACGGCAAATTATGGACCATGCCGCTGCGCCCGCAGGCCGAATCAACGCTCCTCTTTCCGCAAGCGCCCGGGACT